>VOFC01006322.1_pt1 | contig 49592 bp, 88 predicted proteins | sample 5384161 | NCBI WGS metagenome assembly VOFC01 (sample SAMN12384722, study PRJNA508395) | human gut metagenome | isolation source: healthy gut B | host: Homo sapiens | reverse complement strand
AAGGAGTTCATCATCGGGCTCATCGAGCAGGCGTTGGAGGAAGCGGAGGAAGAGTTCGAGGCCGCTGAGGCCGCCGGGCGGGAGGAACAGGAAGAAAGCGCCTGGGACGCCGCCCAGGGCGGGGAAACCGGCGAGGGCGATGACCCCAGCACGGGCCTCCCCAGCGAATATGCCGCCTGGAGCGCCCCACAGGAGGACGAACAGGAAGCGGCGGATGAGGCCGAGGATGTCGATGAAACCGAGGAAGCCGGAGAAGAAATCTACGCATAAGAGGAACAACAGCAGCCCGCAGGATTGGGTTCACCCCAACCCCTGCGGGCTGTTTTCCTATCGTTTGACACTGCACCATGAAAGGGGTGATGCCGGTTGATTGTGTAGCAGCGTTTCACCAAATTTATGAAAAAAAGGAGCGTGATGCCCAAAGCCATAACGTATATTGACCTGTTTTCCGGCATCGGCGGGTTCCGGGAAGGGCTCAGCCGGGCCGGAGGTTTTGTCTGCGTAGGGCCATTGTGAGATCGACAAATATGCCGACCAAAGCTACCGGGCGCTGTTCGATACGAAAGGAGAGTGGTTCCGTGAGGACGTCCGAGAAAGCCGACCCCGATGAAATGCCCGACTTCGACCTGCTGTGCGGGGGATTTCCCTGCCAATCTTTTTTCTATTGCTGGACACCGTGGAGGGGTTTGCCGACCCAAGAGGTACGCTGTTCTTTGAAATTGCCCGGCTGACTGCGGCAAAAGACCTGCGTATCTGCTGCTTGAAAACGTACCCGGCCTGCTTAACCATGACGGAGGCCGGACGTTTGCGACCATCCTCCATACGCTGGATGGATTGGGGTATGGTGTGGAATGGCAGGTGCTTAACAGCAAAGATTTCGGCGTCCCTCAATCCCGCAAGAGGGTGTACCTTGTCGGATATCTTGATGAAAAATGCAGAGGAAAAATACTTCCTTTCACCGAAACAGCAGGAACGCCTCTTAAGCAAGTCCGCCCCGGCGCACAGGGGGAGCGCATCTACTCCCCGGAAGGGGTAAGCTGCACCTTGACCTCCCAGGCAGGCGGGATGGGCGGGAAAACCGGGCTGTACTGCACAGGCATCCCCATCAAGGAAAACACGAAAAAGGGATATAAAATGGCATATCCCGGCGACAGTGTGGATTTGGCCTATCCCACCCTCAATACCCGCCGCGGCAGGGTGGGCAGGAAAATCGCCCACACCCTCACCACTGGGAGCAGCCAAGGCACCCTTTGCTGTGTGGATATGAACGATAAGCCGGCGCTGACGGATTATGCCCGCTGCCTCACCGCCAAGCAGAACGGAGGGATCCGCAGCCATAAGCGGGAAGCCTCCGGTGTGTGGGACGGATGCCGCATCCGCCGCCTCCCGCCACGGGAGTGCCTGCGGCTCCAGGGCTGGACAGATGACCGTATCGACCTTGTCCTGCCGCTCCAATCCTACGCCCAGCTCTACAAACAGGCCGGGAACGGCGTCACCGTCAATGTGGTGGAGGCCATCGGGAAACGGCTGTACGCCGCCCACCGGGAGGTGAACGCTGTCGATTGACCTGAAAGACCAGTTCTTCGGCTGTGAGATTGAGATGACGGGGGGCTGTCCCGCCAACAGGCTGCAGGAAGCAGTGGCCGCCTTGTTCGGCACCACCGCCACCCATTCCCGTTCCTCCCGCACCTACGACCCATGGGAAGTCACCGACAACGAGGGGAAAACATGGCGCTTTGTCTTTGACGCCAGCATCCGCGCCACCCATCGGAGTGGGCGCAGGCAGCTTTCCACAGGCGATGACACCTACAAAGTGGAGATGAACTCCCCCAAGCTCGAGTACAGCGAGATGGGCAAGCTTCAGGAAGTGGTGCGGGCCCTCCGCCATGCGGGGGCTGTGGTCAATTCATCCTGCGGGATGCACGTCCATGTGGACGCCTCGAAACATACTCCTCAGAGTTTGAAGAATGCCCTGTCCATCATGTACTCCAAGGAGGATATCCTGTTCAAAGCCCTCAAAGTGGACGAGCGGCGGGTGGAACGCTGGTGCCAGAAGGTACGGGAACCCATGCTGGAAAGGATCCGCAAGCTGCCCACCAACACCACCATGGAGCGCCTCAAGCGGGAATGGTATGGAGGGACCGATGGCGGCTACGAGCACTACAACTGGACCCGATACTACGCCTTGAACCTTCATTCGGTGTTCTATCGCGGCACATTGGAGTGGCGCTGTTTTGAGAGCACCCTCCATGCCGGTAAGGTGCGCGCCAATATTACGCTGGCGCTGGCCATCTCCGCCCAGGCCATCAACCAGAAGAAGACGAGGATGCGCAAAACCGAGATCAGCGAGAACCCGGCCTTCACCTTCCGCACCTTTTTGCTCCGCCTCGGCCTGATTGGGCCGGAGTACAAAAAATGTGCGGGAACACTTACTCTCCAATCTTCCCGGCGACAGGGCCTGGCGGTATGACAAATCCCAGTACCCCAGCCTGCAGAACCGACGCAACCAAGAACGATAGGAGGTGATGAAAAACCACAGGGAAACTTTACTTTGCCTACGGCTCCAACATGAACCTGAACCAGATGGCCTTCCGCTGCCCGGACGCCCAGGTGGTGGATACCGTCCGTCTGGAGGGATACCGCCTCGCTTTCTGCATGAATGGCGGCGGGCATGGCGTTGCCACCATTTTGCCGGAGCCGGACAGCTTTGTGGATGGCGTCCTCTGGCGCATTTCGGAACAGGATGAGCAGAGCCTGGACTCTTATGAGGGATTCCCCCGGCTGTACGGGAAGGAGCCTGTCACTGTGGTAGACCCGGATGGCCTGAAGCGGGAGGTCATGGCCTATACCATGAACAGCCCCTACAAGGACGTCCCCGCACTACCCTCTAAGTCCTATCTGGAGGGCATCCTCAATGGTTGCCGACAGAATGGGATCGAAACCGCCTCTATTTTGGAAGCGGTCTGGCTCACTCAGCGGGATACGCACCACAAGGTGATCCCCGAAAAAAGCCCCGCCAGAAAAATGGCGAGGAACGATAAATCTGCTTTAGCCCCCGTGGGTTTGAGGATTTTCCTCAAATCTGCGGGGGCTTTTTATTTTGCCTAAAAGGAGACTATTATGAAAAAAAATCTTAAAAGAGTGCTGTCCCTGATGATGGCGGTGCTGCTCTGCTTTGGGCTCTTCCCTGGCAGCGCCCTTGCCGCCGAGAATGATTATGACGGATACCTCGCCATGATCGAATACAAAGACCGCCGTTATTCTCTCAGCGAAAACCTCCCTGCGCCTTTTGGCGGGCGTACAACCGAGGAATTCTTCGAGCTGCGGATCAATGATTTACGCACATACCGCACCGCCTACTGCATCCAGATGGGTGTACGGGCCAACAGCGGCATCGGCTACGAGGCCTCGGATGATTACGCCTCTTTCACAGAAGAACAAAAGGCGCTGATCAACACTACCCTCACTCTGGGCTACAACATGGAAACCGGCACAAAGTACGGAGGCAGCCATCGATGAGTACATCGCCACCCAAATCCTCATCTGGCTCATTGCCCACAACCAGCTTGGCACAGGGTATGAGAGCCAGATCGTAAACGAGATTACCGCCAACAGCCCCGCAGCGAAGCCCATCTTCTATACCCTGCGGGAAAACGTGATGAACTACCGCACGATCCCGTCCTTTGCCACAGACGATTCCGGTGCGGTTGGGGCCTATACCCATGCCCTGCAGTACAATGAGAACACCGGGAAAAATGAAACGACGCTGGTAGATGAGAACAATGTGCTGGGTGATTTCACCTTCAGCTACCCCGGCGTAGATTTTTCCGTGGACGGAAACCAGCTGCACGTTTCCACCAGTGAGACGGAATTTCGGGACCATCACCGCTGAAAAAGAGCCTGCCCTCTTCCATCCCCGGGGTGGTCACCGGCGGCACGAAATACTGGCCGCGGGATACCTATCAGAATGTCGTTACCTTTCGATGTGGAGGGCGAGGCCCAGCCGGTGAATTGCTACTTCTCCCTCGAAATCAAATCCGGCACCCTGCAGATCGTGAAAACCTCCGAGGATGGCGAGGTTTCCGGCATCCCTTCCACATCTCCGGCAATGGAGTGGAACGGGATGTGGTGACAGGCCCTGATGGTACCATCGGGGTGGACAACCTCCAGGCTGGCACTTACACCATCACCGAGCGGTCACCGGACCGATACGTCCAGCCCGCTTCCCAGCAGGTGACTATTTACCCTGGCCAGACCTCCAGCGTCAGCTTTTCCAATGTGCTGAAGAAGTTCACCGTCACCATGGAAAAGGTGGATTCCGTCACCGGGGAAGCCCAGGGCGACGCCTCCCTGGATGGTGCGGTGTACGGAATGTTCAAAGGTGAAACCCCTGCTGGACACCTATACCACTTCGGGCGGGGGAAAATTCACCACCAAGGAGTACCCCTGCGGCACGGATTACTCCATTCGTGAGATCTCGCCCAGCGAGGGGTACCTGCTGGATGAAACCGTCTATCCTGTGGGCGCAGAGCCGGGGAACTTTACGCTGGAGCACAACAGCATCCCCATGACCGCAACAGAGGATGTGGTGCTCGGCTCCATTGCCATTACCAAGCACACCGACCAGCCCGCCATTCCAGAACAGGACGCTCCGGCGCCTGAGACGGAGTCCCCCACTGAGGAAGAAACCACCGTCCCTGAAGAACAGCAGACTGAAAGCGCAGAGGAAGTCCCCGTTTCCAGCACACCTGAAAATGGCGCTGTTTCTGAAAGCGGCTCCGAGCCTTCCAGCCAGCCGGAGGAAAACGAAGTAGCTATCGAGAACCAGGCTGGGGAAGCGGCGCCGCCCCGGAAAACGACGCTGTGCAGGAACCAACTGACGTTGACCAGCCTGATGCATCCGATGCGGAAGCAGAAGCTGTGCCGCTGACCGTTACCAGCAATGAGGTGCAGATCGAGCAGCCGGAGGCCGGGGCAGAATTTCAGGTCTACCTGGCCAGTGCGGGTAGTTACGAGAACGCCAAAGAGTCTGAACGGGATATCCTGCTGACAGATTCCTATGGTTTCGCCCAATCGAAGTCCCTCCCATACGGCCTGTATGTGGTGCATCAAACCGCTGGCGCCGAGGGGCAAAAATTCGTCCCGGATTTCTCCGTGTTCATTTCCGAGTATGGCAAAACCTATTACTTCATCCTGAACAACCCTACCTTTACCTCCCTCATCCGCTTTGAAAAGAGGGACGCCGAATCCGGCGAGATCATCCCGCTGGCCGGCACTTCCGTGAAGATCCGCAATGCGGATACCGGCGAATGGGTGGTGCAAACATCAACTATCCCAGCCCCATGGACATCGACACCTTCGTGACGGATTCCACAGGGACCCTCATGCTGCCTGAGGCCCTGGGCTTTGGAAATTACGAGTTGTATGAACAGCAGAGCCCCTGGGGTTACGTTCTGGATGACGAGCCTGTACCCTTTGTGGTGGATGGCACCCAGGACGTTGTTACCGTGACCAAGTACAACACGGTGCAGAAAGGCACCATCACCGTCCACAAGGAGGGCGAGGTATTCAGCCATGTGGCAGAAGCCGGCGGCCTCTACCAGCCGCAGTATGAGGTGCAGGGCCAGCTGGGCGCTGTTTACGACATCACCGCTCTGGAAGATATCGTCACCCCGGATGGCATCGTTCACGCAAAGGCCGGAGAACTGGTGGCTACCCTGACCACAGGAAGCGATGGGACCGCCACATCGGAGCCCTTGTACCTGGGCCGCTACCAAGTTTCTGAACGGACAGCGCCCACAGGCATGGTGCTGGATTCCGAGCCGAAGGAAGTCACCTCGCCTACGCTGGCCAGGAGGTGTCTGTCACCACCGCCGATGTTGGCTTCGTCAATGAGCGGCAGAAGGTGGAAATCAGCCTCAAAAAGCTGCTGGAGCAGGATGAGACCTTCTCCATCGGGATGAATGAGGAATGGAAAAACATCACCTTCGGCCTGTTCGCCGCAGAGGAAATCGTCGCCGCCGATGGTAGTTCCATCCCCGCCGATGGCCTCATCGAGACCACCGGCATCGATGAAAATGGGAGCGCCGCCTTCAAAACCGACCTCCCCTGCGGGGCCTCGCTGTATGTAAAAGAGATCGGTACGGATGAGCACTACCTGTTGAGCGACGAGAAATACCCTGTGGTGTTCGAGTACGCCGGGCAGGACGTCGCCACCGTGCATCTGGAGGTCAATGACGGAGAAGCCATCGAAAACACGCTGAAGTATGGCAAGGTATCCGGCTGGAAGGTGGACCAGGATGGATTCGAGTTGGGCGGCGCCGTAATCGGCCTGTTCCGCTTTGACGAAACCGAGTTCACAGAAGAAACCGCCCTCATGGTGACCGAGAGCAATCCCATCGGGTACTTTGAATTTGACCGGGTACCCGTTGGCAATTGGGGCATTCGTGAAATCGCAGCGCCGGAAGCCTTCGTGCTGAGCGAGGAAACCTTCCCCGTGGAGATCACCGAAGATGGGCAGACCATTGAGATCACCATGGAAAACCAAATCATCCGGGGCACTGTGGAAACCACCAAGGTAGATGCCGACTTCCCGGAAAACACGCTGTCGGGGGCCATCTTCGAGGTGTATGCCGATGTGGATCACAACGGGGGAGTTCGACCCTGACATCGACAAGCTGGCGGGTGAAATGGTTGAGTCCGAGGGCGGTATCTATCAGTTGAAGGACTTGCAGTACGGAGATTACTTCCTGCATGAGAAGGAGGCCCCTGAATTTTTCCAGCGTGACGAGGGCTACTACCCCTTCTCCATCACGGAAAACGGCGCCATTGTGCGGGTGGAAACCGAAGCTGGCGTGGGCTTCCTCAACCATGCTCAGACCGGCTCCCTGAAGGTGGTAAAGACAGCCGATGACGACCAAATCGAAGGCCGCACCTTCAAAATCACCGGCACCGACTTCATGGGCAACGCCTATGAGCAGGAGTTCCAGACCGATGAGAACGGTGAGATCAACGTCACCCTCCGGGTGGGCGAATACACCGTTTCCGAGGTGGCCGGTGAGGATGCCGAACAGTATATCCTGCCGGATGACCAGACTGTGGAGATCCTGGCTGGCGAAACCGTCACCGTGGCGATGCACAACAAGCTGGTGCCGGAAATTCCCACCGTTCCTCAGACTGGGGACAGCCCCTGGATGCCCGCAGTTTTGATTGGCCTTTCCGTACTGGCGCTGCTGGCAGGCGGCGGGCTCCTCGCCATGCACCTTGTGGGCAAAAAAGAAGAGATCCGCAGGCGGCCATGGCAGGGACCAGGATATTCGATGAAAACCTTTCTGAAAGGTTTCTGCATCGGCCTGCTGTGCCTGAGCCTGTTGGGACTTGCGTGGTTTTTGGTGCTCCAGCCGGGGCTGACCAATGGGGAAGCGCAGGCCCTAAAAGAGGAATACACAGTACAGCCCCTCCCCGGAGCCGAAAGCTCCGGGAGGAACCAACTGGGAATGAACAAACCGGCCAGGAACAGGAGCCGGAAGCCATCGTAGACCTCCCGGCCCTGCAAGCGGAATACCGGATATCAAGGGGTGGATCACCATCCCCGGAACCTGCGTGGACTACCCTGTTCTGCAAAGCGGCGCCCAAGACCCCGAATACTACTTGCGGCGCACCTATAAAGGGAATGGCGCACAGTCGGCAGCATTTTCTTTCAGTGGGACTGCACCCCGGAAAGCCGGAACACCGTGGTCTACGGACACAACATGAATGATGGGACCATGTTCGCTGTGCTTCAGAAGATGGCCGATGCAGCATTCCGGGAAGAACATTCTGAAATCCTCCTGCAGACGGAAACCGGGCTGCAGGAGTACACCATTGTGGCTGTGCTGAAAACGGATATCTCCAAGCTCTCCTTTAACCGCACCGTATTTGCTGACGATGGGGATTTTCTGTCCTTTCAGAAGGAACTGCTTGCACAGCCGCTGTATCACGACCCAGCATTTATTCCCGGCGCAGACCACCGCCTGCTGACCCTTGTTACCTGTTCCTATGAATGGGATAACGCCCGCACGGTGGTTGTCGCCGTACAAAAAGTGAGGTGAACTTGACTCTATGGAACCGAAAGCAATTATAGTCATTGTCCTGTGCGCTGTCATTTTAGGCGGCCTTGTTTTCCTGCACATTCGCAACCGCAGGAAAAAGTAGCAGAGATTTGGTTGGGTGGGGCGCTGAAAAGCGCCCTACTATTTGTATTTTATTGCACTGGAGGGATTGATTGAAGAAACTTGGACTTTTAGACCGGCTGGCAGAGCAGCACCGCACCTTCATCTCCAACCTGCGCCTGCAGCCACCCTCAAATGGGAGGCCCTTGGAGACTTGTACCATCTGGAGAACAAAGAGCAGTACCCGCTGAAGGAGTGGGAAGAAGCCGTGTCCTACCTGCTGGGCTGCGAGGTGCAGTTTGCCAATTATGAGGACATCGGGGAAAAGCCTCAAGCCCTTTTCCCTGAAATTGAGGTGACGCAATGAATCAATTTTACACCGCCGAAGCCGTCACGGAGGGACACCCGGATAAGCTGTGCGACCTCATAGCCGACAGTGTTCTGGATGGCTGCCTTTCCCATGACGCTCTCCCCCGTGGGCCTGCGAAGTGCTGGCCACCAAGGGGCAGGTCATCGTAGCTGGTGAGATCACCAGCCTGCACGAACCCCAAATCCCGGCCATTGTCCGTTCCGTTCTTTGCGGAAGGTGGGCTATGACCCCGCCCGGTACGCCGTCCAATGCCTCATCCATAAGCAAAGCCCGGATATCGCCGCAGGGGTGGACTGTTCCTTAGAGCAGCGAAGGAATCACTCAGAGATCCTGTGCTCCGCTTGGGTGCTGGTGACCAGGGAGTCATGGTTGGGTACGCCTGTTCGAAACCCCGCAGATGCTGCCACTTCCCGTTGTACTGGCCCACCGGCTGGCCGGGCTGTCTCACCACAGCCCGGAAATCCGGTCTGGTGCGAGGCCTGCGCCCGGACGGGAAAGCCCAGGTCACCGTGGAATACGGCGGGGACGGAAATCCCCGGCGGCTGGACACCGTCATCCTTTCCGCCCAGCACAGCCCGGAGAAGCCCGCAGATGAACTGTTTTGGGAACTCACCGACAAGGTGCTGGCCCCCGCTGCAGGCTTTGCCCCGGACGAGGACACGAAAATCCTTTTGAACCCTTCCGGACGGTTTGTGCTGGGCGGACCGGAAGCCGATACCGGCCTCACCGGGCGAAAGCTCATGGTGGACAGCTACGGCGTGTTCGCACCCCATGGGGGCGGCGCCTTCTCCGGCAAGGACCCCTCCAAGGTGGACCGTTCCGGCGCCTACATGGGCCGCTACATCGCCAAAAACCTCGTGGCCGCCGGGCTGTGCAGCCGGTGCCAGGTGACGCTGGCCTATGCCATAGGAAAAGCCGAGCCGGTGATGGTGGAGGTGGATACCTTCGGCACCGGCAGTATCTGCGCCGACGACTGTCTGGCGGACGCGGTGCGCTTTGTGTTCGGGCTGACCCCTTCGGAGATCATCGCCCAGCTGGACCTGTTGACGCCCCGCTATACCCAAACCGCGACCTACGGGCATTTTGGCAAGCCGGAACTCCCATGGGAGCGCACCGACCAGGCCAAAATCCTCCGGGCGACGGTAATCTAAGATAACGGAAGGAGCATTCCCATGCCCGGAGTGAGCAAAGAGCAGATTGCCGCCGCCAAGCAGATGACTGCCATCGAGTTTCTGCGCCGGTTTCGCCCCCACGAACTGGTCAGAAGCGGCGGCCGTGGTGAGTTCCAGCTGAGGGAGCACGACAGCTTCAAAATCAACGGGGAGTCCTCCATCTGGCATTGGAAAAGCCGGGATATCGGAGGAAAATCCGCTCTGGACTATCTCATCAAAGTGGAAGGGATGAAGTTTGTAGATGCGGTGCTGGCCTTATGCGACGAATGCCCCGGCTACATCCCGCCTCCGCCTCAACAGAAAAAAGAGGCCGGAGTTCATCCTTCCACTGGCAGCTGTGAACAACCGCAGGGTGTTCGCCTATCTGCTGAAGCGGGGGATCAGCCGTGGGGTCATCGAAGCCTGCGTCCGGGCAGGGATCCTCTATGAAAGCGCAGACTACCACAACGCTGTTTTCGTCGGCAGGGATGAAACCGGCACTGCCCGGTATGCCTTCCTGCGCGGCACCTACACACGGGGAGAACCCTTCAAGGCAGAGGTGCCGGGCAGCGATAAGCGGTTTTGCTTCCTGCTTTGCCGCCGAAGGGAAAAACCAACCGGGTGGCTGTGTACGAAGCCGCCATTGAACCTATGGCCCATCTGACGCTGGAAGGGGCCACAGACAAATGGCGGCTGTCCCTCGGCGGCATCTATGCGCCGGAAGAAGGACAGCGGCAGGAACGGGAGGCCAAGAACCCCCTTGCGCTGGACGCTTTTCTGGAGCGCCACCCGGAGATCGAGGAAATCGAGATCTGCACCAACAACGATTTTGCCGGGCGCTGGGCAGCATCCCACATTGAGAGAGCCTATCAGGGCCGGTACCGCATGGTGAAGAACCTGCCCAGGCGGGAGGGCTGCGACTATGGCGACCTGGCAAAAGAAAAACTATGAGCGGCGGACCGCCCGGAGCCTTTCAGACGGTTCCCGATAGAAAGAAGGTCATGCAATCGACAATCAGGAAATCACACTGAAACTTTACTCCCCACTGAAAGGGGATTTCTTCCCCCAGGAGGTCTACGACGATATAGATTGGCTGAATCGAGTGGGGCCGGACGAGTTCTCCGGCTTTGAGCTGGCGGATTATGAGGAATCCATCCAATCCGCTATAACGGCCTCTCTGAAAGGAAGCGGCGGGGATCTCATGCCCTATTTTTCAGAGCAGCGAACCCCCGGCGTCAAGGCAAAGGTGCTCAGCGCCATCCCCTCGGTGGAACTCAGGGACGGGGAACTGATGGGCTGCACCACCGTCCGGCTGAAGGAGCCTCTGAACGATGTGGAAATGAAAGTTCTCCAGGAGTATCTGTGGGGCCAGTTTTCCGATGGCTGGGGTGAGGGCTTCGAGCAGTGGGAAATCTATACGGAGGATGGTACGCTCTACGTCCATTTTTGGAACGAGGACTCCTTCTCCTTCGAAGCCGTGCCGGTGCAGGCCGCAGAGCCTACAAAAGAGCCGTCTGTTCCCAAGCGCCCCAAAATGAAGCTGGCCGGCATGGACGGAAACATCTTCTCCATCCTTGGCAGGGCCGCCCGCCTGCTTTGCGGGAAAACGGACAGCCGGAGCAGGCCAAGGAGATGGCGGACCGGGTCTATCAATCGGGGGATTACCACCAGGCGCTTTCCATTATCAGCGAATATGTGGAAACCGAACTGTCGGTAAAACCGCCTGTGAGATCCAGGAAGGAACGGGGTGACGCCAGATGAATGATGAAAAAAGTATGAAATCACCAACATCGCCCATCCCCAGTATCCGTGGCTGCACCGCATCCGGGCTCTGCGGGATGTGCAGGAGGACGTCCATGCCGGTGACCTGGGCGGCTTTGTACAATCGGAAGAAAATCTGAGTCAGGAAGGCCAGTGCTGGATTGCGGGAAACGCTGTCGTGGCTGAAGAAGCCTATGTGTACGGAGACGCCATCCTGTGGGATCAGGCCTGCGCCCGTGGCTGTGCAGCCATCTCCGGCCCAAGCAGGATCGGTGGAAACGCCATCATAGAGGATTACGCCATCATCACTGCCGGGTACGTTCACGGCAATGTCCATATTTCCGGGAACGCCAAGCTCTTTGCCAATTCCGTAACCGGCGGCATCCCCGTGGTCATGGAGGGAGCGACTGTCTATGGTGAACTTGGCGGGGAGATTGAAGTGCGTGAAACCGCTGTGATTTTGCCTGGGGTCACCATAGACAATCCCACCAGCGACGAAATTCACATTGGGCCGGATGATATCGCCATCGAGCGCAAATTCAAGCGTGAATCGCCTACCCTCACCCCGCCGCCCGGCTTCCAGCCCAAGCAGCACACCACCGTCAAAAACGCCATCGGAGGTGAGGAACGATAAAAACAAAATAGGAAGGATGATGCCTCTGAACCAAACAGAACGAACTTGCTCAAGTTGTAGAAGAATCCACTTTGCCTATCGAGCACAGCGGCGGGGATGGATGGACCATTCTGCATGGGGACACCCTGCAGATCATCCGTGCGTTCAAACCCCAGGTGTTCGATGCCCTCATCACCGACCCGCCCTATGCTTCGGGCGGTTGGAAACCCGCAGAGAAAAACCGCACGACCACACAGAAGTACAGCAGCATGGACCCCAAGAACGCTCCGCCAGACTTCGACGGGGACAATCGGGATCAGAGAAGCTGGACCCGCTGGATGGCCGAGTGGCTGTACGATGCCCGCAAAGCCTGCAAGCCGGGGGCGCCTGTCTGCCTGTTCATCGATTGGCGGCAGTACCCTCCATCACCGATGCTTTGCAATGGGCGGGATGGATTTGGCGGGGCTGCGTGGTGTGGGATAAGATGACCAGCCGCCCACAGAAGGGGCGTTTCCGCCAGCAGAGCGAATACGGGTGTGGGGCCCAACGGCCCCATGCCGGTGAGCCGCCCGGTGGGCTGCCTGCCGGGGGGTGTTCCGCTATGCCAATCCGCAAAACCGCACCCATGTCACCGAGAAGCCCCTGCAACTTATGCGGGACCTGGTGAAAATCTGTGTGCCGGGAGGAAGGATCCTCGACCCCTTCTGCGGGCCGGAACCACCGTGCTGGCCGCCAGGCTGGAGGAGTACGAGGCCGTGGGCATCGAGGTGACCGACGCCTACTACAAGCTGGGCTCGGACCGGGTGCGTTTCGCATTGGAGGCCCAGCCGGAAACCGCTGAATAATCTCCATGGCTATCCATGTGGATAGCCACCAACGAACAAACCCAGGCAGGCTATCCACATGGATAGCCTGCCTGATTACCTAAATAGAAAGGAAACCTCGCTATGGAAAAAAGCCTTTGCTTATATCTGCACGGCTGCGGATACGGCTCCCCGCCTTTTGAAGCGGTACTGCCGGAAAGTTTACGAGTTGGGATACGTCCCCATCTGCCCTAAATTAAACGATGGGCAGTACCTTGCGCTGGACAATGCCGATGAAAAGAGGGATTTTCACAATATTGCCCGGCAGAAGCTGGGCCGGTGCCGGATGCTGGTGGTATGTGGCAAGGAGATCAGCAACTCCATGTCCGCAGAAATCGGATGGCCGAAAAGAGGAACATCATCTGCACCACACTGGATGGTCTGGCCAGAATCAAGGAAGCTGGCGAGGACAATGCCATCTGACCTGCGGCGCAGGTCGCTTCTTTCCCAGCCGGTGACTGGTTTTGCAAGCATAGCCTTTGGATATCAAAGGCATTCTTGGGGTGCGCCCCAAACCCCGGCTGCCCGCCATCGGCTGATTTTGTGAAATACGAGGTGAAAAATGAGCCAAAAAGCAGTACGCCGCATTTGCGGCAAATATAAAATCATGGGATGCCCTGCGCCAAAAGAAAACAAACTTTGTTCCGGGCGTTCTCAGGGTTGAGAAGGTCATCCTTCTGCGTAAATCGGATTTTGACAAGCTCTCGGAGGATATCTCCCCGGATTATCCTTTCCTGCAAGACAACCGGCACCTCCTCAGCGCCGACCCGGGCGGGTTGTTTCACTGCCTGATGGTACGAGCAGAAGGGCAAGCAGAGCATCTGCTCATCTCACAGCGAAGAAATACCCTGTACCTGGGCTATGGGAAGGACTACCGCAAGGTGGACTTAAAAGGTGTTCCGATTGAACGCATCGTTTTAGAAGATCCGAAGGTGTACCAGGAACGGGGCTGCGTTCCATCATCGGCCCCGCCGCATGGAGGATATCATGGGAGAGCATCCCGGAACCTCCACTCCAGAGCGTCAAACGGGGTTTCGGGTGGAGCAGATCGTCGTTCTCTCCGACGAGCAGTACCGTCAGTTCCAGGAGAGCGGCCTTGTGGAAGATCAGATTTTCCTGTTCGACTACAACGACAAGATGTGGTTTGACCCCGGCGACCTGTGCTGGCACTGTGTGCTCGTCAAAGGTGAAACCAGCAGGGATGGCATCCTTGTGGAAGCTGAGGGGTATTCCTATGCCCGGTACGCCGCCTTTGCCCCGGATTGCGGCAGGCTGCGGGCCGCGGGATGTCCCTGTCCACTATGAATACCCAGCAAAAGCGCCGGAGCAAGCGAAAACTCGAAAAGGAATGAGCCGGAACGCTAAAGGAGTCCATATGAGAAAACGAAACCATATCATTCCCCTCCATCTGAACAAAAAGGAACTGGCCCATCTGGAGGCCCAGGTGAAACTCAGCGGCCTCGCCCGTGAGGAATTCCTGCGCTCCCTCATCATGGGGGCGCAGCTGCAGGCGAGGCCCTGCACCCACCATGCCGACCTGCTTCACAAGGTGGCGGGCCTTTTTGCAACAACGCCAACCAGCTTGCCAAGGTGGCAAACACCTATGGCGAGGCCAGCCGGCAGAGCGTGGAGGAAATGACCAGCATCGCCCGTGCGGTCTGGAAGGAAGTGAAGGAGAACTGGTAAATGGCGTACACCAGCATTATCCCCGTGCACCGCCTGGACAATAGCGTGGACTACGTTCTGGATGAGAAAAAAGCCTCCCGTTCCCAAAACGCAGACTCCTGCAGGCGGCGGTGGACTACGCCCTCAACAAGGATAAAAAACCGAGCAGGACCTGTTCTGCTCGGCCATTGGCTGTACGCTGGATTCCGCCTTTGAGGATATGCGCCATATTAAAAGGATGTGGCACAAGGAGAAAGGGGTGCAGGGCTTCCACCTGGTGCAGAGTTTCGCCGCCGGGGAGGTAACGCCGGAATTGGCACATCAAATCGGTCAGGAACTTGCGGACCGTCTGCTGGGCGGCAGATTTCAAGTGGTCATCAGCACCCATTTGAACACCGGGCATATCCACAACCATTTGGTTTGGAATTCCGTTTCCATCCAAACGGGTAAAAAATACCGGAGCAATGAAAAAAGCTATGTCACCGGGGTGCGTCGGATCTCCGATGAACTGTGCCGGAAATACCACCTCTCGGTCATCGACACCGAGAAATCGGAACGGGCGGCCCGCCCCTATGCCCAATGGCTGGCCGAGCAAGAGGGAAAGCCCACTTGGAAAACCGTCATCCAGCAGGATGTAGACGCCGCCATCGCCGCCTCTCTCACGTGGAAGCAGTTCCTGCGGGTGCTGGAGCAGCGGGGGTACACCTTCCGCTTTGACCGCAAGTACATGACGTTGAAGCCGCCGGGCAAGGATCGTCCTGTCCGGTTCAAGACCCTGGGCAAAAACTACACGCCCGAAGCCATTCAGCGCCGCATTCTGTACCCCAGGCGCTCCGCACCGGCTGGGAAAAGAACACCGCCCGCCCATGGGCTGCTTCTCCTCCTTGGGGAAACGCAGCCCCGCAAGCTCACCGGCCTGCGGGCGCTCTATTATTCCTATTTATATAAGGTGGGGTGCTTCGCAAGAAACCGCCCTACCCCAGCTATGCCGTGCGGGAGGATATCCGCAAGCTGGACCAGCGGATCGAGCAGGCGGAGTTCATCTTTCAGCATCATGTGGAGGACCGTGGCCAGCTGGCCAGACTCCGGCAGCAAAGCGGAGGATGAAATCGCCGTGCTGTTAAAGCGGCGCCAGAAACTCTACCGCTACGAGCCGGACTCCCCGCAGATCAGCGCCCTCGCAGAGAAACTCCGGCAGCTTCGCCACACCGCCAAGCTGTGCCGGAATATTGAAACCCACTCTGTGGAGATGGAAAAACGCCTGCTGGCGGCCCAAGAGGAAGATCGCCAGCGTCAGGAACGGGAAGGAAGACAGCAAGAACGTAAAACTAAAGACGAACCCAGGAGGTGATCAATTGAACAGAATCCCCAGCAGAGAACAGGTGGAACGCCTCCGGCGGCGATATCCCACCGGAACCCGTATCGTCCTGCATTCCATGGATGATGCCCAGGCCCCGCCCACTGGCACCATGGGTACGGTTGTCTATGTGGATGATATGGGACAACTCGGAGTTGAATGGGACAACGGTTCCGCCCTGTCTCTTATCCCCGGTGAAGATTCCTTTTCCAAAGTTTCTGCGCCGGAAAAGGAAAAAGCAGAAACGCTCCCGTGATTTGGAGCGATGAAAGCGAGGTGATTTGACTGAACTACGGAAGTGACCCCGCCGACCAAATCGTCCGATTTACCTTGGAAGGGACGGAGGTAGCACTCAAGCTGTCGGGGCTGGCGGCAAAGAATTTTGCGCTGTTCGTCTATGCGGTATTAAAGGATCAGAAGAAACCCGTGGTAAGACGCGGCTGGTACGGATGTTTGCGGGAGCAGCGCCCCCTTCAAATTCTTTAAGGTGCCGGTGAGTTATATGAAGGAATTTGCCAGGGAAGCCAAGGAACACGGGCTGCTGTACGTCCCCATTCGGAACCGGCAGAAGTCTGAACGCATCGAGGTGGTGGTGTTTGCAGATGACGCCTCCGAGATCCAGCGCATCTATGACAACCTCGGCCTGGATTATGTGGCGGCCCAGGCTGGTGACGCCACTGTGGAGAAAGCACCTGTGCAGGAGAAACAGCCTCCCGCCGCCGCTGCCCCAGCAGGATGGAAACCGTCCAGACGGAGCATGGTGCGGTGGAATTTGAGGTGGGCGGCTTCGAGGATGAAATCGAACTCTCCTCCGTACCGGACCAGGAGGAAGGGGCAAATTTTACTCCTGGCCGGGAGAAGGACCCTGTACAGGGGGTGGCGGCAAGGAGTCCGTCAGAGAATTCCTCGCCCGACAGAAGTTCTTCGCCCGGTCCAACCGGCAGTGAGCCGGCGCCTGAGCAAAAGCCCTCCGTGAGAAAACAGTTGCAGGAGATCCGGCAGGAGCAGGCCCAGAAGAAGGAGGAACGGACCAGGCAGCCCCAGCGTGAGCACACGCCGCGCCCAGCCGCAAAGAGGAAAAAAGAAAAAGCAGAAAGGAAGGTAATGCGGTATCGATTTAAGTACATTGATCGGCAAGCAGCAGGGAGCAAAGCAGCCCCAGCAGGAGACGCCCCGCCTTTCCAAAGAGGAATACGCCGCCATGCGAAAGGCGGAACGGGAAGAACTTCAGGCACGGGTGGACGCCCAGGCTCAGGAGGTGTTCCGGGATGACGCCTCCATGAAAGGGTTTCTCAATTTCATGGCACAGTGCACCCCACAGAGCACCCGGAACCTTCTCATCCTCTATGAACAGGATCCCACCATCACCCACCCCGCACTTTCGACAAGTGGAAAGAGGCCGGGCGTTCCTGCGAAGCGGTGTGACGGGGTATGCGTTCTACGCCGACCAGGAGTATGAACGGGAAGATGGCACCAAGGGCAACGGCTTCACCATCACCAAAGCCTTTGACATCTCTCAGACCAGGGGCCAGCAGCCCCTGCCCTCCCAGCGACGGTTGCCGGAGGAGATCATCGCCGCCCTGGTGGAGCAGAGCCCTGTTCCACTGGCCATTTCCGATCAGCGCCCCAGGGGTGCAGGCGCAGTATGTCCCCAAGCAGCGCACCATCTATGTGAGAAATGGGATGGATGAAACCGCTACGATCTGCGCCATCGCCCGTGAGCAGGCCCATGCCGGTTTTGACACCGTAGGCGCTGGCTACTACCGGCAGGCGTATGCGGCCCAAAGCTACTGCGCGGCCTATGTGGTGGCGCAGAAACTGGGATTGACACCTCTGCTTTCCACTTTGATAAAGTGTGCCAGACCTGCGCCGGGATGGAAATCCAGGAGAAGAAGGGATTCATCAGCGATGTCAAGCGGGCGGCCTATGCCATCAACCGGGATATGCAGCGGAGTTTTCGAGAGATGGAGCAGGCCATCCAGCCGGATGAATTCTCCGTAGAGTCTCCCAAGCCCGCCAAAGCGCCCAAGGCCAAAGAGGATAAGGAAAAGGAAGTCTGCCAGATAACGGCATCCGCCGAGAGTTTTCCGTTTGTTTTCTTCTGTGCGGTAGCTTTCTAAAAGGCGTTGTGATATGGTGATGATGAAAAAACAAAGAAAGGCAGGGGTACCTATGGAAAAGCAAAGGATGTTTAAGATGGGCCAGCTGGAACAGGATATGCTGGTCAAAGCCCTTTGCGATACACAGAATGATGTGCGGCCTGAACAGGCCGAGGAAATGCGTTCCCTTGCTTTGCGAAAACCGTCCGTGCTCCCCGCCGCAGGCTGTACCTGAGCGATGAGGAATTCGGGCGGGCGGTACAGGCCCTAAACCGGAAGCGCAACGCCTATCTGTCGGCAGGACGGAGCAGCGTGGGGTTTGACCGCATTCTCCTCAAGCTGTTGAACAGCAAGTATCGGCACACGCCGGTCAGATAAATCCATTCACTCCCCGAAGCCTGTGGGTTCTCCCCATGGGCTTCAGGGGGCTTTTTGTTTTCTGCAGAAAGAAGGGATCTATAAGAAAAGCACAAAACACGTAATTTCATTCTCCGGCGGGAAAGACAGCACTGCTCTGTCGCTGCGTATGCTGGAGGAAAAGATGCCGGTGGACGTGATCCTTTTCTGTGACACCGGATTGGAGTTTCCTCAGATGTACGAGCACCTGGACAAGGTGGAGCAGTACACCGGCAGGGCCATCACCCGGCTGAAACCGCCCCACACAGCTTCGAATACTTTTTCTATGAGTATTCGCCGGAGCGTAAAAACCCGGCCCTGTCTAAATACCGTGGTTTCAGCTGGCCCGGCCCCAAAGCAACGCTGGTGTACCGGACGGTTGAAGCAGACGGGTCATTGGCGCTTACTTGAAAGAACTGAAGCAGGAATACCACATCGCCCAATATGTAGGCATTGCCGCCGACGAAGCCCATCGGGTGCGGGAATACCACTACCCCTTGGTGGATTGGGGCATGACCGAAGCCGACTGCCTGCGCTACTGCCGGGAGAGAGGGTTCGATTGGGGTGGCCTGTATGATGTTTTCCGGCGTGTGTCCTGCTGGTGCCGCCTGCTGCGCGGCCGCTCAGTGGACTGCGGAAACTCTACGCCCTTTTCCAGAACTGTGGAAAAACTCCGAGCCATGGACGACCATACCTGGCGGCAGTTTCGGGCGGATTACTCTGTGCGGCAACTGGAACTACGCTTTCAGTTCGAACAGCAGTGCCAACAAGCCGGCATCTCTCTCACAAAGCCGTGAGTTCTTCCGCCTGCTGAAAGAGCATCTTCAAAAGCAGGAAGGGGTGGGTGCTCCTTCGACGGTATAGCCGCACGGAAGAATCCATGGTGGGTGTGTGGCGCTTTGCCGCCCCCATCGTTTGGTGGGCTGCCCTTATGGTGGCCGGAAGCTGGAGCGCCGGGATGAACCTCGTGGATCTGCTGGGGAAGCTCTCCGCAGTCATGAACAATCCCTTTGCCATCCACTGGACGGAGTATTCCGCCCGGTGCCTGCTGTTCTTTACCATGGGGTATGGGATCGTGGCGCTGACGGTGACCTCCAGCCGGAAGAACCGCCGCCGTGGGGCGGAACACGGCTCCGCCCAGTGGGGCGATGTGTTCCAAATCGCCAAGCGGTACCGGGATAAGAAACACCCGAAGGAAAACCTCATCCTGACCCAGCACTTTCAGATGGGGCTGGATGGCCACAAGCACAAACGCAATACCAACGTGCTGGTAATTGGGGGGCTGGCGCCGGCAAAAGCCGCTCCTATGCCATTCCCAACGCCCTCAACTGCGGGAACTGCTCCATGGTCATCTGCGACCCGAAATCCGAGATCCTGCGGAAAACCGGAGGGGCTCTGAAAAGCCAATGGCTATGAGGTGCGGGTGTTCGACCTTCTCAGCCCCGACACCTCCTTCTGCTACAATCCCTTGGCCTATGTGCGGGATGACAAAGACGTGCTTCGCCTCATCGAAACCCTCATCCAGAGCACCACCCCGCCGGGAGCCCAGAGCAGCGATCCGTTCTGGACCAAATCCGAAACGGCGCTGCTCCAGGCCCTGGTCCTCTATCTCATGCATGAAGCTCCAAAGAAGAACAGAACTTCGCCATGGTGATGGAGATGCTGGCCGCCGCCGAGGTGCGGGAGGAAGATGAGGAATACGAGTCGCCCCTGGACATCCTGTTCGCCCGTCTGGAGATGCGGGACCCGGAGAGCATTGCCGTTAAGCAATACCATGTGTTCAAGATGGGGGCCGGAAAAAACTCTAAAATCCATTTTGATTAGTGTTGGTGTCCGGCTGTCCGCCTTCAACCTGCCGCAGATTGCCCGGCTCACCTATACCGACGACCTCCATCTGGAGGAACTGGGTGAAAAGAAGGTGGCCCTGTTCTGCATCCCGGACTCTGACCGAAGCCTCAACTACCTGGTGGGCATGATCTACGGGCAGCTCATCCAGACGCTGTACTATGTGGCAGACCGGAAATACAAGGGCCGCCTGCCGGTGCCGGTGCATCTCCTCATCGATGAAGCGCCCAACATCGCCCCTGCCTACGGACAACTTCCTGCCATGGCTCTCCACCATGAGAAGCCGTGCCATATTCTGCGGCTACATCGCTCAGAATATGGCGCAGATCAAACGCGCTGTTCAAGGAGCAGTGGGAGTCCCTGGTGGGGTTGTGCGACGAATTCCTCTACTTGGGCGGCAACGAAAAAGGAAACCCACAAGTACGTCTCCGAGCTCATGGGCAAGGAAACGCTGGATACAAACACCTACGGCCACAGCCGTGGGCGAAGCGGCAGCTTCAGCGTCAACGACCAACAGACGGGCCGGGAACTGCTCGCCCCCCGATGAGGTGCGGATGCTGGACAACCGCAAGGCGATCCTGTTCGTGCGGGGCGAGCGCCCCATGTTGGACGACAAATACGACCTGCTGCGCCACCCCAACATCCGGCTGACCGAAGACGGCGGCGCACCGCCCTATGATTACACCCTGGCGAAAGACGCCGCAAACGATTTGGACTATTCTCCGGAGCAGTACGAGGATTTCGAACTGCTGGATCCGGAGGACTTTTTGAAGCCTTAAACTACACTACACAATGAATTGGAGGAATGCTTCTTGAAGAATATTCTGCATCATTGGATTTCAAGAAAAATCACAAGAAGAACAACAACCCCCAGGGTGCCCTGCCCCTTGGCAGAAAGGGCCGCTACGGGTTTTCCGCCTACGTAGCTACCGTTCTGTGCGTTGGCTGCCTTTCTACCACTGCCTTTGCCGCCAGCGATCCGCTGACGGTAGTGAACAATCTCTCCACCTTCGTATTTTCCCTGATCCGTGCCATCGGCCTGATTCTGCTGGGCTGGGGCGTGGTGCAGGTGGGCCTCTCCTTCCAGAGCCATGACCCCTCCCAGCGTTCCCAGGGCTTTCTCACCCTGGCGGGCGGCCTGGTCGTGACCTTTGCCAAGGAGATTCTCGACCTCATCACGGCCTGAGTTTCTGTGTTCCGGCGGCAGGGGCGTCCACATGGGCGCTCCCGCCTATTTTTTCTCAAGGAGGTGACCAACCGACAACTGGATCATAGATAACCTGAATTCGGCGCTGGAAACATGGAACGACAAGCTGGCCGAAATCTGGACCTTGCTCACCCAGGACCCCGCCACCTTCAAAGGCGGTGGGATTTGGGGCGTCATGCTCAACATCAACGATGCGCTGAAAGCCATTGGCCTTGGGCCGCTGGTGCTGTTCTTTGCAGTTGGTGTAGTCAAGACCTGTTCCAGCGTGGCCGATCTGAAGCGCCCGGAACACGCCATCAAGCTGTTTATTCGTTTTGCCCTGGCAAAGGCGGCGGTGACCTATGGCCTGGACCTGATGCTGGCGGTGTTCCGCATTGTCCAGGGTATGGTTTCCACCATCATCACCCAATCGGGCCTGTCGGGGAGCACCGGTACGACCCTGCCCCAGGAGATCATCGACAAGATCAACGATGTGGGGTTTTGGGATTCCATCCCCCTGTGGGCGGTGACCCTCTTAGGCGGCCTGTTCATTACGGTTTTGTCGTTCATCATGATTCTGACGGTGTATAGCCGGATGTTTAAGCTCTATATGTACACCGCCATCGCCCCGGTTCCGCTCTCCAGCTTTGCGGGGAACCCACCAGCAATGTGGGGAAAAACTTCCTTCGCTCTTACGCCGGAGTGTGTTTGGAAGGGGCCATCATCGCATTGGCCTGCATCATTTTCTCCGTCATGGCAACCTCTCCGCCTGCGGTGGATCTCAACGTCTCGGCGGTGACTGCCGTGTGGAGTTATGTGGGCGAGCTCATTTTCAACCTGCTTGTCCTCGTAGGCGCCGTGCGGATGAGTGACCGCATCGTCAAAGAAATCTTGGGCCTGTGAGCCGGAAGGAGTGAAGCATTATAGAAGTAAAAGTGCCAAAGGAAATACGGGATTACCAGGAGTCCATCTTTTTCGGCCTGTCCACCAGGCAGTTTCTCTGCTCCCTTCTGGCGGTGGGCGTAGCGGTGGGCATCTACTTTGGACTGCGCCCCTTTGTGGGGAGCGAGGAAGTGGGCTGGATGTGCATCCTTGGGGCGCGCCCTTTGCCGCCTGCGGCTTTTTCAAAAATACCATGGCATGACTGCGGAAAAGCTGGCCTGGGCCTGGTTCAAGTCGGAGTTCCTGTACCCGAAGAAGCTGGTGTTTCAATCCGACAGCCTCTACTACGAGGCAATGGAGGAAGCCATTGCGGAGGGGGAAAAGCCTCCCACAAGCGCAAAGCCGCAGGCCCCAGCCACCAGGTGAGAAAGAACAGGGGGAATAAGGCATGGAGATGAACATCCACTCCATCCTCCCGGAGGAAATCGCCGCCATGGGCGGGCATAGCAACCGTGTGTTGAATGAAAAAACCGGCTGTATCGGCTATCTGACAGCCAACCTCAATGCCAGCGCCCCGGTGTTTGAAAGCTCCTGGCATGACCGCACACCCCGGCTCAATACCCCCGAATTCACCGACGATTTCAACGACATGATGGATGCCCTGCGCCAGGGGATTCTGAAAAGCCCCGCAGAACTGCGTGCTTATTGTGCCGCTCACCCGGACAGCGTTCTGCAAGACAACCCCAGTGCCGATACACGGCATGGGTTTCGCATCAATACCGGAAGGTACTCCTACTGGATGGTCTGCTCATTTCTCTTGACAGACTGCCGGTTGTGGGTAAACGCCTTTTTCGTTCCTTTCGCTGGATCGCTACATGAGGGAGGCCCGAAACGGCATCCCCATTTTGGACTTGCAGGGCCATGAACGGTTCCGAATGCCGGATGGAGGAAAACTGAAAGCCGTGTCTCCCAACGGGCGTTCCAGCTTCTGGACCATCCGCTATTTAGATGCGGAGCAGACGGTTCTGTTCGACGAACTACGCCAAAGCTACATCCACACTGTTCAGGAGTTGCCGGAGTGGGCGGCAAAGAACGGGCTCCATCTGTTGCCGCTGGATCCGCCCATGCGGGCCAGCCACAAGCCGCACCGCAAAGGGCAGGAGCGATGATGCCCAACACAAAAATCTCTTAGAAAAGGACGGATGCCTATCATCAAAACGCTTACCAGAGCAACGAAGTTGGAAAAAAGAGAAATTCAAAATTCCCAAGTCCGTACAGGACGCCATCCCCATCCAGCGCATCTGGCCGGATGGGATTTTTCAGGTGGGGAGCCGGTTCTCCAAGACCTTCTCCTTTACCGACATCAATTACAGCATTGCCAGCAAGGACGATAAGACCGCCATGTTCCTGGACTATTCAGAGCTCCTCAACGCTCTGGATTCCGGGGCCAGCGCCAAAATCACCATCCACAACCGGCGGATCGACAAGGCGCAGTTCGAGAAATCCCTGCTGCTCCCCATGCGGGAGGATGGCCTGGACCATTTCCGCAGGGAGTACAATGAAATGCTTTGCTGTCCAAGGTTACCGGCACCAACAACAGCGTCGTGCAGGACCGCTATATCACCATCACGGTAGCCAAGCGGAATATCGATGAAGCCCGCACCTATTTCTCCCGTGTAGGCACGGACCTCATCAATCACCTGTCTCAGCTATCCTCGGTGGGGCGGGAACTGGACGCCGCCGCCAGGCTGCAGGTGTTCCGGGATTTCTTCAAGGGCTCGGAGCCTGCGGCCTTTGCCTTCGACCTGAGAGAGAGCACATGAAAAAAAGGGCACAGCTTCAAGGATTGGCTCTGCTCTGACTCCATGGAATTTCAGAAGGACCACTTCCGCATCGATGAGCGATGGGGCCGGGTGCTCTACCTGCAGGATTACGCCACCTATATCAAAGACTCCATGATTGCTGAGCTCTGCGACATGGACCGCAGCCTCATGCTGTCCATCGACGTCCTGCCGGTTCCCACCGACGAGGCGGTGAGGGAGATCCAGAACAAGCTGCTGGGTGTAGAGACCAATGCGGCCAACTGGCGGCGGAAACAGAACGCCGCCAACAACTTCTCCGCCGTGCTGCCCTACGATATGGAGCAGCAGCGCAAGGAAAAACCAAGGAGATGCTGGAGGATCTCACCAGCCGGGACCAGAGGATGATGTTCGGCCTTGTGACCTTGGTACATTTAGCCGACACCAAGGAGCAGCTGGACTCGGATACCGAAACCATCCTCACCGTGGCCAGAAAGCATCTGTGCCAGATGAGCACGCTGCGCTGGCAGCAGAAGGATGGTCTGGACACCGTTCTGCCTTACGGCCTGCGGAAGATCCATGCCCCTGCGTACCCTGACCACCGAGAGCACTGCGGTGCGGATTCCCTTCCGCGCCCAGGAAATTCTCCAGGGCGGCGGCATCTACTACGGGCAGAACGCTGTTTCCAAGAACATGATTGTGGCGGATCGCCGCAAGCTCCTCAACGGGAACAGCTTTCGTTTGGGCGTCAGCGGCTCCGGCAAATCCTTCTCCGCCAAGGAAGAGATCGTCAGCATCGCCCTGTCCACCGATGACGATATTCTCATTCTGGATCCGGAATCCGAATTCGGCTTCCTGACAGAAGCGTTGGGCGGCGAGGTAATCCGGGTGTCGGCCTCTTCCGATACCCACATCAATGCACTGGACATGGACAAAGCCTATGGGGATGAGCGCAACCCGCTGATTGAGAAATCCGAGTTTATTCTCTCCCTGTTCGAACAGCTGGTGGGCGCCGGAGGTGTTTCCGCCAAGGAGAAATCCATCCTGGATCGCTGCACCTACGACGTGTACCGGGAGTACATGGCCAACAACTATCAGGGCGAGGTACCCACCCTGAAGGATCTGTACCATTCCCTCCTGAAGCAGCCGGAGCCGGAGGCCAGGGGGCTTGCCCTTTCCTCCGAGCTCTTCATCACCGGCAGCCTCAACACCTTTGCCCAGCCCACCAATGTGGATACCAAGGCGAGGATTATCGCCTACGATATCCGGGAACTTGGGGAGCAACTCATGCCCATTGGAATGCTGGTCACGCTGGACGCCATCTTCAACCGGGTGATTCAGAACTGGAAGAAGGGCAAGACCACCTGGGTGTTTGCGGACGAGTTCTATCTGCTGTTTCGCTATCAGTACAGCGCCGACTTTTTCTACAAGCTGTGGAAGCGCATCCGCAAGTACAACGGCCTCGTGACAGGGCTCACGCAGAATGTGGAGGAACTGCTCCGTTCCGATACCGCCCGCCTTATGCTGGCGAACAGCGAATTCCTCATCCTGCTGAATCAATCCGCCACAGACCGTGACGAGTTGGCGGGCCTCCTGCACATCTCCGACACCCAGCTGGGGTACATCACCAATGTGTCGGCGGGCTGCGGCCTCATCCGCTGCGCTGGGAACATCGTCCCCTTCGAGAACAGCTTCCCCCGCAACACCCGCCTGTACCAGCTGATGACCACCAAGCCGGATGAAGCCCTGAGAGGGGTGTAACATCCATGAATCTGCCATTCCCCAGGGGCCTCCTTCGGCCCCCTGTATTCTTTTTTTTGCAGGAGGTATGCCTTTGAAAGAAATAAAGACCAAACCGGAGGGCGGCAACCCCAAACTGCTGGAGAGCGCAGCCAAAGCCCCGAAAAACAGCTATGAAGGATTTGTGGCTGAAGTCCAAGGAGAAATCCGTTTCCGAGATAAAGGAAACGCCCTTCGCCAGCCAGCAGGGGGGAGTCCTCCAATGCCCCGGCCAACACTGCCGGGGATCAGATGCTGTCCGGCATGGAGAGCACTGCCAAGAAGGGGGCGGATTTGACCTATCGGGGCGGCAAAAAGCTGGCGCAGACCACCGCCAAAAAAGTGCGGGAGAAACATGAGGTGGCCCGCATTCGCAAGCAGGCCGAGGGTCCCGCCTCAAAAGCCGCATCCCACACGGGAAAGGCCGCCAAGAGTGCGGCCTCCAAAATCAAGACCAAGAACGCTGTGGTGAAGGGGGTCAAGGGGAAGCCGGCAAAAGCGGTAAAGACAGTAAACAGGACCCTGAAGGGAGTCAAGCAGGGCGCCAAAAGCATCAAGACCGCACAGAAATCCGCTAAGGTAGCGCAGAGAACAGCCCAGGCCACCGCAAAGGCGGCAAAGGCAGCCGCCCATGCCGCCAGAGCCGCAGCAAAAGCGACGGTCACTGGGGTCAAGGCCGCTGTTAAGGTGACTGCCACTGCCATAAAAGCGACCATCGCAGCAGTGAAGGGGTTGATTGCCGCCATCGCTGCCGGTGGCTGGATCGCTGTGGTGATCATCCTGCTGATATGCCTGATTGCTTTGATTGTCGGCTCCTGCTTCGGCCTGTTCTTTGGTTCAGAATCCACTGGGACCGGGACCAGCGTGACCCAGGCGGTGGCTGACCTCAACGGAGAATACCAGGCGTACATTCAGGAGATCGAAGCCGCCAACCCCACGACAGGCAGGAGGTCACTTCCAACGACGGGATACTGTCTGTTAATTGGGAAGATGTCCTTGCGGTATTCTCTGCAAAGTGACGGGCGCAGAAGATGGCTCCCAGGTGGCCTCGCTGGACGATGCCCAAGTGGATGAACTGCGGAGCATCATGTGGGAGATGAATGCCATCAGCTACACCACCCGCACGGAGAGCAGTTCTGTAGAGGTGACTTCCACAGATGAGAATGGAAATGAGGTTACCAGCACGGAAACGGTGACGGAAACCATTCTGGAAATCACCATCACCCACAAAACACCGGAGGAAATGGCCCAGCAATACAGCTTCAATGACCGGCAGAACGAATACCTGGCCCTGATGACAGAGCCGGAAAATGAAAACCTGTGGGCCGAACTGCTGGGCGGTTACGTCAGCGGCGGCGGGCAAATCATAGACCCCAATACCAACTGGGAAGGAACGGGCATCTTCCAATGGCCGCCGCCTCAGAGTTACACCATCACCTCTTGGTTCGGCTACCGGGCGGATCCCTTTACCGGGGAGATCGACTACCACAGCGGCACCGACATCGGCGCTCCGGGCGGCACCCCCATCCTTGCGGCTGCGGATGGCACCGTCCCCATCGCCAACGGGATAGACTCCTGGGGCGGCGGATACGGGTACTACATCAAAGTGCGCCACAACGACACCTATGAAACCCTGTATGCCCACTGTTCCTCCATCTGTGTGGTAGCAGGCCAGGAGGTCAAGCAGGGCGAGGTGATTGGCTATGTAGGCACCACCGGGAACTCTACCGGAAACCATCTCCACTTCGAGGTGTGGCAAAACAGGCAGCGCACCGACGCTCTCAGCTTCTTCAGGGCCAAAGAGTAAAAAGGAAGCAGCAGCCTGGTTCAGGCTGCTTTGCCCCTCATTTCTTTCTCTCGAAACTGTATCCCACATCACGGATGCACCGCAGGTAAACACCGGAATCCGGCTTCAAATTTAGCTTGCGCCGGATGGCCTGCACATGGTGGCTGACCAGCTTCCGGGCCTCCCCATAGTCTGGCTCCTGCCAAATCCTCTCGTAGATTTGGCTGTGCGTTAAGACATGGTTGGAGTTTTGGAATAAGTACAGAAGGATCTCATATTCCGTCTTAGTAAGGGGGATCTCCTGCTCATTTCGATACACCCTGCGCTGTCGTGGATAGATTTCAAGCCCTGGAAGAGAGATGATGGAGTCCTTGTTCTGTTTGCAGTTCTCGATTTCGGGATGATCCTGCAAAACGAAAGAAAGTCCTCAAAAACTTCCCCATCCTCTTCCTGCAGTTCCAGAATAATGACTCGTCTAATTCTATCACCCCCATGCTTATGAACGAGATTCCGTTTGCCCTTCGTGCTGCTGCATGAGGACCCTTGATTTACTTGTCTTGCTCCCGAAATCCCCAGCCTTCCCAATCGTCATCGTCCTCCTCCGGCTCCACCTCTTCCGTAAAGGTGGAGCCAGGGGCCTCTACCGGGCGTTGAGCATATAGGGCGTGACCTGTACCGGCGCTTCGCTCTTGAGCGCCAGCACCTTGGGGGCTGCCTTGCCGCAAAACACCATGGCGGCGGCAAAGGCGAAATACTGCACACAGCTTGTAAGATAGAGATTCACAATGGCCAGTTCATTTCCCTGCACAGGGACGCCCCTGCTCAAGCTGCCTGGAAATGTTTTGATGGCAGGCCGCCAGGGAGACAAAGGCCGTGATCAGCAGCGCCACAGCAAAAACGTAGCAGGCCACAGCGAGGATGCTGCCCTTTTTGGAGGGCTTAGAAAACTCGTCCATCATCTTGCCCTCCTCTCACTGCGAGAAGCGTTGTTCCTGCGGGACTGGTGCGGGGCCGAGAGGTCATCAACACGCTCCAGAACCTGCAATTCACCCTTTCTCAGCCGGAACACCACATCTGCCTGCTTCGCCAGCTCGTTGGAGTGGGTGACTACCACAACGCATTTTCCCATTCGATGGGCGCTCTCTTTGAGAATATCCGTGATGTCCTGGGCGGTGTCCTCGTCCAGATTGCCGGTAGGCTCGTCTGCCAGGATCACCGGAGCCTCGCTTGCCCGGGCGCGGGCGATGGCCACACGCTGCTGCTGGCCACCGGAGAGCTTCAGCACATTCCGCCTGGCTTCTTCTTTCGTAAGGCCCAGCCGCTCCAGAATGGGCAGCGGCGGCAGCTTGGAAGTCAGCGACACATTCTCCGCAGGGGTCAGATAGTCGATGAGGTTGTACGCCTGAAAGATAAACGCCACATGGTTTTTCCGGTGGTGGTCAAGGCCAGTTTTGGCAATGTCCTGCCCATCGAAGGAGATCTGGCCGCTGCCGGGGCTGTCCAGGCCGCCGATCAGGGAAAGTAGGGTGGTCTTACCGCAGCCGGAAGGCCCCAGGATGGCGTAGAGTTTGCCCTGTTCCATTTCGGCATTGACTCCTTTTAAGACTTTCTTTTTATTATCGTAGGAATATCCCACTTGTTTGATTTCCATGATAGTCATAGTGATTACCTCGTTTCGTTATTTTAGGGGGTGGATGGTCTTATTCCATCTGTGACAAAATCTGCTTGGGCTTTAACCGCAGGGTGGAAATGCTGGACACCAGCACTGCCGCCACCAGCAAAAAGCCGCCCACGATAGCCACCAGCATGAAATGCTCCGGTGTGACGATGACATTCTCCGCCGCCTTGCCGAACAGCGTTCCCAGGGCACCGGCAACCTGCTTGCTCGATAGATACGCCAGCGGGAAGGCCACCACCGCAATCAGCAGGGTTTCCAGCACATATTGTAGAATGACCGCAGGCTTGGCAATCCCCACCGCCAGCAAAATGCCGGTTTCTCGTTTCCGGCGCGGATGGACATGGAGAGGATGAGAATTATCAAAACCATGCTCACCACAGTAATCACCACGATCAGCGTCGTAACCAAAGTAGTCGTATCCGCAATAGAGCTGGAAATGCGCTCGTACACTTCATTGCTCACGGTGATGTAATAGGAGTTCCAGTCGATAGAGGTGCTGTTCTGCACTTCCTGGACAATGCTTTCCAGCTTAGCGGCGTCCGAAACGAAGAAGTCAACGGAAGTAATTCCATTTCCATTGCTGGCCGTATAGGGCGCAGAAACAGCCGACATGGTATCCATATCTGTAAAGATATAGTTCTCGTAATCGTATAAGGTTGAGGGCTTTGCCATAGTTGCCTGCTCGTCGTCATCATCCGCGATGACCTCAAACAGACCAGCAATCTCACACTCAACCAACGGGTCGTCTGGATTCCCGTTTTTTAATTTCGAGCGTATCGCCAAGGGACAATCCATATTTCTCAGCCAAGCCTTCGTACAAAATAATTCCACTATTACCCTCCGTTACATGGCAGCCTTCTGTTAAACGCAAGGCTCCACTAAGAAACAGTGGAGAATACTCCGAATCAAAGCAGCCTGTTCCATAAAAAAGGTCTGCTACATATTCTCGTTCATCTGTCCCTTTCATCAAAGTATCTTGATGATAGAGATTTACGATTGTCCAATGGGAAGTGTTATAGGATTCTACTCCGTCAATAGCGGCGATTCCCTCAATCATTTCGTCCGTGACAGGCTGCAGGGTATAGCCATTGTTGGCATTGACGGTGAAGCTGGCCCCTGTTACACCCCGCAGTTCTTCCGACTGCTCCTCTTGTGCGTCTGCAATCGCCAGCCCGGACATTACCAGGGTGGTAATAGCCAAGAGCAGGAAGAACACCAGCAAGGTCTTTTTCCATTTTCTCGCGGTATGTAAAACCGCTCGTATTCCTAAATTCGTTTTGTGGTTCATATTGCGCCTCCTTTACTCCATCTGCGCCAAAATCTGCTTGGGCTTTAACCGCAGGGTGGAGATGCTGGACACCAGCACTGCCGCCACCAGCAGAAAGCCGCCCACGATAGTTACCAGCATGAAATGCTCCGGCGTGACGATGACATTCTCGGCTGCCTTGCCGAACAGTGTACCCAGGGCGCCAGCTACTTGCTTACTGGAGAGGTAGGCCAGCGGGAAGGCCACCACTGCGATCAGCAGGGTTTCCAGCACATACTGGAGAATCACCGCAGGCTTGGCAATTCCAACGGCAAGCAAAATCCCAGTTTCTCTTTTTCGGCTGCGGATAGACATAGAGAGGATAAGGATAATCAGCACCATGCTCACAGCGGTAATGACGATAATAAGGGTGGTAATCAGGGTGCCGGTGTCAGAGAGGGCGCTGGAAATATTCTGATACACCTCATCATTGGTAGTGATGTTAAAGTTGTTCCAGTTGACAGAGGAAATCTTTTGCACTTCTTCAATCACGCTATCTAACTGAGCAGCATCAGAGACATAGAAATAGGCTTCGGAAATACCTTCGTTTTCGTCTCCCCAACCTTCAAGCAATCCTTCTCTGCTGCTTCCATACTGCAAAAGGTGTAGTTTGAATAGTCGAAATAGGACGCATTATCATACAGATTCACAGCATCGTCTTTGTCAGCGACAATATCAAAAATACCCACAATTTCCATGTCCACAGCCGGGGTGTTGCTTTCAGGATAATAAATCCCTGTCAAGGTATCTCCAATTTCTAACCCATTCCAATCAGCAAGGTCCCGGCTGATGATAAGTCCGTTTTCCATATCTTCGGTTATATGAGAACCCTCTACCAGTTCAAATCTTCCCGATAAGAACATAGCGTTGTACTCGGAATTATAAGAACCATAAGAATAAAAACCGTATCTTTCTGTTTTCAATGCCTCTCCATCTTCATTAAAGAAATCTTCATGTACAATAAGAGAAGCATCATAACCAGCGATTCCGTCCACAGACGCAATTTCCTTAATCATATCCTCAGATATAAATTCCTGAGTGCTATATGAACCGCCGCTGCCATTTGACCAACCGCCAGTAGATAAGTTTCTCTCCACGGTAAAGCTGGCCCCGGTGGTTCCCCGGACTTCCTCGGCCTGTTCCTCCTGGGCGTCGGCTATGGCAAGGCCAGACAACACCAAGGTGGTAATGGCCAAGAGCAGACAGAACACCAACAGCGTCTTTTTCCATTTCCTTGCGCTATATAAAATCGCCCGTATTCCTAAATTCATATCGCCTGCACCTCCTTAACTCATCTGCGACAAAATACTCTTGGGCTTCATCTTCATAATGGGATAGGCCGCCAGTGCGGTAGAGGCCACACACAGCACCATGCCAAAAGCCCAAACCAGTGCGTAATCCTCGGCGGAAACAGCCACCTCGATCTCGGCAAGGCCCAAATCCTCGGTAGGTTCTTCTTCCGCAGCTTCGTTTTCCCCGGTCAAGTCCACCGTTTCATAGGTTTCGCTTGTCACCTGGGAGAGCAGGCTGCTCCCGATCTGATGGGAAATGGCTGTGCTGGTGCCGAAGGAAATCACCAGGGCGATGGCCGCCACAAGGATCACTTCCAGCAGGTATTGCAGCAGTACCGAGCCTTTGGAAATGCCCATGGCCAGATAGACGCCGGTTTCATGGATTCGCCCACGGAGCCGCAAAGCGTCAGGAACAGGGCCAGCACCAGGCAACAGATCATCGATACCACCGCAATGGCGATAAAGACGATGTTCTGCAAGCCCTCCAAGGATTCCTTGGCGTTCTGATAGTCGTTGTCGTAGCGAGTCAGGGTGCAGCTCTCCCAATCCACGCCATCCAATTCCTGCACATCGGTCATAATGCGCTCCAGCTCGTCCGGGTCGTTCACATAGAAATCCCCGTACTGAACATTGGTGGTTCCCTCCTTGCCGTAGAGCAGGAAAGAGGCGGTGGAGAGGTCGGTAAATACGATATTGTCGTAAAGGTCATAGGACGGGGCCATGCCGATGGAATCCTGTTCTTCGGTGTTGGTGAAGATCCCGGCCACCGTCACGGGGATAGTCTTATCTTTGTCCTCCACATTCCCCAGCAGCATGGTATCGCCCACAGACAGGCCGTTGCGCTGGGCGAACTTCTCATGGATCAGCACCTGGCTGCCGGTTTCGGTGGTGATGGGGTTGCCCTCCACCATCTCAAAGCCGCCATCGGTGAAATAGCTGTCCTCCTGGGAATTGGAGTTTGCTACCACCCGTCCGGCGTTCTCGTAGCCCTCCGGCACCTGGGCAGCTCCCTCGGTGTTGATCTCCAGAAGGTTCCCGTCTGCGTCAAAGTAAGTAGCATAGGTGTAGGAGCGCAGGGTGTACCTGCCGCTCAAACCATCCATATCAAGAATCTGGCTCACCGTATCCTCCGGGATACCGTTTTCCAAGGTCTTGGCGTTGATGGTGAAATAGCCCAGCAGGGCTTTTTGATATTGGCGTTGGCCGTTTCCGTGGCCGATTGGATGGAAAGGCAGGTCAGCATCAGCGTGGCCATGACCAGCAGAAACGCCAGCAGTGTGAGGGTCTTGCCCTTTTTGCGGATGGAATACAGGCAGGCCCGTTTGCACAGGTTCATGTCTGAGCCACCTCATTTCCTTCGAGTAAAAACAGTGAAAGTTCGGGTCAAAGTGGTCCGAAAATAGAATATTTTACAACTCAAAATAATCCTATCTCAAATCAAAAAGAACGCTTTCATAGTCCTTTACGAAATACTTTATATTTGTGCGCCCTTTCTGAATAATTGTGTGGCCTTCTGCTTCCAGTCTTTCCTTTTGTGCTTCTATACCGCCGGGATATTTTGCGTTCAATTCTCCGTTTGCCTTTAAGGTTCGCCAGTACGGGGTTTCATCTTCGGAACGCTGGTAACTCGCCCATGCTGCAATAGATACAAAAATTCCTGCTGTGATAGGCTCTGTGAAATCCGCTCCATTCAGTTTAGCAAAATATTCACGGATTTTTCCGACAGTAATTACTTTGCCATAAGGAATTAGTTTCATTACTTTATCATAATCGATTGGCGGGGCAAAATACATTCTGCTTCCGCCATATTTCTCAATGCTTTTCTGGTCGGTAATGGTCTGAAATTTAGGCATATCCTTGCTATCGTGCAGCATGGCATTAAAATCTTTTTATCCTCATTCGCCATCTCTCAACACCTCCTGCCTTAATTATAATAAAGTAGATTATTCCATGCAATGAGGCGGTTTTGAAAATGGTCTTCAAAAAACTTGTAACTACGACTGGATTTGAAGAAGCGTGCCAGACTGGTATAACTGACAGCACAAGATGTTCCTGAACGGTAAGCAATACATTTCCTTTCAGCGCAGAAACGCCGTAAACCGCACCCTCCGTATTCGCCATGCCGTGCTGTATCCCATGGTGATCCAAGATGGTCTTGGTAATATACAGCCCAAGGCCAGCTGCCGCCGCTGTTCCGGTTTCTTGACTTGTCCACCCGGTAGAATGGCGTGAAGATCTGCTTCAAATCTTCCTCGGCAATGTGGATGCCGGTATTCTCCACGGAAAACACCTCGTCCTTTTGGGTGACAGTAATCACCGCGCCCACCGGCGAATAAGCCACGGCGTTCCCGATCACATTGGTGAACACCTTCTCCATGAGCCGCCCGTCGCCCGCATAGTGGAAGGCCGGCTGGATGTCCATGTGCAGTTCCATTTCCTTGTCCTCCATCCGGCCACGGAACTGCTGGCAGACCTTTTGCAGCATTGGGCTGATGTCCAGGTCCGTGCGCTCCAGGTGGAAGTCGCTGCCGCCCATCCGGGCCGCCGATAGGATCTCCTTGACCAGTGCCTCCATGTCATTGGTGGTTTTCAGGCACCGGCGCAGATAGGTATCCCTGTCCTTATAGGGGCCCACCTGATAGATCATGCCCTCCAGTTGCCCTTTTATGATGGCGATGGGGGTTTTTCAGCTCATGGGACACGGCGGTGAAAAATTCCACCCGCTGCTTTTCCTGTTCCCGTTCCCGCTCAATGTCCTGCTGCGCAGCTGCTCATTGGCCGCCTGCAGGCTGTCCAGAGCATTACTCAGCTGCTGGGACATCTCATTCAGGCTGGAGGCCAAAACGCCGATCTCATCTTTTCGCCGTACATCGCACTTCCATGTCATGTCCAGGGTGGTCATCCGCTTTGCCACGTTGCTGATATTGACCAGTGGCTTGGAGTAGTACCGGGAACAAATCACCGCCCCAATGACGGAGATCAATAGGATCACAACGGCGATGAGGGGAATCAGCTTCAGGAGGATATCATAGGACTGCGAAACTGCTACCAAGGAAGCGTTTGCAAAGAGGTGATAGGTTCGTCCGTTTTGCAGGAACGTTGCAGAGCAGCTCATGGATGGTGCGGAGGAATCCATCTTCTCCATGTCGGCGTAGTTCACGGAAAACAGGCTGTTACCAATATCATCACTGATTTCCACCGAGGCGTTGTTCGTCATGGAAAACTCCAATAGGCTGTCCGAACTGGCCTCCCAGCCATTTCGCTCCAGAACCGCCACCAAGTCGTAAAAAACAGAAGTGACCTGTCCTTCCAACTCCGTATGGTAATTTTTCGGCAGAAAGATCATCACCATGCCGTAAATGATAATGCAGCAGACCACCAGCAGGGCCAGCATACTGAGGAAGGTCTTTACCTTGATGCTCTCACTAATTCTCTTTCTCAATTTTATATCCCGCCCCTCTCATGGTTTCTATGTAGTCCACACCCAGCTTCTTGCGGATGTTCTTGATGTGGGTGTTTACGATTTTTTCGTCGCCGATATAGTCATAGCCCCAAACGCTGTCCAGCAGGCTCTCCCGTGTAAACACCCGCCCCTGGTTCTCCCAGGAGTTTCAATATCTCAAATTCCCGGATGGTCAAGGACACGCTTTCGTCTTTGACAAGAACCGTGAAGCTGTCCGTATCCAGGGTGAGATCCTTATAGCGAAGGATGTTCGTCTCCACCCCCGGCGCCCTGTTCTGCCCGGCGCAAAGCACCGCTTCGATATGCTTCATCACCACCGGCATGGAAAAGGGCTTGGTGATATAATCATCTGCCAGGGCGTCAAAGCCCTTCATCTGGCTGTCGTCATCGTCCAATGCGGTGAGCATGATGATGGGTACTTGGCTCTCTTTCGGATCGCCTCACAGACAGAAAAACCGTTCATTTTTGGAAGCATCAAATCCAGCAGGATGAGGTCTGGACGATGCTCATGGAATTTCTCCATTCCCTCTAATCCGTCGCTGGCCAGCACTACGTTATATCCTTCATCCTCCAGAAACGCTTTCACTACGCTCTGAATGGCCTCTTCATCTTCTATAATTAAAATCGTTTTCGACATCGTCTGCACCTCCAGGTAGTAGTGTACCATACGAAGATGGAGTTTTGATGGAGTAAGTGTTACTTTTGAAAAAAAGTAACGGCGGCCTTAGAAATCAGGCCGCCGTTGAATTCAGAGACGCTATATCAACTATGCTACTTCGAAAACTCCTGCATAATGAGGTTTAGAATTTCCTGCTGGTCGGCAGACAAGCCGCCGTTTTTCGGCTTGGTGCTCTCCTTCAACTCTTTTACCAGCCGATGGATCAGTTCCCGCTGCCCATCGGTCATACCCTCCAGTATCACCTGGTCTTTCTTATCGAATCCGACCAGGTAATCCAGAGACACGTTATAAATCCGAGCCATGGTCGTGAGGACATCCAGCGTAGGGATCTTGATATTGTTCTCGTAGTTGCTGATGACCGATCCGGCCCGGCCCACTCTCCGCCCAAGTTCCTCCTGAGAAATGCCATACCGTTCCCGCAAAGCATCCGCAAGTGGTTCCCAAAATCAAACATCCCATTTCACCTCGCTGTATCCTCGAACTTAGCGTACAGATATATTTTACCCGCTTGACCTTCGTATATGGCTAAGTATATAATGAAAGTGTTTAGTGATTCGCTAAGATAACAAGTTTCGTTTTTTCTGTTTTGCGAGGATGATCAAGTGCCAAATCAGGAGTTTGTATGCACGTTTGCCGGCCACAGGCAGGTTTTTGAGTCTAAAATTGAGGAAAAAATAAGAAATGCCCTGGAAAGCCTTGTGGAGATGGGCAGCCGGTTGGTGTTCCTGAACGGAGGTATGGGCCAGTTTGATACGCTCTGTGCCAGTGCTGTCCGCAGTTTGAAGAAAAGGCATCCTGAAAAGAGATACTGCTATGCTTAGTCATCCCGTATTTATCGGACAAAATAAATGCAGAAAAAAGCTTTTTGCAAGCTGTGTACGATGAAATTCTCATGCCGGAGGGTTTAGAATATGCCCATTACAAAGCAGCGATCTCCAAACGGAACCGCTGGATGGTAGATCAAGCGGATTGCTTGGTCTCCTATATTATCCGCCAGTATGGCGGGGCCTATCAGACATCCCGGTATGCACAGAGAAAATCCATCCCCATCATCAATGTAGCGAAAGGAGCGCCACAATGCCTAAAATGATTATTATCGAGTGCAGCGATGAAGAAGCTGACCGCATGGTTGAACAGCTCAAGAACATGATTGCTGAATATGAGTACCACCCGTACCATGGGCCGGGAAAGGTCTATGAATTCGGTTCGTCGCGGATTGACCAGCCCAAGCAGGAGGTGACCATCAACGGCGTCATGGTAGATTTGACCCGCAGGGAATTCGAAATCCTCGGATTGCTTGCTGAGCACCCAAACCAGGCTTTACCCGCAGATTTCCTCCACAACGCTGTGTGGTCTCATCCCGACGCAGACCACGGCGAAGAAGAAGTGACAGCCTATATAAATAGGTTGCGGGAGAAGCTGAAATTGGACCAGCCGGACTCCGCCTGCCAAATCGTCGACGAGGCCACCCAGCGGGGAAATGGCTACCGATTGACCCATTCAGCCGAGTAGGAAAACAGCCTTTGTCGTAATTTGTAGAATAAGCCATTACGAAATATGTAATTAGAAGGAGAAAGATAGTAAGAAAATAGTTTCCCCTTTTTATACTGGCCCCATCTGAATTTGGTTGGGGAAAACTGGTATAACAGGAGGTTGCCGGTTTCCCCGCATAGAGGGATGCCAGCAATGCGGCGTTGGAAACCGCATCATATGATTTGGGCTGCAGCTTCACCCGAAGCTGCAGCCCTTTTTCGAGTATTATCACTTTCCCATAAGCATCCATATTGTGGATTTTCCAACGAGGTAGCCCTATCAAGCGCATTCGTCCAGGGACGAGTGCGCTTTTTTTACTTTTTGCAGAAGGAGGTCATGGCTCAGAACACATAGCGGCAGGCCGCCGCCCCGACAATCTGAATTTTCTCAAATTTCAGATTGATCGGAGGAAAACAGCCATGGCTTACAACAAAGCCAGAGCCGAAAAGAAGTGGCTCAAATGGAAGGAAGCAGAGGAAAAGAAACTCCGGGAGCTGGGTGTGGACGAGGAAACCATCCAGCGCCTGCATACATACGACTGGGCCGAATTCAATCGGGAACGCCGGTATCTGCAGCGGCAGGTGGAGTGGTCGCCCTATGTGGATTTGGTTTCGGCGCAGGACTTGGAACTGCCCGTAGAGGATGTGGAATCCCTCATGGACAGCATTGAAGATATGGAATTGCTGCGTATCCTCTCCAAGGAGGACAAGCTCACCATCCAAATCGCCTTTTGAAGATGTCCGGCTACAACGGGTATGAAATCGCTGAGAAAAACCGGCCTGACACAAAAAGGCGGTCAACCTTCGGATGGTGCGCCTCAGAAAAAAACTGAAAAAATTTTTTTTTGAAGCGTGAAGCTATCGGCCCTTTTTCCTGGGCTATGGGATGAACGGGGAAAAGAAATACGTTCAACCTGTAGCTTGAAAAGTCAATATCAGCCATGCGGGTACGTTCCCGTCCAGGCGAGCGACGATGGAAAAGCGCCATGACAAGCTGCGGCACAGCTGCCACTCCCCAAAGGGATGGCAGCTTGTGTCGTTGCTTCGAGCGATCCCTTTTGACCGGAAAGAGGGGGCAGTTGCCCTTTTTGCCACGACCCTGGCCGGAGTATTATGATACGCAATACCGTTTGCCCACACGTCAGATGGGTTGGCCGACCCTGGGTTGTAATCAGCAAGACCCTCGGGGCGCCAGTGAACGGCTTGGAAACGGCAAGCCTGCCCGCATGGTTCCCAAGGTTGCCGGGGGCGAGCTGCAAATACGGCACATCACATCAACTAACCATCCATTCAGATTGTCGTCGTTGACGGTAAATCCGTGCGGCGCAGGGAAAACTGCGCCGCATCAGTTTGCCGCCAACGCGCCAAGGAGAATGTGCCGATATGAACATAGACCTGAAGGAGCAGGCCCATGGAGAGATCGAACGGATCTTCCGAATCCTCCTGCCTCAAAACGGGCTGGCAGTGCGGGAAGAACAGATTACTCTCTGCCACGCCATGCTGGATGCCCTGCTCCAGAACAAGATTACCCTGTGCGATGCAGGGGTGGGGATTGGGAAAACCTACGCCTACCTGACCGCCTGCATCCTTTTGAAAAAGTTTTATCCATCCGGGCCTGCCGGCTCCCAGCCGGTGGTAGTCTCCACCTCCAGTGTGGCCCTGCAGGACGCCATCATCGGAGAGTACATCCCATTCTTATCCCGTATCTTTTTAGAAAACCATATCATTCCGAAGCCCATTCGGGCCATGGTTCGCAAGGGGAAGGAACGGTTCGTCTGCGACGCCCGCCTTGCCCAGCGGCTGGAGGCCGTCAAGGGAAGAACAAAACGAGGTACAGCGCAAAGCGTTGTTCTCCCTTCAAAGCAATTATGACCTGGACGCTGTCACTGGCCTGAGCGGTTTTGACCGCCGCCAGGTGTGCATTCCGAAAGTCTGCGAGAAAACCTGCCGGCGCGGAACAGCTGCCGCTACCATCAATACTTGAAAGAGGCCCGAAGTGCGGAGATCTTCGTCCAGATCTGCAACCACAACTATTTGCTGGCCGATGCAGCCCATCGGCTCCAGGAACTGCGGCCCCTTCTTGAATGATTACCGGGCTTTGGTCATCGACGAGGCCCACAAGCTGCCGGATGCCGCCCGCCAGATGTACGGGCAAAGCCTGTCGGCGGAGGATTTTCATGAACTCTGCTCTCTGCTCACAAAGGAGAAGTATATCCTTGCGGCGCAGAACCTGCGGGAAAAGTTCCGGGCGCTGATGGGCGCCCTGTGCAGGGGTGAGCTGCTGGAGGAAGCACAGCGCACTGCCTTCGTGCTGACCGCAGAACGGGAAGCGGCTCTTTCGGGATTGCCTCTCCCTTCTCCGGGTGCTCCAAAACAGCTGGCGCCCCACCTGCCACGGTGGATCCTTCACCGGCTGGGAACAACAGAGCAGGCACTGAACCTGTTCTTCACGGGGGATCGCCGCTATATCCTTTACATTCAATACGACAGGACCGGCAGCCCAAGCCTATGCCGCGCTGCCAGCCGGCAGATGCCGGAGCAGCTGAACCGTGCGCTCTGGCGCAACAACATTCCCGCCATTCTTACCTCTGGCACCCTCATGGCCGGGGGCGGCTTTCACCGGACCCGGCAGCGCATGGGGCTGTCTTCAAGCCAGCGGCTGGAGGATTTCATTGCGGAGTCACCCTTCAATTACCGGGAAAACTGCATTCTCTACATTCCGGGGACCTGCCGAAAACGCCAATGGGCAGCGAAATGGAGGCCAAGTGTCTGGTAGAACAGATCTGCAGGTTGGTGGACGCCACCCATGGCCACACGTTGGTGCTGTTTACTTCTTATTCCCTCATGGGCGCTGTCTACAACCAGGTGAAGGGCCGGATGGCCTTCCCGCTGATGGAGGTTTGGCGGCATTCCCAGGATGTCATCCATCGCTTCAAGCAGGCTCAAAACGCTGTGTTGTTTGCGGCGGGTTCCTGTTGGGAGGGGGTGGACTTTCCCGGGAGACATGGTGTCATCGCTGATCATTGTGCGGTCGCCTTTCCCCGTCCCGGACCCACTGAGCGAAGCAGAGCGGGGAGCAGTACCCCACCTTGCAGGACTACATTAAAACTGTGGTGATACCCGATATGCAGGTAAAACTCCGCCAGGGGTTTTGGCCGTGCCATCCGCACGGAGACCGACACCTGCGTGGTCAGCATCCTGGACCACCGTGCCGCACCCGGAGAGCGATACCATAAAGCTGTGCTGGAAACTCTGCCACCGATTCGCATCACCACCAAAATAGAAGATGTGGAGGACTTCATCCGGGCAAAGAAAGGCCCGGATTATTTTATGCCATAAAGGAGTTGCCATAGATGGACAAGAATATGAAGGTGGCAGTTTATTTTCGAACAGCCACTACGCCAATAGAGCAAAAAGTCTGGCTCTACGCCAGTTCCAAAAATTTTGAGCAAACAGAGTTGAGAGATTTGAATGTGGAGGCCATGAAACATACGGCCCGGCAAAATGGCCTTGTGGTTGCCGGGGTCTCCACTGATTCCAGCAGGCAGTTGCCGCCCATGGAGCGGCCCGGCGTTCAGGAAATGCTGGCGGGTGTCCGTGAAGGAAGGGTGGGTGCGGTGATGATGCCCAGCCTTCATCATCTTGGCCGGGATTTCGATGCGATCCTCCCTGTGTTGGCCGAATTTCAAAAGCAGAAGGTACACATTCACGCCAAAGACGCCTCTGCGTTTTCCCTTCCGCTGTCTCCAAAACCGCCCTCAAGGGGGAAAGGGGCGACGCACGGTGAGTTTTCCGTATTCAGACCGCCCCATGTGGCTGTACAGCCGTAGCAGCGATAAGCATCTGAAGGTGCTGTTCCAGCAGATGCAAAACCTGCTGGATGAAGCAAACCGCAGAGAATACACTGTCGCAGGCACTTCGCAGGATATGGGTTCCGGCAAGAGCATGGCCAGAATGGGCCTGAAGCAGATGATGCGGGCCGTGAAAGGCGGCCTTGCCCAAGCTGTCCTTGTGCAGAACCTCACCCGTCTGAGCCATGACCCAGCCATTCTTATGAAGATACTGGAGTTCCTACAGGATCACAATGCGGTACTGATCACCACCGAAAGCGACCTGCGGTATGAACTCTACATCAAAGGGCTGGAACAACATTTTCTCAGGAGAGCCGCCCAAAAAGGGCTCCGGCTTCCATGGTGAGCCTACCATGGATCCCGCTTTTTACTCCGGCGCTACCGGGCGAAAAGGTGATCAAGGAAATTAAATACTTTGTGCTGTTTTCCACGCTGAAGAAGCTGATGGAGCAGGGGAAAATCACAGCAGAATACTGTCAGCAAAGCCAATGTTGCTATTGCCGAAAAGTACGGAGTCTCTGAGCTCAGTATTTAGTGGTTGTCGTAATAGCTATCCCATGCCGGTTGTGGTAGTGTTGGGTGACAAAAAGATGTCCAGCCGGAAAGGGGGTGGCAGAGATGCCGCAGGTCAGAGTGATTCAACCCATCTCAGAGCAAGCCAAAAAGCTGCGGGTTGCCGCTTATGCCCGTGTCAGCGGCGATTCAGCCGACCAGCTGAATTCCTTTGCCACCCAGGTAGCTTATTACACCAACTTCATCCAATCCAAAGACGAATGGGAGTTTGCCGGCCTTTATGCTGACGAAGCGGTTTCCGGCACCACAGCCGACAAGCGGGACGATTTTCAACGCCTGCTTGCCGACTGCCGTGCCGGGAAAAATAGACCGTATCCTTGTTAAATCCATCTCCCGGTTTGCACGAAAACACCCTCGACTGCCTTCAGACCGTGCGAGAACTCAAACAGCTTGGCATAGCGGTGGAATTTGAAAAAGAGGATATCGACACCGGGAAGATGGGCAGCGAAATGCTGCTGAGTATTTTGGGATCAGCCGCACAGGAAGAATCCCTCTCTATCTCGAAAAACCTCAAATGGAGTTACCGGCGCCGGATGAGATCCGGCGATTTTATTACCTGCAATGCGCCACTTGGATATTTCCTTAAAGATGGAGCCTTGGTTCCAGATCCCCAAGAGGTTCCTATAGTACAGTATATTTTTTTCCAGCTATCTTGCCGGACATAGTATGGATGAGATAGCTACCTTCTTAAATGATCAGGAAGCAAAGTACAGCCGAAAGGAAATGACAAGATGGTATCGCACATCGATTCGTTACATTCTATCGAATGAAAAATATATTGGCGATTCGTTGCTTCAAAAAACATTTACCCCCAATGAGCTGCCCTTGGTCAACATTCGAAACCGAGGGCAGCTCTCACAATTTTATGTAAAAGGCTCCCATACGGCGATCATACCAATTGAAATGTTCGAAGCTGTTCAACGCCTGATGAAAAGGCGTGCCGCTACACATACAGCGAAGCCTAAACCCGGTGGCTTCCCTTTGAGCCATATGATAAAATGCGGATTTTGCGGCGGACATTTCAGCGTCATCTTAAAAAGAGGGGGCTCGATGGTGCTGTTATCAGCACCGAAAGGACAAAAGCCTTTGCGTCATGGAGGTAGTGGCAGAAAGCGAAGTATACCAAACATTTCTGCTTATGTACAACAAGCTGCTGGATAATAAAAATCTCATCTTAAGAGTAATGCTGGCACAGCTGATAGAACTTCAAAGCAAGACCACATTTGCAAGGCCAGAAATCGTAGGCTTAAATCAAAAAATATCCGACTTAGCCAGGCAGAATCATTCACTCTCCAGGTTACAGGCCAAAGGGTGCATTGACTCTGCCATTTTTATAGAGCGTAGCAACCGCAATAATAAACTGATTGAAGAACTACGGTTTGAATTGCGCCAGCTTCAAGAACCAGACCGTGTCAGTGAAACAATCGATCAAACGAATTTATTGCTGGATCTTCTTGATGATGCCCAACCCATGCTGGAGTTTGAACCTTCCATATTTAAGAGTATGATAAAAGAGATTACCGTCTATCCTGAAAAGTTCTCTTTTTGTCCTTTCCAATGGGCTGGTTCTTTGCGAAATGAGGCGATAGACATGAAAAAAGATACGGAGTTGCCCCTTTGGATATCGGATGGAAAACAGGACTTATACTGTGGTGCCTGAAGAAAGGCGCCTTATTGAGCAGATATTTACTCGTTACCTTGATGGAGCCTCTCTCAACAGCTGTCAATCATGGCAGAAGAAACCGGCTTGAAGTTCCGAGAGAATGCATCCTCTTGGAACAAAAATATGGTATCCCGAATTTTGGACAATAGCAGGTATTGGGACGGAGAACAGTATCCGCCGATTGTGGAAAAGGAGATTGCCACGAAAGTAGCTGATTTGAAACAGAGCAAAGCTTCTCCTCGCTCCCAAACACCGTTTATCCAAAAAAATGACCTGCCCATACTGCGGAAGTAGACTGAAGCGAAATGGAAAAAAAGCCTCATCGGACTTTTTGGGACTGCAATGCTTTGCCAACAACGTCTTGGCCCTATCCCTGATGATACGTTGCTTCAAGTCGTTACAGAAAGGTTTCTTGCAGTTTGCCTAAATCCTCATATGGTGGAACCAGCAAAAGAATCTGCGGAGAGTTTATCAATACAAGCAGCCAGGCTAACCAATGAAATCAATCAAGCAATGAATCAGCGGGAGGTGGAGCCGAATGAACTGCTCCTTCTCATTCTTGAGTGTGCCGCTGAAAAATACAAAACCTGCTCCATCAAGGAAGCAGACCATCTAACCATTACCCTAAAAGCCCTCTTTCAGGCACACAGCAATGACACGACCCTGGATCGTGAACTTTTTGAGAGGGCTGTGAAACAGGGTGATTTTGCAGCCGGACGCATCTGTACAGCTTCGTCTGCTGAACGATATCGTGGTTTGAAAGGAGATGTCTCCATGGCACAAAAAACAGTTACAGAAATCCCGGCGAACCCTCTGCTGGGTGACCTGCGAAAGCGAAAACGGAAACTGCGGGTGGCCGCCTACTGCCGGGTCAGCACCGAGGAAGAAGAACAGCAGAACAGCTTTGAGGTGCAGGTGGCCTATTACACGGATAAAATTACCCATCATGAGGGATGGCGGCTGGCCGGAATTTTGCGGACGATGGGATCTCAGGCGTCAGCACCAAGAAAAGAGATCAATTTAACAAAATGATTGAACTGTGCCGGAAGAAGAAAAATCGACCTCATCCTGACGAAATCCATTTCCCGCTTTGCCCGTAACACCCTGGACTGCATCAAGCACGTGCGGATCCTCAAAAGCTGGGGTATTCCGGTCATCTTTGAGAAAGAAAACATTGACACCTCGAATATGAACAGCGAGATGATCCTCACCTGCCTGAGTTCCTTCGCCCAGGCCGAGAGCGAATCCATCAGCGGCAACGTGACTAAGGGCATCCGCATGGGCTACCGACAGGGCCGGTTCAGTTTCCGATATAAGAACTTCCTGGGCTATCGCAAAGGGCCGGACGGTGAGCCGGAAATCGTGCCTGAAGAAGCGAAGATCATCCGGCTGATTGCTCAGAATTACTTAAATGGCGATAGCCTGCGTACCATAAAGGAAACTTTGGAGAGCATGGGTGTTCCAACCGCCACCGGCAATCAAAACTGGAGCACGGAAGCCATCCAACGCATTCTGCAGAATGAGAAAGTACATGGGTGACGTCCTCTTTGCAGAAAACCTACACGGCAGATTTCATTGAAGGCAAGGTCAAGAAGAACAATGGAGAACTCCCGCAGTACTACATCAAGGACAACCATCCGGCAATCATTCCGAGGGAAATGTTTTACCAAATCCAAGAGGAAATCGCCCGTAGGAAAAGTAAAAAGCCCGCCAATGCCAAGAAAGCCAAGACCAATCGTGGACGGTTTACCAGCAAATACGCTCTTTCGGAAAGACTTGTCTGCGGGAACTGCGGCTGTTACTTTCGAAGGGTGACATGGAGCATCCACGGACGGAAGCAAATCGTCTGGCGATGCATCAACCGGCTGGAATGTGGGCCAAAGGTTTGCAAGGACTCCCCAGCCTCAAGGAGGATGAACTCTATTCCGCCATCCTGAAAGCCATTCGTTCCCCTGGTTCAAGGCCACCAGGAAGAAATGGTCGCCACCCTGCAGGAAGCACTTATACATTGCATTGGCGGAGAGAACGCCCCAATCAATCCCCTTGTGATAGAAAACAGACTCCATGACCTGGACAAGGACTTGGACCGGCTGCTTACGATGGATGGGAGTGAAATCGTGGATCTGCGGATCAAGCAAATTAGCAACGAAATGCTCCATCTGAGGCAAATGAAAAAAACGTGCGGAACTGGACGCCCAGCAGGATATGGGCCGTGAAAACAAAGCCAAGGAAATCATGGAACTCATCTCCGCAGAAGATCTCGACCTTACGGAGTATTCCGACACACTGGTGTACCGGGTGATTGAACGAGTAACCGTCCTCTCCAAAGAAGAAATCCGCATCCGCTTCGTCGGTGGGTTTGAAATTACCCAGCCCCTTCACTAAAGAAGCAGGCACAGAGATGCTGGCGGCTTAGGTGCTGCCGGTATCTCTCTGTGCCTGCTTTTCTCGTTGAGAAATGGGGAAATTTGTGGTATAATTTTTAAGCTTACACTCAGGAATTGCATTGGTTATTTATGTAATCTCCAAGTTGCATTGGCTCTTTGACCATACGTTTTTCATAAATGCTACTTGTGTTGGAGGTATTCCATGAAAAACGAATCTTTTTTGGATGCTAATTTGCCGTTCTGAAAGGATGATACAACAATGGGTGAGACTAAAACATGTCCAATTTGTGGTTCAGAAGCTTACTATGAATTAAATTTTCAAGAAAATCGAGTGTTCTGGGGATGCCCTGTTTGTGGTAGATTTCAACTTGGTTATCTTGATGTCCAGTCCCGCCTTAATTACAACCATCTGCTTTCCTATTTAGTATACCATCGTTTTGAATTTAATGACACAGAATATCGTTACCATACGACTCTTGATAAAGACATTTGCGATAAATACAAAAAAGAATTTGAATCAGGGAACGGAACCCATGGTCACCCAGTTCATATGGATATTGACATGATCGAAAACTGGTATCCCAAAACTTTTTCTGAGCGGGTAGACTATATTCTTATGTATATCAATGCACATACACCACATATCGGTCAAGAAATAACTTGGAACTTTCCAGAAATGTTAGGTGCGCTGTTTGTGGATCGATATGATATCGATAAGAGCTACCCTCTCGCAAATAGCATAAAACAATCTCTCCGAGATGAAGATGATTGTACAAAAGAAGCAGAATACATACTCAAGTATCTTGCGAGTAACTCATATATTGAATATACAAATGGCCCAGATACCAATGAGGCCGTAATCCTCACATTGGCTCCAGATGGCTATAAAAGAGTTGATCAATTACTAAAAAATACTTCTCATGGGCGCAGTGCTTTAGTTGCTATGAAGTTTGGTGAAGATACGCGCAATTTGAGGGAAGCAATTCGTCAAGGCATTGCAAGTGCTGGATATGTGGCTGTATTTATTGATGAAGTACAACATAATGATTTAATCACTCCAGAATTATTAAAACACATTAAGGATAGCAAGTTTGTCGTTGTCGATTTGACGCATCAAAATAATGGGGCGTATTTTGAAGAAGGATATGCAATGGGATTGGGAAAAACAGTAATTCAGTTATGCAGGCAAGGAACATATCTACACTTTGATATCGCTCAAAAAAAATACAATCATATGGGAAACCGAGGAAGATATTCCAGAGCGGTTATATAATCGTATTACAGCTACAATAGATTAATATATTTCGTTTATTATAACTTGCTCAAAAACAAGATCTTCTACTACAGGCTGCGCCCAAAATAGGGATATGAAACTATAATAGAAAGGCTTTCTGTTTATGAAACTATTAAAGTTTATGTCACTGTTTAATAAGGATGCAAAAATAGTTTACAATTCCATGAAAGAGAATCGTCTCTCCGCAGATCAGCTTTATATTCATGATGAAGAGTTATGTCCATGTGGTTCAGGAAAACTGTTCATAGATTGCTTTGCAAGAATAAGTCCGATCCTGGGCCTACCAATTCACCAAAACCACTGGAAGTTCTCCTGATGGAAAGAATGAGGAAAAGTATAAAAACATGGAATTCTGCCTTCATCCAAATCAAGATGGTCGCCAAGGTAAAATTAAAAAAGCTCATGCTTTACAAAATCATAAGATTATTTCGTTACTTTCCGGTAGTGACAATCATGTTATAATGCAGGATCATACTAAGCAACCAATTATTCTCGATGATGATCCGACACATTCTGTGGTTATTATTCCATTTAGCAGAGTGAGTGGAAATAAGGCAACGACACAAAGTTGCTTCTGTGATTTACACTATACAGAATTATTTAGTCCCATAGAAATTGGTGCGCCTGATTTCAACCCTAACAATGAAGAAATGAAGTTTTTATATGCTTATAAAGCCTTTATTTTTGAGTATGCAAAACAACTTCAGTTAATGGGTATACTAAGAGAACTTTTTAAAGAGCGGCCGCAGGCATTCTGCATTCCTGAAATGGTAAAAGAATACCGTATGCAGTGTATGCGAATGGATGAGTTTGAGCCAGTGAAAAAATATTTTGATTCAGAAATAATGGCAGCAACTCATAATGGTATTGAGACCTGTGTGGTTATAATCCCATATCAAATTGGTTTTGCAAATTATGCATATATTGCCCCAGATTTTGATTTGAATGGCGAAAAGATTGAAACTGTCGATGATAATGGGAAAATGCACAGGTTAGCCGTAACCGTCCTGCCTGAGTCTAATCAGTCGTACATTATGTTGAGTTGTCTATCTTCCGAGGAAAGAATTTACCATGATTTTTTGAGCAGATAAAATCAGCGCAAATCGACAAGATTCTTTATTATTTTAACTTGGTACTACCTTTGTTTTCGGAAAATTTGGTGCTTAGTGAACAACTATGGAATGCTCATAGTGAGAAGGGACAGTTTGGGATAACACATATGGCGAATCTGTTAGGGCAAGATCAGTTTAACTTGAGCCATACAATTGGTATGGCACTTTAGAATGCACCAAGAACAAGAAAACAGATTATTCAAAACGTGGTGCGATAGATTTATTTCAACTCATATAATGCTGGGTATCTTTTTGTCAACATAAGCCATGTGGACAGAGGTCGAAATTTGGAACTCAAAAATGAGACATCCAAATTTCGGCCTCTTTTCTACGACTGCTTTTCACATTAACAAATTGGTATATTTGTCTGATGATACACCAATTTTACCACCAATAACCTTTATGCTCGGGTCCTTTATCCTTCTTATTTTTCTCATGTTCTCGCTTTCCCAAGAGCTCATCCTCTTTTTGCGATTGTAGGGTCGTACCAATCTGCTTTTGCACGTGCCCAGGCCGCCCATTCTAAGAGGTCCTGCTCTCATAGCAGGAACAGCTTCAATTCTGCATGCAATTAACAAGGGCCAGAGTCCGGTCTACCTCCACATTATATAGCTTGCGAAGCTCCTCACGCTTTCGCTCCTGCTCCCGGCTGCCGTTCCGCCTCCTCTCGGGCCAGACGTGCCTGCTTGACCCGCTCTGCCTCTTCATAAATGGCGAGCATCATCTCCCCCAAACGATCTTCCAAAATGTAGGGAACGGCAATCCCGGAATGTTCTTGCTCCATTGATAGATACGCCTAAACGGCCATTGTAAACAGCATCGTACTTTCGAATTTGTGGTTTTGCTGGCCCAGGAGTGTTTTTTCCTTTCCTCTTCGTATTCGCGGCAGCTTCAGGTTTTCTTCTTTTTTGTTGGGGTATGTAAAACTTTGTCGGTTGACTCAGAGAACATGAGCGTGACGGAATCCTGACCCATTGCAAATTCTAGGTCAGCCGTCAATTCCCAAAGCAGGGTCATGGCCTTTGCCAGTGCATCAATCAACCCGGAACACACGGGACTG
>VOFC01007094.1_pt1 | contig 49597 bp, 85 predicted proteins | sample 5384161 | NCBI WGS metagenome assembly VOFC01 (sample SAMN12384722, study PRJNA508395) | human gut metagenome | isolation source: healthy gut B | host: Homo sapiens | reverse complement strand
GACATGATGTTGGCGCGTGTCGAGGTGTCCAGCCCAAAGGCGCCGCAGATGCGGGCACTTCACCGGCCGACAGCATCAGGCCAAGGCCCAGCAGCGCATGATCCTTCAGCACCAGCAGTCCCGCTGTAAGGATGGTGGCCTGCAGGAAGGTGGTCAGACACAGACCGATGATCTGCTTGCACCACTGCACAAAAATCCGTCCATATAGCCGCGGGGCACCGAGAACATATACAGGGAACCCACAGCAATCTGGATGAGTAAGACTCCTCCGCGCTTGAGGTTGGAGAAAAAGCACTTGATGACGGCGTACCCCATCATGATGATAATAAAAATTACCATGATGGGGCTGGTGATGCTGCCAATCCCGCCGAATACGCCGGAGGAGGCCGCGGCCCCGATATCCACGCCCTGCAGGAGTTGATGATATCAGTGAAAGGGCATCAAAGCTCTCGCCATACCCGGTAATTCCAGAGGTCAGGCTGGCCTGCAGCGTGACGGAGAGTTTATAAAGTTCCACCGGCACCAGGGTAAAAACCCCACGGCCATAAAGCCCTTGACGGCGCTGATAGCCGCGTCCTTGATACTGGCCCGTCCGGTCTGGTATTCGATTCCGACCTCGAACACGGCCACCACCAGCCCGACGACATACAGCGTCCAGGCCAGATGAGAAAAAAGAGAACAATGGACTGTACCCAGCTCATCTCGAAGAGCTCGACGCCCATGTTCCCCATCTCGGCAAAAAGTTGCCAAAGAAACCAACAAGCTGGCTGTAGACCCAGTCGATAAACTGATCCATCAGCCCGCCAAGGAAAAAGTCCAATATAAACATCTGGTGGTTTCACCCCTTTGCGTAAGGGGGACCGTGCCAGCATTGGACGCATACTCCTGCTCAAAGGCACAGGGGCCGTGGCTGGGCACGGCCCCTGCTTGTATTCGCTTCCTATTTTCTTAGCACATTTGCGGGCTGTGTTCCTGCGCCTCCTCCTGACGCTGGAACACCTGCAGATATTCGTCCACCGTACCCGCCAGCAGCCTGTAATCCGCCTGAGTAGGCTGGTAAACATACCAGTCTACCTTCCCATAATCGTCCCAGAGGTGTGGTAAGATACCATCCGAGAAGTTGGGATTGCTCACTTTTTCTTTCCCAGTAAATCGCCAAAGCGTAGGATATTCACATCCACCGCGCCCTCGGTCCGGTTCAGGATCGTCAGCTTGAGGGCATTGTACTGGCCGGCAATGTTCAGAGAAAACAAACTCCAGCCTGGCCCGCAAATCCGGGTCAAGCTGGATATAGGCGGATCTGCCCGCATAAGACACAACGCCGCTGGTTTTGCACTGAGTGAGGATTTTCCTCAACTCCTGTCCAAATGGATTCAATTTTCTTCTTTCCCTCCCTACATGGTTAATTCCGGGACAGTCGGCGCCGGTGGATGAGCTAACTCCAGCGTACTGCCTTCCAAGGCCAGAACGCCATCCAGCCGGTGAATAAGGCCCTCCATGTGTTTCTGCCATCCGTCCCAATCCTTCGGATCAAACCAGCCGCCGGGCAGCTCGCCGGCTTTTGATCTGCCGCTCCGCTCTGATCCTGGCGTATTTCAAAGTGTCCGCAAAGGTAATCCCGGAGTTCCCGGAGAGAAGCCCTTGATGCTGTAAACGAGGTGATGGACCGGAACTTGTTGTCCTCGGCCGCCCACTCCTCATCATAGTCCAAACTGCCGGGATCACCGTCAAGATACTTTTACAACGATCTCAGCCAGTGCCATAGGGCTGGTATGCGCACACCCCCAGCTTTACATCACAGGGGGCATTCCATCGGTCTTTCTTTAATCGTTCAAGCATTTCTCCCAAGTCCAGTTGTCCATCTGCCGGTAAATTGTACCGGACACATCTAACCGCATCCAGTCCATTGTCGGACTCCAGTGCGGTGATTCCCCAACAGCCCATAGAAACCGTCTCCCATTTCCGGCTTACGCCTCATCATTCTTGTCCTACATTTCCAGTTTCGGTCCAATCTGCTCCTGCTCATCCAGCCCAAATGCCTCGCGCATTTCCGCATCCGCCAGAATCCCGAACGCTTCCTGACAATCTGCGCAGCTCACGATCCAGGTCTTTCCTTCAAAGTACCGAGCATTTCCGCCAATATTCTGGTCTTCGGGTCCGAGGCAGAGAGAAGCTGCTCCACCTCCTCCCGCGAAAGATATTTGCGCTCTCCGCTCCAGGAGCCAATCACGCCGACAGTGTACTCAGGATTTCCTCCGGCAGTATTTTACAATTCAGAACCGGATCTGGATCAAAGGTGAAAAACACATCAATGGGAGTATCTTCTACCACGCTTACCCCGATGCCGTATGGACCTGCACCTGCTCTGCACATCCCGATAGACCGCTGGTACAGCTCGTTAACCAATGAAAGCATTTTATTTCCGGATGGATTTGGAATTGGATATTCCATTGCTTCCTTCCTCCTGTATTCTCAGAATAATTCTTTACATTCCCAGGATCGTCCAGACATAGGTGGGAGCCGTCAGGGGTGAAGATAAGGCAGGCAAACAGGATGGCCGGCGCAGTCCATTCGAACTGGCCGTGCTTTCTATAGTCAAAAATACGCCATGCCCAATTTGGCGAAGAAGAACACAGCCAGAACAAGGTCAATCACGGGAAAGACCACATTATTGACAACCGTTTTGATCTGGGCGGATGCGTCCGTCCAAGTGCCTTCAATGGCACCAGCCACATCCCCGGTTCCTGCCGCAAATGCGGGTACCGTAAACATGATGGCCAGCATCATTACCATTACGACCGCACAGAGCATCTTTTTCGTTTTCATCATCAAATACCACCTTTCTTTGCTGAAAAAAGAAAGGCCGCAGGGGTGTTCCGCGGATGGATGATCTATCCCGAACAGGCCGCGAGGCACTTTCCCACGGCCCGTTTCTTTTCTGATTTTGTTACTGTGAATGCTTACATCGTGAGCACAGGTCCACTCAGTTCCTGTGTTTCCAGGAACTGAGCCCGGATTATTTCTTCAAACGCTTCCTTTGCTAACCTACAGAAGACAGAGTACATAGGCAGACCGTTCTCAGCCGTGTATTCATACGGTTCAGGTAACCGCCCGCATTTTGCAAAAAGTTCTTTTCCGCCTCCATAAGCCGCTCAATAGACCACTCACGTACTTCGTTCCGATATGCCAAGACGGTTTGAACATGGCGCTCATCTCTTGCGGAGAGAAGCGTGGGGTAACGAAAGTTCAGCATACTCTTGGGCGGTCGTGTCCATATAGCGTTCAAATGTTCTGCGTGTCGGCAGCCCATATTGAGGCTTCATTTCCCTTGCCACTGGCAGCCTTCTGTTCTTTTCTACAAATCCCGCAAAGGCTTCTTCGATTTTCTCCTTGGTCCATACTGCCGGAAGCCCTTTTTTGCACATTGTCAACCGCCTCTTTACATCAAGAAAGAAATATCTAAAAACTGCGTTTGAGCAGCCTCGACCAGTGGGGCTACTTCAATGACCTCTGGATTCTGTTGGAACTTCAAATCTCCCCGGAAGCCCAGTTTCAGGTTACTGAATGTTTCGGCGGCCTTCAGCAGTTCGGGCGGCGATCCTGGAGGCATCTCCTGCATCCACTGTACCCATTCACCTTTCTGAAAGCGGGGATTTAGCCGAAGGATCACATAGTCCTCCGGCACAAACTTGGGATAGCGGCCGATGCTGCCGCCCACCTTATAGTAGGGCTTTCCCTCCATCATGACCGTGGCCCGCATGAGCGTCAGGGTATCCTCCAAAGAGGCGCAAAACCAGCACTCCCTATCGCCCATACGCCTGATTCGGCCATCCCGCAGGATGCTGTCCAGATTCTTTCGGTGCGTGTAGTGGTAGACCTCGCCAGGCTGCTCATCCAGTCGGATGTATCCCATGGCTTCACCTCCCGCCTATAGATCAAGCGGAGCGATATGCCAATCGTCCCATAGATTGCCCCGGATATTCAGTGAATCGGTGAGGTTGACCGAGAGCATCCCTGCCGGGGTCCAGCAGTCAATGACCCAGGTGTTGACTGTATAGGAGCCATCCGGGTACCAGATAGGAGTGAAATGGGTACGCCGGTTATAGGTGCTATACTCGTTCTTCTGGAACTCCAACCGGGAGGACGAGGAACTGATAGAGATGCGGTCCAGCAGCCTCCAGAACGACTCATAGTTAAATTCCGGGAAGTAGCTGACTGCGTTCTGCAGGGCAGTCGTGGCCGATCTCTGGGAACTGCTCACCCTGGCGGTGACGACCTGATTGACGCCATAGCCGGACTTCATGCTGTTGCCGCTGGCGGTGGGATTCTTCTCGTCTGGAGTAATTTCCATAGCAGCGGAAAGGCTGGCACTGTAGCGGTCCAGATCAAATTCCCACCAGCCGTGGTCGCACCAGTATCCGTCCTCATCATCGCCATGCCATACCCAATACTCCTGCCACCATGGGTCCCAAATGGTCCACTGGGCCGAGGTTTTCTCCGGCCGGTCTGGGACCGGGGAGGGTGTGAAGGAGTCGTTCCGGTCATCTGCTACTGGATTGGGCGGCGGATTCTCGTCCAGATCTACGATCTTACAGTGGATGGTGGCCTGTGCTGATCCTGGGCCGGATACATCCACATCGATGGTCATGTCCTGCGGCTCGTCCGGTGTAGTCCAGCGTACCCAGGCCAATTGGGAATCTCCGTCCGGGTAGTAGACATTGATGACCGTATAGGTCGTCCCATCAATATGGAACTGTACAGTGACCGGATCATCCGGGTCACTTTGGCCACCACTGACCTCTACCGCCGTGATGACCTCGGTATTGGTTCGGTATTCATAGTCATAGGTGCTGATCTCCGGCTCCTCCGGCTGCTCCTCAAAGCGGACGATACCAATCCCAAGGGAGGACTTGATGTCCGAGTTGGACACATTCTTATTGGTGGGGCCGGACCATGCGGGATAGCCTAAATCTGGGGTTTCCAGAAACATGGACAGGGGAAGGTTTTTGGCCGTCAGCGATCCCATCCAATAGCGGAGTTGTCCTCCAACCACCTCGTCATAGAGGGCGGCCTCTGTCGCTGTTGTGGCAATCATGACACCTTGGAACTTATAATAGGCGATGGGTTCCAGCAGAATTTTGTATTCGCCGCTGATGAGCGTGTCATAATCCATACCAGTTTCTTCCGCAATGAACTTGACAACATATTCTGAACAAAAATACTTTTGATGGCCTCGATGTTATTACGCCCGTTTGTACTTATGATGCGAGGCATTGGTTGTACAGGGTTTTTATAGCTATACCCGCCTTGTACGGGAGAGGCCCAGTACCATTATTGTACTGAATTTTACTGACCTTTCGAAATGATATATTCCTGCAGATGGTGTTTTGTTGGTCAAATCAAATGGTGTAGTAACAACGGCATGGTCACTTGCCCGCACTACGGTTACACGCACCCCTTCGTTTCCGGGGTTCCAACTGCCATGACTCGTCGCATCCCCATACTCCCGCCGCCACCATCAATGTTACCAGACCCGCCAGTTCCATTCGCGGCATAAACTTGTATGCAAGTAAAGGAAAATATCATCACAACGGCCAGAAACAGGTTAAAGAGTCGTTTCACTTGATCTCCTTTTCCCACAAAATAAAAAGCACAGCCAAAGCTGTGCTTTTTGAAGATGCGATATTACTTTATCCCATTATGCCAACCTGAGTATTGATATCTCCATCACTATCGATACTTCCACCTTGATTTGCGCCTGCGTTGGGAACATTATCGAAACCAGGCAGGCCGCCACTGGTGTTGGTGGAGGGCTGTTCAGGGGAGGCGTCACATTGTTGTGATCTTGCGGCTCAGGAGTACCCTCGACCGGAGTCCCATCCGGCGTCTTGGTGGGGTCCTTCAGTTCATCCTCTGTATATTCCGGTTTGACCGGGTCCGGCTGAATGGTCTGCTCTGTGCCGGTAAAATCAGCGCCGTTTCCATCATCGGTGTTGGTACTGGCATCCGGGGTTTCCGGGTTAACGGTCACATTATCTCCCGGCTTCTGGTCATCCCCGGATTCTGCGGGAGGCGGGGTACTGCTGTCCGGGTCCACCACTACATCGCCCTGCTGGGGAGCTGTTGGGCGGGGAGCGGGTCATCGGTGACCTTGTCTTTGCTGAAGCTACTTGCGATCACAGCAACCAGGATTGCGCAGACCACAAGACATCCGGCCACGGTCAGCCACTTCTTGGTATTCTCCGTCATCGTTTGGATTCCTCCTTTTTCTGTCGGTTATGCTTCTTGTCAAACTGTCTGTGTGACTTCAGGCGGCCAAGGATAGTTCGGCTTTAAGATCTGCTGCCTACATTTTCCTATACCGCCCGTCCTTTGTCAACACGAACCCTACCACAAACAGGCAGAGAAGTCTATTGGGACAATAGAAAACTTTTTGAAAACTGCGTTAAAACCGAGGGCATAGCCCGCGCTGACCTTGACTGTCATCCGCATGGGCGGCAGAAGCTCTCCTCCAAAAGACACTGGAACCTCCAATTCGATTTCACAGTCCGCCACAAAACGGTCGCCGGCGCTGTCGCCGGAAGCGAACGGTGCGTTGCGGATCTCCACATCAAGGCCCCACACACGGAACTCCATCCCACCATCCTCTGTGTACTGAGTATGGTAGCCGCCCCGATAGGTCAGCCCAAGGATATCGTCCAAGCGTCCATAGATATCGCCATAGTCCAGTGATTCCTCAAAATCTCCCGCCAACGGCTGGTAGGCGCCGGAGTAGCCCTCCCGGACGCCATGGTACACATCGTCATAGTTGTCGTTGACGGTGGAGATCACAGCCTCCTGCACCGCATCCCGAACCCCTGGGCCACGATGAGCAGACGGAAATATTCGCTGATGCAGCACATCAGCATTACCAGCACCAGCACAATGGCAATAATCAGGGGGAAGGCCACGCCGCGCCGGTCTTTCAAAATCTGCCTGAGTCTGTTCATTTCCAGTACACCTCCGACTTTCCTGTGGCATCTGCCCGCAGGGTGATGGGGAAACTGCCAAAGCCGGCAAAGAGACCGAGGTCGATCTCATGAGTGAGCGTGACCGTGACCTCCTCGTTGAGCTGGATGCGGCCGGTATCGCTCCATTCAATCTCCGGGTCCAGGCCGGTCTGCTCCCGCAGGGCCTGTTCCCGGCGGTCAGTTTCCGGCCCGATCCTGCCGGCGATTTCCGCCTCACGCACCAGTTCAGTGGCAAAGGTATCGAGCTGCTGTTTGGCAATAAAGGCTGGGAGGACCTGCACTGCCAGCGCGATCACCAGCATGGCGCAGAGCACCAGGACGCACACATCGATGTATCCCTCTCCGCGTCGGGATCTCAAAATCCGTTTCAGCACATGGTTACCTCCTCGCCTAAAGTCAGATCCCTTTCCTGACACTGAGCATTATATTCGCTCAAAATACTGGAGATAGAGCTTTCCGATGAAAGATCAGTTTTATCACTTGTCAGGAATTGGTATAGTGCTTCCACAGGATTTTTTGGCTTAAGGATTAAATCCAAGTCATCATCGTCGAGTTCATAACTGTCATGGATAAGAGCAGAAAGCAGGCTTTCCTTTGCCGCAGTTTCAGCTGAATGGCGATAAATTTCATCGGCAGATAGCTGCTTCACCCTTTGAGCATATTCCTTCATTTCATCTTCCGCACGATCAATCAATCGATAGATGCTGCCTGTATAGTCCATTGGGCACCTCCTCTCTTAAAACATCCTGCCCAGGGAATGGATAATCTCGTAGATGATGATGGACAGATAAGTCACCAGGAAGCACATGAGCAGGACAAAGGAGAATACACGGATCTTAGGCGGGATTTTCATGGCCTTTGCCTTGAGGCGCTGGAGTTCCAGCTGCTTCATATCGTGGCTGAGCATCTGAAAGTAGTGGACCCCGTTGTCGCCTCGCAGCACGCCGATGAGTCCGCGGACAATGTCCGAAAGCAGCGGAGAGTTGAACCGGGCCTCAAAGCGGGTCAGCGCCGCCTCATAGGAGCCGGAACGCATATCCGCGGTGAGGACATCCAGTTCAGCGGAGAAAACAGGACCGGAATTCTGCTTATAATGCTCAATCATGCTCAGCACATCCCGGCTGGCGGCCAGTTCTTGTGATGGTGGCCACGAACCGGGGCAGTTCCGCCTCAATCTCGTCCCTCTTGGCAGAGAGAGTTTTTCCTCCGCCCTGCGAATCTCTTTGAAATAAACCGCCACCGCCAGAAGAACAACTATCAACGCCAACATTGGGAAAATCAACAGGCACGGAATCACCGTCAGCAAAGACTGCACCGGTCTTGATCATGGCAAAGGCGGTGTACTCCTCCGGTGTCATGTTCAGCCCAGCAGCGGCCAGCGTATTTTTCAGACGGCCCCGCTTATACTCATCCATATGGATGTGTGGGGCCAGCTTGATCGCCCAGCCCATCAGCAGGGCCTCCACACTGCGGGCCTGCTTCTTCTCCTGGCGGCCCACCGAGAGCATGGCACGCTGGGTGGCCAGACGGGGAGCCTGAGCAGATCAGCCGTCAAAAGAAACATACCCAGCGCAAGGAATATGCCAAATAAAAACAGAAGGAAAGTCATGGTTGTTTTGTTCACCTCCACATAAAACAGAGCCAGTACACAACAGATGTGTACTGGCCCTGTTTTTCTTCTTATGCTGTATTACAAGGCACTCTTTCTATAGCATTATTTCATCACATCTAACTCCGCAACAAATGACGGATCAAAGTCATCCCGCCAGTTTCGATAGTCAGGATACAGTCCCAAACCCTTTCGGATGAGCTCCCGGTTTTCCGGGGTGTCAATATAGATACCGTCCGGGATGCCGTCCATCCCATAGATGAGCCGGACCCCATCCTGCTCCGCTGCCTTTGTCTGCTTCAAAAAATCTCCATCATAGAGCGCCATGTCATCGATGCGTTCTACATGGAGGGCCTCCGGAATATAGGAACCATGGTTGATCGTTGCGGTAATAAAATAGCCCTTTTCCTGGTTACTGATGAGGATCACCTCCGATACTCAATGGGCTGGGTCAGCTTGATGACCGCTGCGGTGCTGATGAACATCACAGCGGCAATGGCTGCCAACAGCGCCTGCCCCAGCGGGTGTGCATCAGAACATCGTACCAGTCCTGATTGAGCCAGTACAACAGCGGGATATTGCCGATGACCAGCACCTGCATGGTGATAAACTCCTTGCGGGGCTCAAACACCAGATTCTCCAGCTCACCGTTGACGATCCGCATATCGGAGAGTTTAGCCACGATGGGAGTCAGGATGGTCTTGAGCCCCCGGTCGTGTCGGCAGGTCAGCAGAGCGGCCACCCACTCCCGAAACACGGCGTTGTCGATCTTCGTCCCCATGTCCTGGAGGGCGGCGTCCACATCGGGGTCCACCAGCTTGATCCGGGTGAGAAACTCCACAAACACACCCGGACGGGCGGGTTGAGATAGTCAATGTTTTCCTCCACTGCCGTCTGGATGTCCTCATTGCGGAGATAAGCTGTGGTGATGATAGAGAGGGCGGTTTCCAGTTCAGCGGCGATGTTCTTTTTGTAGTGATTTGCGGTCAGACGGATAAACCAGAACGGCACGAACATCATGCCCACCGCCAGCACCGGCACCAGGAAGAGGTTGCCCAGCGTCAGAGCGAAGGCGGCCCCTACCAGAAAAAGAAGCAGGGACAGGGCGCACACCATGGGAAACTTGGCGGCCCGGCCAGTCATCCGCAGAATGGTTTGTGTCTCCTCGATTTCCCGGCGCAGAAAGGATTTCTTTTTGCGCCGTGTACTCTCATTAACCTCCGACCGGATGCTTTTGGGCTTACTGGTGATTCTGCGGAAGACCCTTCAGTGAAGTCCATAGGGGAGATGTGTAAAGGACAAAAACAACCTGTGATCAGCCCTATACAGGCAATCAACTGGATCAGATTCATACAGATTCGCCTCCTTCCTTTGCCGGTTTCAGGTTTGGCAGGTGGCTTGGACTGTGCGCTCCTGGTCTTCGGAGCGGGCTTTGCCTGTCCTGCCTTTGCCGGACTGGAGCCTGACTTACCCTTAGAGGGAGCGGACTTTTTGCCCACGAGCTGAGTCAGCACCTCCTGCGGCATACCATTGTCGATGAACCGCTTCTGCAGGCTTTCCGAGATGGGGTTGACCGCCTCGTGGCGGCCCTTAATACGGTATTTGCCGTCCTCCAACCGGTTTTCTTCGATTTTGAAGTGATAAAGGGTGTTGTACCGGCGCTCCCCAGTGGGCAGGATCTCACACTCCATGATCTCCATGATTTTACGGCTCTTATCCTCCAGCTGCTTGGCGAACACCACGATGGGGAATGCCTCGGTGACCAGATCCATGAGGGTATCGTCGGCCATCTCGTGCTTACGCTTGCAGAGGGTGACCATACGCCGCCATGTAGCCTGGGATGAGTTGGAATGAATGGTGGTCAACACGCCGTGGCCAGTACGGGCGGCCTCCTGTGCGGCATACGCCTCCGCAGACCGCATCTCGCCCACACAGATGATGTCGGGGTGGTACCGCAGGGCCATGTCCAGCAGCATATCCTGATCGATATTCTGCTTGGCGTTCTCGCTCACGGGTGATGGTGGATGACGCTGTTGCACACCCGGCCATCTTTCTCCCGCACCAGGTCCAGCTCACGGGAGCCGTTCTCGATGGTGAAAAATACGCTTGTTGTCCGGGATGGTGGTCAGGAGCCAGCCTGCCACCGTAGTCTTGCCGGAACCGGTGGCCCCGGCAACGCAGACGGAAACGCCGTAACGCAGGCAGGCGGCCAGAAAGTCCAGCATGGGGCCTGTGGCTGTTCCACCTTTTACGAAGTCCTCTTTCTGCATATTCTGCGGGTTGACGATACGGATGGATGCCGTGACGCCCACATCCTCGTCCACCAAAGGGGTCTTGAGGACCGCGATGCGGATGTTCTTGCTGAGATGGCCCAGGACGGCGGGACTGGCATTGTCCAGCACCATACCGCTGACATGGAGCATACGGCGGATCACATTGACGGCGTGTTCAGGGCTGTCGAAATGTTCCTCCAGCTTGACCGTTTCGCCATTGGCGTACAACACCTCGATATCCCGCCAAGAGTTCACATTAATCTCCTCAATGCCGGTTCCGAAGATGTACTTGGTGAGCAGGCCGAACTCGGCCATCTCCGTGTAGAGGGCGTCCACCAGCTGGTCGCCGGAATAGCCTTTGACCGCGATGCGCCGGTCCTGCACATATTTGGTGATGTACCGTTTGATCTGGGCCTTGGCGTCTTCATCGCCGCCCTCGGTGATGAGGGCGGAATACTTGCCGGAGATATATTCCTGCACATCCTGCAGGACGGTGTTGAAATCCTGCCCTTCATTCTCCGGGGTGAAGAAGAGAGAATGCGCCCGATAGCCGCCTGCAGACTCTGTATTCAGGGACCGCCTGGGGAGATCCTCCGCCATGTTCACGCTATCTGTGGGATCAGCTTCAACCCCTGTCCCATCATCAGCTGGGGCGTGACGCAGCGGCTCATCTGCGGGCTGGGGTTCTCCAACGCCGGCTTCATGCTGATTCTGACCCATATTGCCGCTTACCGGGCAGTCCGGGCCGAAATAGAGGGGGAGTTCCTTCTTCCGCCCGTCCGGACCTGTCGTGATATGTGTTGCGGCGGCTTTCTCAGCGGACGCTTTGGGAGCGAACAGGGACTGACTTCGCTTCTCGCCTAACACCCAAACACCTCCCTGGCAATCTTCTCGATCTCCTTGCGGAATACCCGGCTGTCCTTCATGGATAGGTCCGCCAGCAGGTTGCCGGCCAGATACTGTCCCTCCAGCTCCGCCGAATGGGGCAGCGTGAAGGCCACTGTCCCCAGCGCCTGACTCATGTGATCCCCGGCCTGCTGGGACTTTACATTGCTGGCGGTCTTGTACTGCTTGTCCGTATCCCATTTGGCATCCCGCAGGAGGGGAAGTTGGCTGGACAGGTAGCTGATGCTCTTGAGGTCGGCGTTGGCCAGCCGCAGGACGGAATCCGCCTCCATGAGCGCCACAGCGGAGAGGATGTCGTTGGCGATGTAACTGCCGCAGTCAATGACCACATAGGGAGCGATCTCCCGCAGGCAGTCGATGAGCTCCCGCGCCTGCACCTCGTTGTAAGGCGGGTAGGTGTACTCATTCTCTCCCTTGAGCATCCCCAGCATGGTGAGGTAACCCAGGCGTTTGTGGGTGACCAGGTTGTTCTTGACCAGATTCTCCGACACATGGGCGGCGGCCAACACGCTCCCGAGGGAACGCTCGCACTCCAGATCTGCCGCCGGGCAGATACAGGGAAGCATTGGGGCTGTCATGTCGCAGAGAAGGAGGATCACATTCCGGCGCTTGTCGGCCAGATACTTGGCCAGCCGCACGGCCACGGTGGTCTTGCCGCTGCCGGGGCTGCCCCACACCGCCAGCACCCCGCCGCTCTGGTCCTCCTGCTCACAGGCGTCCTCCTGGCCACTTCCTCGGGAAAAAATACCCGCTTTCTTGAAGTTCAGCATCAGGCCACCTCCTCGGTTTTCGCGGGCGCCTCCGTTTCTGCGGTTTCGCTGGAGTCAGCGGCGGGTTCGGACTCTGCGGGATTCTCCTGTGGTTTCTCCTCGGGGTCCGGCTCCGGGGGATACAATTCCAGAATGATCTCATCTTGAGAGGTCAGGAACTTGTCGGCATTCTCCCGGTCGCCCCGGTAGACCAGCGCCAGATGGATGGTCCCCTCGGCCTCCAGCTCGGCCAACACTTTGGCCTGCTCGGGGGACACCAGCAGGGTGACAGTATCGGGCAGTTCCTTGTCATCCTCCTCGTCCACAGGCTCACCGGTGTTGGCGTCATAGCCGGAGGAGGCGGTAACACTGATAATCTCCACATACTGCAGCTCAGCGGGGACAACGGTCTGGCCCTGCTGCTTGTAGTCCGGGGCGATCACCGACACAATGTCGCCGCTCTGCAGCTTGCCGGAGAGCCCCTCCGCAAAACTTTTGATGGACACGGAGATGGCCTGCTGGCTCCCGTCCAGGCTGTACAGGTAGGCGTTTTCCGCTGCTGGGGCGTCTGAGAGTTTGGAAGGGATGATATAGTCGCCCACAGCCAGATCCGCAGTAGCGTATTTACCCACGGCGCTCTCTTTCTGCCGAAGGACATCCTCTGGGAGATTATAGCCGCCCACCTCCACGATCTGAACCATGCTCTCGGTGATCTCATCGCCGGCCCGGATGGGCTGGACTACCCGCACGATCTCAGCTTTCTGGCTGACGCTCTGGTTGAACAGCGGGGTCAGACCGAAGCAGATCAGCAGGGAGAGCAGGATGCAGATTACACCGACCACGGTGCGATTTTTCAAAAACTCATACTGGCATTTCCTCCTTGATTTCATGTTGGGTCGGAAAGTCCGGGCATTACGCCCGGACCGATCTGGCCCTTCTGCTCCGCTTCAACCGGGGCAGAAGAATGGCGGCCGCCGTCAGGGGGCAGGGTCACGCCAACGATGGTGAGCACAGTCTTTCTCGTTACATGGAACTTCTTCATAGCAGTCAACCTCCAAAACAGTATAGTGCGGCAAAGCCGATGGATAAAAATGGTCCCAGCGGCAGCGCCGCCCGTGTCATTGCGGGTAGCGGATGATGAATGAATTTTTGAAATAACATAGCGGTGCAGAAATACAGCACCGCCAGCAGCAGACCCAGCGCCATCCCCCAGATCCCCCGCCAAAGTCCAGCACAAAGCCGGCCGCAGCAGTGAGTTTGATGTCGCCGCCGCCCATGCACTCCGGCCGGATCAGGGCGGCAATCAGCAGGGGGCAGAGCCGCCACCACTCCAAAAACTGGGCGGGGCTGAAGGAGATCAGCCCCCGCCGCGGCGGTCAAAAGACAGAGGAAATCCGGGATAGTACGCTTGCGGCAGTCCACCGCAGAGGCAGCGGCCAGTGCCGTGAGAAACAGGAACGCCTGCACCGGGTATCAGCCCTTGTAGTCAAACATTTCCTCTACGCGCTCGGTCACGGTGGGCAGGACGGTGTCCCCGAACAGAGTGTAGAGGCCAGCCAGGAGCAGGGCGCCCAGCACCACGGCAATCAGGATCTTGATGGCGGTGTCGATGTAGCCCTCGCCGCGAGTGTTGCAGAGAGGGGCGGACAGGTGGGCACGGGCGCAGGTCATGGCGCAGTGGGCCTTGCAGGTCATCGTCTTTACGGTGTTGGACATCTTGTTGAACATCTTCTTCATAGAGAGTTCCTCCTCAAAATTTTAGATTGTTGATTGTTGTGTGGTCAGTGGGTCACATACCCATCTTCTGAGCCTGCTGTGCCGTGGGGTCCGGCGCGGACTGGGGAGAGCGGTTCATCCCCTGCGTCAGTGCCTGCTGGTAGGCGGTCACGACAGCCGATTCCAGTTCGGCGCGTGCCTCCCGTGTGTACGGAAAACAGATGTCCTTGATTTCACCCTTGCTGTTGATCTGGCCGGGCATGGATACAAACAGCCCATTGCTGCCCTCCATGAGCTTGACGCCCCGGACGGCAAAACAGCCGTTGATGTTCAGCGATGCGGTGGCCCGGCAGGGACCGTCAAACTGGATAGAGTGGATACGGACATCATACTGCATGGGAAGGACAGGAGTATCCTGCTGGGAAACCTCTCCCTGGGGGTTTTTCACTTGTGGTCTGCGCTTTTTGCCATGGTGGGTTCCTCCTTTTCTGAATATAAAAAATAAGTGGCTTTTTCCGCTCTTGGGTCACAGGGTCATGGTCATGCCTGATTCCTGCTCCGGGGCTTTCAGTTGGACGGGGACGATAGCTGTGCGGTCCACATAGTAGAACTCGCTGCCGGAATCGTCGTAGAGTTCGACAAGGTCTGAGATGGCCAGCGGCTGTCCGTCGCTGCCCAGGGACCTGCGACAGAATGCCTCCCAGATCCCATCCAGACTGTTGGTGCTGACAGTGCCGTCAAACACTGCCTGGTAACGGGTAAGGTCAGGTCCGCCATATTCACCACTCATGCGGTCCAGCCCAATGAAGCGCATGGCGGCGGGAGCTGAGGGGCCGAGCTGCCAGATACGGCAGGATTTCAGGGGGCTGGCCCGTTGTCTGCTGCCTTCTGGTATCCACCGCTGGAGAGACGGTCATAGATGCCGTCCTCCCACCGGACAGCCAGCCCCTTCCTTGCCAGCCAGTCCTCCAACTCCTCACGGCGGAACATGGAGTCCGCCACCACTCCTTTGTTCTGTCCTGTAGCCCACTGGATTCCCATAGTAGAGCAGACATCGATTTTTCATTTCCACACTTCGCATGGCGGCATATCTCCTTTCTGCGGTTAAGTCATTTCCATCCCTCCCATGCCTGCGTTCTGCCCTTGAAACTCCTCCAGCTTTTCTCTGGCCCAGCCGGGGAGGAATTCCTCTTTCAGAACGCCGGTGAAGTCTGTGCGGTTCCATCTGGTCTGCTCTCCATCGCCCAGGCAGGTACAGCGGATAGACCGACCGACAGCGTGGGGGCTGCATCCAAAGCCGTCATGGGCCAGCCAGAGCTGGTTCTGGGGCGTCCAGCAGGACTCCTTGAGGGGGTCTGGACTGAGCACCAACACCCGGCCCTCATAGTCCAGAGATTCATAGGAGTTGGGTTCGCAGTGCTCCGGCCCAAATAGTTCCAGCTTGCCGTATGCCTCCCTCACTTGACTGATAAATGCGTCCAGATACGCCAGGGCGGTGTCCACTTCAAAATAACGGTTATGGGCATCATCGGGGTGGGACATAGGCTTTCTTTTGCCATTCTTGGTTTTCCGCGCTGAGCTGCTCCTTGTAAGGCCCCAGCCTTTCTATCGTGTTGGCCAGGACGAAATTGGTCCGCTTGAAGCCCCACCGTTTCAGCACCATTTGGGATGCTTCCGGCTTTAATGCGCTGCGGCCGTCGCCATAGACGCGGATGACGGCTTCGATGTCCCGCGCACAGGATACATTGGCGTGGAAACTTGCATCCCAGAGCGCAGCTTCCCCAAGTCTGTGGGCCTCTGACTGTGAGCCGGGATAGAGGTAGATATCCTGTTCCATCTTGCCTCCTTTACGGCAGGCGCCATTTGCCCGCTGGGGGGATCGTCAGCGGGCTGATGCCCAGCTCATTGAGCAGGCAGCAAAGCTCCACCGAAAGCTCCCGCAGTTCCTCCGTTGAGGGGACGATGATGAGCGCTCCATCCGCGGCCAGAACCGCGACTTCTTCTCCACGGGGATAGATGCCTCGGATAACAGTGCGGCGGGCAGATTGAGTTCCATACCGCTGCTGGTGTATCCGGTACACTCAGCGTCGTCACAGGTTCTGGTCACCAGGAGTCTGTTTGCGTCACAGTCGCAGATGTACTGGTTCGCTGGGGTGGTGATGGGAACTTCTTCCCCGGCTCATAGCCCATTCCGCGCATGAAAAATGCAGGCAGGGTCAGAGACCCGTCTACACCGACCCGAACCGTTGTATGGATCTTACTCATCGCCGTGTTCCTCCTGCCCATTGCATGCGGTGCGTTCTCCGTAGATGAGATTCCCCACCATCAACTGTTCCTCCAGCTCGCCCAGGCAGATTCCGGCTTCACCCAGCATCTCCAGCAGGTAGGGAGGCACATCCCGCAGGTCATGGTCATATCCGGCCTCGGCAATGGTGACGGTCTTTTCTTCGTCATCCACATAGACACAGAGCTTGGCCCCGGCAGGGATGCCGGCTTCTTCCCGCAGGTAGTCTGGCAGTTCCAGCATGCCGTCCTCCAGATAATCGAATGGGCAGCCATCCTCGCAGTCATCACAGGTGCCACAGACTCTGGCCAGATGGACGGTGAGCTCCGTGGCCAGCCGGTGCAGGGCATCCATCGCCTGGATCAGTTCCATGGTGGTCATTTGCTTTTTCAGAACGACCACCGCGCTGTCCAGCGTGTGGATCTCGACCTTTTCTCCGCCCTCAAAGCCACTGATCTTGAACGCTCCGCCGGGAATCAAAAGAGTACCATTGTTTATCTGTTTGTTGAATTTCATCTTCTTCTCCTTATTACATTGAAATTGTAGAACGGGCTGGATTGGATGCTCCCGGCCATTCCTGTCCTTGTTGGGCAGCCAGCCCGTCCCGGAAGGCTGTCAGATCTTCTCCTGTCGGCGTATAGCGTCTTGCTTCAAGGGCGGCCATCAGCGCATAGGTCTGGCCAACCTCGGACAGCAGTGCCCGAAGATCGTCCGCAACCATATCCGTCCCCCATCCGGCGGAGCTGCACGGTAAAGGTGATTCGGTAATGCGGCTGGCCGGGGATGCTGTCGATCCGCATATCCATTCCCAAGTTGGAATCGTGTTGCGGGCGGATATAGACCTGACCCACTACGCTGGGGCAGACCTGAAGGCGGCCCTGACTCATTTCCTCAATCAGCTGAGCCGCCTGCTGGAGCTTTTCCAGTTCAGAGAGCTGTTCATCCAATTGCCTCACCCCCGTTCCAGTCAAACAGCGTCATTTGAGAGGGAACCGCCCGGCTCCGCTCCCGCAGGTCATAGTTGGCGATAAGCAGTTCCGGGAACTGAGCCCCATTGTCGTACCTCTGCTTGATGTTGTTGATACGGGTGGTTTCCATGAGGTAGATGCCTGGCCTGTCGTACAGCCCGCGGACAAAGGCGTCGTCGTTGTAGGAGAGCAGGAATTTGCCCTCGATCCGCATCAGGGCGTCCCGCAGGCGGATGTGGTCGGCTTCGGTGAAACCGTCTTCACCAATGTTCTGGTAATACCCCTCGGTGGCATGGTAGGGCGGGTCGAGATAGAAAAAAGCTCACTGGCCGGTCATATTGATGGAGCAGTTTTTCAAAGTCCTTGTTCTCAATAACCACCTTGGCAAGCCTCCGGTGGGCCTGCTCGATGAGCGAAAAGTTGCTACGCATATCGTGGGGCTGGCTGCCAAAACTGGTCAGCCCGGAGGCGTAGCTGTAGCGGATGAGCTGATAGAACCATGCCGCCCGTTGGACATCGCTGGCGGGGCTGTCCCGCGCCAAGGCGGAGCGGATGCGGTCAAAGTCCTCCCGTGCGTTGAGTACATACCGCAGAGCCTCCATCAGTTCCTCCGGTTTGTCCCGCACACAGCGGTACAGGTTGACCAGCAGGCCGTTGAAGTCATTGTAGACCTCAAAGTCGTTGCCGGGAGGCTTGTGGAACAGTACCCAGCCCCCGCCGCCGAACACCTCAATGTACCGCTCATAGTAGAGGGGGAACAGCCGGACGATCAACTCCCGCAGGGCCTTCTTGCCTCCAATCCAGGACATGAAACTGTTCAGGGCGTATCACCCCCATCCAGCGGCAGGCGGGTCTGTGCGGTATCCTCTCGCTCCAGAGTCCGATCCAGTCCCCGGATGGCGGCCGCGATTCCGCTGATCCGCCTGGTCAGATGGGCGATGGTGGCCCGCACCTCCTGCTCCGTGGCGGCATAGAAATAACCGCTCCCGCTGCTGGCGATGGGGACGCCATCCCGCCGCAGGGCATTGACCATGTGTCGAACCTGAATCCCTTTGATGCCGAAGGTCAGTTCCAACTCCCGGCTGGTGGCGGCGTTGAGAGCTCCCATGTGGTACTGCTCCAGATATTCCGCCAGCCGTTCTTTCTCCATGAATGCCTCCTTTCCGGGCCTGTTTTCCCGAAAAAGGGCATAAAAAGAAGGGGCCGTTTTCCCCTTTCGGAAAACGGCCCCTGTGTCATATTCTATATCCTGTTTTTACTTCATCGAATCACCCCCAGCTCCCGCAGCGGACAGATGCGGTTTTTGTGACTTGGCAATAGATCGGCTATATTGACAGAGCGGGACTGTGGTGCTCAGGCTGGCTATACTCATACCGGCGCTCTCCACCGTTCCAGGCTACATAGCCGTGGTCGGTGGTCGAGAGGCCATATTGACCCATATTGGCCTCTGCGTAGGCAGCCCGTCAAAGGCGTCTGTTATCAGTCTGCTGGGCGGGATCACGCCGTTTCGGACCGCAAGTTCCCGCCCGTATGCGGCCAAGTCCATGCCGCGGGGGAAGAACTCATAGTGCTGGAGATTCTGGGCGAGATCCAGAGCCAAATCCAGCCGGTGGCAGTCCTCCAGCTCCAGCACCGCCTGCCATTTGTCCAACCAGTGGGGTGCCCCCTGACCCTGTTCCGCCCAAACATAACCGAAGTCAATGGCATGGCGAACCAGTTCGCTGGCTGAGTCGTACTGGTCGAGAATACCCGTCAGCTGGGGCAGGCAGCAGTCCACCTCCAGCGCGATGCACTCGCTGAGGCTCTCTGCCTGTAGCGAGTCCAGCCCCAGCAGGAGTTCGTCCGGATGGTTTGAGTCGATATACTCGCCGGAATCCGGGAAGCCAACCCAAATCCCTCCATATTGCTCCGGCTGGCCAGTTTAACTCGTATGGCATAGTCACCGGCGACCGGCTGGAGGGTGGGATCTTCCTCTACGAAGGGATCTGCCAGTTTGATGTTCCGCACATAGTGACCGTTACAAAAGGCTCCATTCTGCGACTGGTGGTAGGCGGCCCCCAAATGCTCCGCATTCAGGAATGGACGGGCGGCATCCGAGGAACACTCTATGCTCTCCATGACAAATTTTCCAAGCGCGGCCTCGTCTCCCGCGCCATAGAAGAGGTCGTAACAGTCCAGTTGGGACGCAATCCGCATCACATGGCCGATCTCTTGGGGCTTCTCCAACTCCATCGCCCCTTGGAACAGGATCTTTTCTTTCTCTGTCATATTGGAAAAGCGCCGCTCCAGCCAGTCATGCTCCGATTTTGTAACATAGAAGCCGTCCAGCTTGTCAAAGAGGGCGGCGTTTTGATCTGACATCGCTCACATCATCTCCAGTCCTTGTCCTATTTCCTGTTCCGGCTGAAATACCGGGAGAGGCTGGCCGTCCTTTCTGCGGATCAGACCATACTCTGTGATAACCCCCCAGCCGGTCATCCAGCATCTTCTGGCCGATCTGGGCCGCCTGCGGGGTCTGGAACAGCTCCTCTGGTAAAGCAGAATACTTCTCACGGAACATCATCTCCGCATAGCCCCAGGTCTGCGCTACCTCGGGACGGAGTTCGTACTGGTCAATCTCGCCCATCAACCGTGTGGCGTCCTGCAGACTGGGGTGGTCAACCACGGATAAAAGCGCCTTATACTTGACCATATCCGATTCGGGCCACTCCCGTTCTATTTGAGCCAACCGCTTGGCAAATTCGTCGGCCTGTTCAATGCCATCCTCATCGTCGATAGCGTTGTTGATAGCATCTCGCAGGAAGGGGATCAGGCAATCCACACAGCGGAATGAACATTCATCCACTGAGGCGGCATCTACTTTTTCCACCGCTCTCCATATACCGGCATCCGCTGCGGGAAGATTCAGCACTGCGGTTTTGTCGTTATCATAGCTTGGGTCATTGAAAAATCCCTTACGCACCTCCAGCACCACCGGAGCATCGAGCGATGGAAGCAAGCCGTTTCATTGGACTGGCACACATAGATGTCCTTGATTTCTCCACCCAGTTCCGCATAGCCGAAGTCGGTGAACACGCCGCCATGATCCTCCTGATGCTGTTCTCCCAACAGTTCCAGCAGTCTTTCTTGAAAGCCGCTGCCCTCCTCGGTGGTGTCAAGCAGAGCCATAGCCTCATTTGAGAGCATTTCATTTGCGTATAAAAACGCCCCCAGTTCTTCATGATTGGAAACTCAGGGGCGCAAAACAGAGATATCGGTATTGTAGGTCAGGTTAATCAATTGGTTCAGCGGAATGGGAGCGACGCGGTGATTCTGCTTGATTTTCAAAAGAGCATCCATCCCTTTTTTCTGCTCCTCTGTCAGTGAGGCCAATCGCTGGGCAAACAGGTTTAGGTCGTATAGATTAGCATTCCACCCAATCATGGCATGCGTGAGGCCATTGTAATGGATGCAGGTTAGCTCATTTTGCAGAAGCTACCGTCTTTGATTCTCGCCTTTTTGGAGTGCGTCGCTGAACTCCGCAAAGGATGCTGGCATTTTCATTACCGTGGCCGTCTCATAAGATTTAGGTCCACTGTTGCTGATCTCCACCTCGAAAATTGTCTTATCTAAGAGTAATCCCTCCCTGTGTAGACTCTTGCTCAGGAGCCTCGGGCGGTTCCATGTCTGAGTGAACTTCGTTTACGGTTTCCAATATGGATTCCAAGTCTCTTTTCCGAGAAATATTCGCAAAATCCACGGAGCGGCAGTATACTTCGCCATCCTTTCCCACAGAGCACTGTGTCTGCTCTTTGCCTCGCATCTTTTTCGATTTCACTGCCAGGCATCCGTCATCGGCAATTCGTGAGGAGAAGCCCTTTTCCTTTAACCGCTCCGACAATACCGAAAAAAAAAACTGCCGCGTTCTCCCATCAAGATCCATTTTATACGCCTCTTTCTATAAACTCATTCCCTGCATCTCAATATCTTCTGCAGGAGCGGAAGGGGCCTCATAGAGTGTGCTTCGGCCATAAGCGATGCGGATGATATCCTCTGCGGAGTAGTCGGAGCCAGCGCCAAAAAGATGCCTGAACTGCAGGCGGTCTGACGGAGCAATGTACCATGTGGAATACTGAGACTTCAGCCCTTTCAGGGATTCAGCCGATGTTTTGAAGGTCAGTTCCACTCCGTCCTTCTGTACCGTGACATTGACCGTCTTTGCGCCACTTTTTTTGGAGGGCATCTGTAATCGCCCGCATCCGATAGACCGGTGCATCGCTGTCCTGGCTGAGCATCTGATACTCTGCCAGCAACGCATCCTTCTTTAGAAACTGCGCCAGAAATTCCTCCTGGTTGTCCCGCATGTACTGTTCCGCAGTTGTTTTTATATAATCCTCCGGGGATTTGAGGTAGGAGAGCAGGGTGTCTTCTGTCAAGGATGTATAATACTCACTGTGAAACTGTACATCGGGTTTCTCCCCAGAAAAAACGAGGGAAGCTGCCTCCCGCCCTGCCTCGGTTCCCTTGTAATACCGGTATGAATTGATGTTCCTCTCACTGGTGAGTTCCCTGACAGAGAGGCGACTTCGCTCATTGGAAATGGCCGCCTCAACATAGCGGTCGACCTCCTGAGCGATGCGCTTCCCAAACGCCGTAGAATCCTGGCATTCTTCTTCCGTCAGTCCGGAGACAAAGTTGGGAAGGGGGTCATCCAGAAGATGGAGCGCCTGGTGTTGCCGGTCGTACAGGCCGCAGAACTCCAAACGGTCGCTCCAGCTGATCCTCTCTCCATAAAATGTTTCGCATCCAAAGGGGTAATCAATCTCTGGCGTTGCGGGAACTTTCACTACTGAGCCCAAATGCTTGCCCTTTTGCAGAACTAAAACTGGCACAGCGGCATTTTCCAGCCACTCTTGAAACTCCTGCCGGGGAAGTGGGGCCTGCTTTTGCTGCGACATTACAAAATCCTCCCATTTTACTGTTTCTGCTCAAAGTTTGCACAACTTGTCTGTCCCGAGTATGACTCTTCATAGTGTTTGGGGTCAGCACCAGGCACATCCCACCCAGCCATGCTTCCTATCTCCATAGCTTGCCGCTGGATGGGGGTGACGCCCAGGTCTTCGTTCAACTCATCCGCCAGTTCCACATTCCCTTCCTTGTCGCCGGTATCCCAGTCGGAGGGGTAGTAGCCAGTTTCACCCCGTTTGATGCAGATAAGCTGTCCGGTGGTCCGCAGGGTGGAGAAGCACAGTTCCGGCAACCCCTCGGCCACCTTGGGGGCAAACCGTTCCTGTTCGGTTTGGATGCTCCAATCATCAGGCTGCCACAGATGGACATACAGCTCGCCGCCGTCCACCTCGATGGGGCGCTGCTCGAAGCCTTCGCCCCATCCGTCAGAGGCTTGTCCACCCAGGTACTCTTTTAAGATGGTAAGCTCTTCCGGAGTCAGCTCTCCGGCCACCCGGCACTCCGCTACGCCCCAGAGCTGGCGATTCCTGACCTCAACAGTAAACACCGCCGAGCGGACCTTGTGATCTACACTGTCGTCCTCACCGTACCAGCGCATGAGGCCGCTCTCGTTTTCCTCTGGTACCCGGTTTTTTACCAGAGCGGACAGAATTTGTCCCTCATAATCCATGAGGGTGCGGCCATCCCACTCCTCACCGTCCTCTGACATATCCCCCCACTCGTCCCGTCCATAGAAGTCCGCTGTGAGCGGCATATACAATTTGAATGTCTGAGGCTCTGGCAGATAGACCGAGAATCGGTCTTCTCCCAGCACCAGAGCCAAGGTACATCCATTGTCCCACTTTACATGGAATTGCCCGGCATCGTCGATATAATCCAGTTTCCCGGTACTGCCGGGGAAATGGGCCGGGGATTACCGCCTATCTCTGTGAGTTGGATGCGGGAATCCTTGGGGAACTGCTGCCGCAAGAAGTCCAGCCACTCTCTCGGTACGCTTTGCATTTACATCTCTCCCATTCTAATCCCAATATCCGGCTGATTTAATTGTTGATAGAGCCGTTCCATCGCCTCCGCCACCACGAGGTCCGACCGGAAGCTTTCCAGTTTTTCGTGATCCGTAAAGAATTGCTGTTCACCGCTCTGGAAATGAACAAAGTCCACTGTGGCGATACCGTCCTTAATAACGCCCAGCCGTTTCTCACTGGTATTGCTGTCCTGGTAGATTTGGATTGCTTCCTCCAGAGTCAGATCTTGCCTGATTATCTCCTGCGGGGTATTGGTGTCCGTCATGACAAACCAGGCATAGGTGTGGGGAATGCTGGGATCTGCGGCTTTCCTAAGAGCCTGCTTCCCAGTTTCGGTCAGTCCATAGTTGCAGGGACGGCGTGAATTGTCCTCACCGGCAAAATCCAACAGGATATCGTCTACCGCTTTTTGACCTCCGGATCGTCTGTCAGCGTTTCAAAGCGGAAGCTGGTTGTGCTGCGGAAGGGCAGTTCCTCCCGGATGGCCTGGAGCAACGCCTTGGAATCCGTGAACTCCTGCTGTTCGCCGCTGGCGAAGGTTACCCGACCCACCACAGGGTGTTCCTGTCGGTACATCTCCTGCTGGCAAAGATCATAGCAATAGAGGTACCCCTGATACTCGCCGGGAAAGGGAGTACAGCGTAGACAGAAACGGTAATTTTCTGTTTCCGCAATATAGCCATAACTCCTGCGGTCCTCTGTGATGGAGCCGCCATGCTGCCAGCAGTAGGCGTCCATGGCCCCCAGATTCTTCAGGAGTCCAGTCTGACGCAGGTCGTCCACAAATCGCTGCAGCACCTCTTTGAACTCCGGGGTGTTGAACCTATCCTCGTTATGGGGCCACCAGGTGTGCCAGAACTCCTTCTCACCATGGCCGAAATCCATGCGGAGGTGGCCTACAGTACCCAGTGCCTCGTCCAGCTTTTCTTCGGAATAGAACAGCCCCACCTCATCCAGGGAGGCGGGGCGCAGTACAAACTCACGATTATCCTGGGGGTAGGCCAGATCATGCTCCTCGCAAAACTGCTCCAGCGTCATTTCTTCTCCCAGCAGATAAAATGTGCCGTTGACCCGGCGCGAAGCAGTACCTTCATGCTTTAAAGGGATTGGAGAAAGTACGGTTCCTGCATGATAGTCAGCGGCATGATCCACCAGAGTGGTTCGGGTGCTGGGAGATTTATGTGTCCCCCGCAGGTCATAGCAGTACCACCCATCAGGAATGATATCCCGCTGAATCAGCCAGTTGGTGAACAGCACAGGTTTTCCAAGCAACGCTGCGTGTTGCATGGAGTCTGTCCAGATGTTAATGCTCATTTAATCCCTCCCATATTCACAGTGTTTTCCCACTCGTGCTGGTTCCACAGCGTATCTTGTATCTGCGTACAGGGATTAATGCATCTGCAACCCATCTTGTACTTCAGGGAACGGATCACTGAGCTTTCGGAGCAGGCCAAATTCGGTCCTTCTCACACCATCCTCCCGCATATAAAAGTTGCCCATTGCTTCGAAATCCGTAAAGCCATCGAGGGTAGAGATCAGCTCCTCGTCCGCCCCGATCCGCTCCAACACCTGCTTGCCATATTCCTCCGGATCGTCCGGTACACGCTCGTAGTCATCCAGTTCGATGGAAAACCTCAAAGCCTCCTGGAGCGTTGCCGGCTGTTCCACCTCAAGGACAGAGAGGTATTTCAGCAATGCGCCATCCTCCTGATCCATTATCCGGATATTTTCCGCCAACTCGTCCAATTGCTCCAGTCTCAGATCCATCCCCTGGAGAGGAAGATATTCCCCCAGATAAGGCCGCAGGGCCTCCACCCGAGTGAGTTTCGCCATATTGAGGCTGTCCACTCCCAGAAGTTGTCTGGCGCTCTCCAATTGCTCAAAGGTCGCAGGCAGAGTGATCTGCGCTGTTTCGCTCTGTACACGAACAGGGCAGGGGTTTTCCATCCATATCCGGAAAACGCCGTCCAATCTCTCGTTCTCCAAAAGTTCAGGTGTCTTTTTCTGCACATAATTGCCGCTGGAATATTCTCCTCCATGCTTTTCCCGATATTCAGCCCCCACACGGGCATAATTGATATAGGGCTTGAAGCGATCCGGAAATGGTGTGATCCCTTTGTTCACAAGGTAGATGCCCAATTCTGAATCAGACGACACATTGTTGACGAGCATATACTCATCCAGCCTGTCCGCCACAGTAAGGGCCCCCTCCAAGTTCCAGACACACTCCGCATCCAATGCCCCGGAAAAGATGGCGGCTTTCGCCGGAGAAAGTGCCTCTGTGCGTTCCGCCAGTTTTTGTAGTTTTTGAAACTGCTCCGAATCTTCTACATCCACATCGTACAGGCATCGGTAAAGGACCGGTACATTGCTGCTCACATCCAGGATGGCGGTGGCTGTGGTATCGAGGCTGATTCTGTCCAGGGAGGCAAATGTCTCCCCAATCTCAGCGGGACTGGCGGGCAGTTGCAGACGGACAGTTTCTTCTCCTTTTCCCCGGCTCAGAGTCAACAGAATCATCGTTACATTCCTCCCATCTGAAATTCCTGTTCCCGCTGGTGCTGCTCTGCCGGACCGCCGGCCATCAGCTCCCCCAATGTCAATGTGCCACAGTAGGCCACATATCCTTTCTCCGTGAAGGCTCCTGTTTCCTTCTCCATACGGAGTTTGCCGTAACGCTCATAATCATAGAACTCCTCCAGATTGGGGTCATATTCATAATGGCCGGAGTCCTGGATCATGTATCTGCCATATTCGGCGGGAGTGCGGACTTTGGGTGCAAACTCAAACAGCTCCAGATTTTTGGCCAGTTCGCGTATCTCGCCGGCACACTCCGGCTTGGCCATCTCCATGACCGCCGTCAACTTTTTCTGTTCCAAATCAGACAGTGCAGCGATGGCCGTCGCCATATCATTCAGCGCGAATAGATCCTCCCGTTGTCCCTCCAGGACCTCCTCCACCTCGGATGGAAGCAGACTGTCCTCATACCAGATGCGGGCATCGTGGATGTTAACGCCTGAGCGTGCAATTCCACGCTGGAGCTGTTGCTCGGAGCAGGGCAGGAGCAGCCAAGTGATTTGATCTGTATTTTCCGGCTCCTGCCGGGAGGAAAGCCCTACCGCCAGCAGATTCGGCTGGTAGTGGTAACAGGGGAAGTGGCGGCCGTCATAGAGCTGCTCCAGTTTCATCCCGTTATCATAGACCACGCCATAAGGGGTAATCCTTCCCTCAAGATGATTGAGGATCAGGTCCAGAGCGAACTTGCGGCCATCCAGCCGCTCGAGCTCCTCGATTCTGCAGCCCCCACCCTGCATCGTCATGTAGTGCTGCCGCCCAATGGCGTCCAGGTCGGAGAAGTCTGTGATGACCGTGGCCTGCTGGCAGCAAAAGGTCAGATTGATGAAATCCTTTATATTTGAGACGCCCAATTTGCAGGCCATTCCCTGGAACTGGGCAGCCTCACCGTCATCAAAACTGTCCAGCCGTTTGGCCAGATAGTCCAGCTCATCAAAATTGACCAATGAGCCAACCAGCCTGTTCAGTACGGTATAGAAGCTGTCCAGTTCATCCACCCGGCAATCCCGCCGGAGCGCGTCACCGATTTCCAATGGCTCCAGCAGTTCGATCATGCGGTCATATTTCTCATCGGGGATAGGGAATGGAACCGTAATCTGCCCATATTCCGGGTGCTGAGCGCTGCTCAGTACCGCTTTCAGCACATAGCCCATTCTGGTGCCTCCTTACTCGCATCCATGACCGCCTTTCCATATCTGGCAATCATGGTTGCGTAAATAATATTGTGGAAGTCCAGATCACTCACCAGTTTTGGGTGTGCCAAATCTTCTGCCTCCATGGGTGACTTCAGGTCATACAGCCGTCTGGCGGAATAAAAGATGGGGTAATCCTGTATCGCAAATCCATGGGGTTTGGATACGATGCGGCTGAAATCAATGGAATCGTGTGAAAGAGCGGGGAGCGCCGGTTGCCAGAGTCGCTCCTTTGAGGCGAGAAGATAGAGCGCCGCCAGATAGCCAGGAGGCGCATCATCCCATACCCTGTCCGCAAAGCGGCTTCTGAGGTGGACGGACACTGTGTGCAGGACTGCCTGATCCGGCCCGCTCCAGTGTTCCACAGCCTGAATCCTCTTGTGCAGGCCGGCATGAGGGATGTGTCCGAAATATTCCAGAATCAAATCCAGGTACTCAATCGCGCCGGACTTCAACCGCTCCGCGATATACGGACAGGTGCGGACTTGACAGGATCGGCGGCGGTAATGCAGGCAGTACCGGCAATCCACATCCTCCGGCTTGTAGCAGAAGCGGCTGAGGATCATCATCCCGCCGCCGCGCTTCTGGAAGCCAGGGACGCTCATCATCATATGCTCCAGACCAGCTCGAGGGGTATTCTGAGCGAAATATCTTGTCATGGCACACTCCTTCTTTCAAAACAAAAAAGCGGGAGCTGCTTATGCTGCACAGTGTGTGCAGATGCGGCTCCCGCTTTTTCTGATGTCACATATCAATTTGTGGCTCCTGTGCTTGTCCCTGCTCCAGTCTGTCCGCCAGATCTGGGACAGTGTATTCGATCTTTGTCCTTGCGGTCTGCATGGCTTTGAGGTGTCCATCTTCCAGCTCTGGGCCTTCATCCAGCAGGTAGTCTGTGGCCCGGTAGAGTTCAGTTAGCTCCTCCGGTGAGAAAAGCTGGGTCTTGGAGATCAGCCCGGAGCGGACGGCAAAATCCTGCTTGGCCCCGCAAAAATCTTCATCATAATAATGTCCGTAGCTCACGCCGGTTCTGTTATAGTCCCAGATCCAAGTGACAAACTGATAGCCCCTGCCATTTTCCAACTCCCGGCCAGCCAGCACTGCGCCGCCAAAATCCGCCAGCAGATGGAATTTTTCGCTCAGACCGCTGATATGAAGGGTGGGCGCAGTTTGAACCTCCTCAACATAAGTGTACACTTCATCTGCGGTCTGTGCGACTCTGTGGTACAATTCACTGGCCTCCGGATTATTGCTTCCGGCAGGAAAAAGGAACACATCGTTTCCTGGAGAAACAAAGAGGACAGGCTGACCATGGAGGAAAATCTCCAGCCGCCTATCCTCTACATTGGATGATTCAACTCCGCCTTCTCTCAGGCGCCGGGAAAGTTCTTCAAAAAATTTTTTCAATGGTTAAACCTCATTTCTTTTTTATCTGTTGGGACGACAACAAAAAAGCGGAGATTCTATCATCGAATCTCCGCTTCAATAACTATATTGGTTTTTCTCCGGGGGAAGGGAATCAGGTGTCCGTCCTCTTTGTGTTTTCGTATGGATAGAACAATGACTCACACATTTGGTCTGTGTGAGTCATTGTTTTTGGTGGAGATAAGCGGGATCGAACCGCTGACCTCTTGAATGCCATTCAAGCGCTCTCCCAGCTGAGCTATACCCCCATGTTGCCAGAAACTCCACCTGCTGCAAAAACGCCCAGGTCCCGATGCGCTCGATATTGGCGGTAAGCCGCTCCTCAGACCACGCACGGGACTCCGTACCGCCGTCCATGAAGAAACTGTAATCGTCCTCATAAGCGCCGAAGCCAATATTATAGGAGAGGATGCCGTACTCCTTCCCCCCGCCTCCACGGTGGCAGCGGCGTTCCGCTCCACCGTCAGCTCCCTGATTCCCGATGCGGTGATAGTCGATGAACACATAGGCCACGTACCCCAGCACCACCACCAGCAGCGCCAGCACCACAGCCAGCACGATCTTCCAAGCTTTTTTTCAACAATGCTTCCCCCTCGGTTTACAAATTTGGATAAATCTATTATAATCGAAATATTCCCATTTGGAAAGAGGTATGATGCGTGAAAAAACTGGTGATCCGATTCAATGCCCCGGTGGTGCTGCTGTTTGCCCTGCTGAGCCTGCTGGTCCTGCTGCTGGACGGCTGGACAGGCGGCGTCAGCACCACCCGGTTCTTCTGTGTATACCGATCGTCGCTGGCGGACCCGCTGACCTATGTGCGCTTCTTCGGCCATGTGCTGGGCCACTCCCGGTTACAGCCACTACATGAACAATATGCTGCTGATATTGCTGGTGGGGCCGGGCTTGGAGGAAAAGTACGGCAGCCTCAACCTGCTGATGACCATTCTGGCAACAGCTCTGGTGACGGGACTGGTGCAGTTCATCTTCTTCCCCGGTACGGCGCTGCTGGGGAGCCAGCGGTGTGGTGTTCATGATGATTGTGCTGAACTCCTTCACCGAGATGCGCCGGGGCGGCATCCCCCGACCATGCTGCTGGTGGTGGCCCTGTATCTGGGCAACGAGGTGGTGGACGGTCTCTCCGAGAGCGACAACATCTCCCAGATGACCCACATCGTGGGCGGTCTCTGCGGCATCGTGTTCGGCTTCTCTCTGGCCCGTGCCAAAAGAGATGATCCTTTATAAAAAGATGCGGAAGCCATATGACTTCCGCATCTTTTTACGCCTGCTTATGGAGCCTTCGATACTCTGTGGGCAACATGGAAAATGCTTTTTGAACTCGGCGGAGAACTTGCTCTGGCTCTCATAGCCCACGGTCCGGGCGACCCTGAGCCACGCTGTCGTCGCTCTCCAGCAGCAGAGCGGAGGCCCGCTCCATGCGGTGCTGGCGGATATGGGCGGCGATGGAGCTGCCGTACTCCGCCTTGAACAGCTCCTTCATGGTGGAGGGATTCATCAGGAACCGGCGGGACAGCTGCTCGATGGTGATGCGGCTGTCCAGATGCTCCGTCAGGAACCGATGGACCTGCCGGATGACCTCCAGCTGCTCCGCCGGACAGCTGCCGCAGTAGTCGTGCTGATCCAGCGGTGGCAGATGGGGCGCACCGGACACCAGCCTGTCCGACTGGGGGCAGGTGACCTCCACCGTGCGCTCGATGACCTGATGCAGCAGCCCGCCACCTCCGTGTCCGCTGCCCGGTAATAGACCTCCTTGCCGATGCGGCGGCTGATCACCAGGCCGCTGTCCTTCAGCTGCCGCAGATGGTGGGAGGCGGCGGGGCTGCTCATACCCACCAGCGCCGACAGATTCATCGACGCACTCCTCGCAGTGGCACAACAGCCAGAAAATCCGCACCCGGTTGTTATCGGACAGCAGGCGGCACAGGCCCGCCACCGCCTGAAAGCTCTCCGCCTCCTGAATGAAGCTTCGCAGCCGCTCCAACCGTTGCTGGTTCTCGTGATGATGGGGCAATTCTCCCATGGTTCTCCCGCCTTTCTGTTCCGTTTGCGAAGGACTTTTCGCCCGTTTGGAAGGGAAGCGTCTTTCCGCATTGACTTTCTCGTCGGCATCTATTATAGTACAGTCAACAAGATTAAACAAGTGCTTAATGGTTGAAAGCCGCCACGGAAAAAAGGATTTTTATGAAAAAAGACCTATCAGATCGAAGTGGACTGCGCCAATTGCGCCAACCTTATGGAGGAGGCTGCCAAGAAAACCGAAGGCGTTGAAAGTGCCGTGGTGAATTTCATGACCCAGAAAATGATCGTGGAGTTTGCCGACGGTCAGGACCCCGAAGACCGTGATGAAGAACGGTGCTGAAAAACTGCAAAAAAGGTCGAGGACGACTGCGAGATCTATCTGTAAGCCCTTCCGCCATCCCTGCCGGAAACGTCCTCCGGCACGTTTTATGGAAGGAAGGGACCAACATGACCCTGGAAGCAAAAAAAAAGATGACTCTGGCGCATCATTGCCACGGCGGTGCTGGTCCTTCCCTGGTGAAATCCTCCACTTCTTTCCATCGGCGGCGGGCGGTGCGGGACGCTGCTGTATCTGGCGGCGTACCTGATCATCGGCTATGACATTCCTCCGCAAGGCCGTCAAGGGCATCCTCAACCGGGCAGGTGTTCGACGAGAACTTCCTGATGGCCGTGGCCACGGTGGGCGCCATCGCCTGGCCGTTTTACGAGAAAAAGCGGCGACTTCATGGAGGCCATTGCGGTGGTGCTGTTCTATCAGGTCGGCGAGTGGTTCCAGAGCTACGCCGTGGGCAAGAGCCGCCGGAACATCAGCGAGCTGATGGACATCCGGCCGGACTACGCCAACATTGAGCAGGACGGCCAGCTGGTTCAGGTGGACCCGGACGAGGTGCCATCGGCACCGTCATCGTGGTGCAGCCGGGCGAGAAGGTGCCCATCGACGGCGTGGTGCGGAGGGGGCCTCCTCCACGCTGAATACCAGCGCCCTGACCGGCGAGAGTCTGCCCCGGGACGCCAGGAAGGGCGACGAGGTCGTCAGCGGCTGCATTAACATGACCGGCGTGCTGAAGATCCGGACCACACGGGCCTTCGGCGAATCCACCGTCTCCAAGATCCTGGAGCTGGTGGAGAACTCCAGCTCCCGCAAATCCAAATCCGAGAACTTCATCTCCAAATTCGCCCGGGTGTATACCCCCCGCCGTGTGCGTCGGGCGCCCTGGCCCTGGCGGTGCTGCCGCCGGTGTTGCGTCTGCTGACGGGGCTTCAGACGGAGACTGGGGCACCTGGCTGTACCGCGCCCTGTCCTTCCTGGTGGTCAGCTGCCCCTGCGCCCTGGTGATCAGCATCCCCCTGAGCTTCTTTGCGGGCCTGGGCGGAGCCAGCCGAGAGGGCATCCTCATCAAGGGCTCCAACTATCTGGAGACCCTCTCCAAAGCCCGTACCGTGGTGGTTGACAAGACCGGCACCCTGACCCAGGGTGTCTTTCGACGTCACCGGCGTTCACCACAACACACATGCCCCGAGAAGAAAGGTTCTGGAGTACGCCGCTCTGGCGGAGTGCGCCTCCTCCCACCCCATCAGCCAGCAGCCTCCAGCGGGCCTACGGCGGTCATATCGACCGCGACCGGGTCACGGATATCCAGGAGTTCAGCGGCAACGGCGTGGTGGCCAGGGTGGACGGTGTCACTGTGGCCGTGGGCAACGATAAGCTCATGGATAAGCTGGGCATTGCGTGGCACGATTGCCATAGCGTGGGTACCATCATCCACCTGGCCCTCGACGGTCAGTATGCCGGCCACATCGTCATTTCCGATGTGGAGAAGCCCCACGCCCGGGATGCCATCGCTGCCCTGAAGCGTCGGGCGTGGAAAAGACCGTCATGCTCACCGGCGACCGGGCCAAGGTGGCCGATCATGTGGCCCAGAGATCTGGGGGTGGACGAGGTCCACAGCGAGCTGCTGCCCGCCGATAAGGTGCACCAGGTGGAGCGCCTGCTGGGTCAGTCCGGCGGCAAGCTGGCCTTTGTGGGCGACGGCATCAACGATGCCCCCGTGCTGGCCCGTGCCGATATCGGCATTGCCATGGGTGCCATGGGCGGCGGACGTGGTGCCGACGCCGCCATCGAGGCGGCGGACGTGGTGAAACACCACGCAGCTGAGACACCACGTAATGGGGGTATGCCCAGAAGATGGTGGTAATATCCGGCCACACCTTCAGCGCCAGCGTGATATACGTCACACGGATGACGCACCAGCACACACCAGCATGGTGTGTTATGGGCATCGGCCCGGCCCGCCCCCGCATCACGGCGGAGATGCTGTGGGCGAAGGCCAGTGACAAAGTAGAACAGCGCCTCCGTCCGGGTCTGCTGCTGTACGCGATGGCGATGACCGCCGGGTCATCGTTGAACAGGGCGATAGCATAGGGGGCCACCAGCAGTAGTGTCAGTCCGATAAGCTCCGCCAGCAGCGTGGGCAGGTGAAGCCCCACCCGTGCCCCCTCTTGGCCCGGTCATACTGCCCTGCGCCCAGATTCTGCCCCGTAAAGGTGGTCAGCGCCATGGCAAAGGAGGTGATGGGCAGGAACACGAAGCCCTCCACCTTGGCGTAGGAGCCGCAGCCCGCCATGGCATCGGAGCCGAAGGTGATTGATGTTGGACTGCACCACCACGTTGGCGATGGCGATGATGGAGTTCTGCACACCGGAGGATGCCCTGCGCCGTGATCTGCTTGAGCATCGGCAGCTCAGCGGATGCGCTTGGGAACCAGCCGATAGCCGTCCGCCTGCATCAGCTTCCGGAAGCACAGCACGGCGCTGACCATCTGGCTCACCACCGTGGCGGCGATGGCGGCGCGTTGACACCCCCATTCAGCACTCCCACGAAGATCCAGATCCAACGTCACATTGGTGATGGAGGAGATGATGAGGTAGCGCAGGGGGACTGCGGCTGTCTCCTACCGCCTGCAAAATGCCCATACAGGCGTTGTAGACGATCATAAAGAGGCTGCCATGAAGTACAATCGGAAATATTGGATGGACTGGGGCAGCACGTCCTCCGGCGTCCGCATCCACACCAGGATCTGGGGGTCAGGAAGATGCCCACCAGCGTCAGCAAAAACGCCGCAGACCATGGCGAAGGCCAGATCGGTATGCACCGCCGCCTCCAGCCGATCATAGCACTTGGCGCCGAAATAGCGGCTGATGATGACGCCGGCCCCCACAAACAGGCCCATAAAAAAAGCCCGTCATCATAAAGATGAGGTTCCCGCTGCTGGACACCGCCGCCAGAGCGTCCTTGCCCACAAATTTTCCCACGATGACGCTGTCCGCCGTGTTATACAACTGCTGACAGAGATTGCCTAAAAACAGCGGCAGGGCGAAATACGCCAGTTGCTTCCAAATGACGCCCCTGCGTCATGTCCATGCTCTGGTTTCTGCTCTTCAATTCAGGACCCCTCTCCTTTGGATAAAATTTCTTTATAGTCTGTTTATTATACCGCCGCTTTTTCAAAGGTCAAGAGACAGCGACACATCCCCGCACATTGTATACAACCGACGCACAGTGCCGCTTTTTCTCAGTTTTCGCCGCTTTGCCGGATTTGGAAGCCTTTTTCTCCTCTTTTCCGGCATATCCCCCATTGACAAATTTCCCTTACGCCGTATAATAATTATAATCAGTACATGAATCACTCCCACGGAACAAAAAAAGGAGCTATTGTATGAACGAGATCTATGTGGTCGGGCATCGGAACCCCGACACGGATTCCATTGTGGCGGCCATGTCCTATGCCGCCCTGCGCAACGCCCTGGGCGACCGGGACTACGTAGCGGCCTATCTGGGCCACGTCAGCGATGAGACCAGCGCCTGCTGGACCGCTTCGGTTTCAGCCCCTCAGCTGATCCAGAACGTCCGCACGCAGGTGTCAGATCTGGATTACGACACACCTCCCGCCCTGAACGCCACCGTCACCATGGACCGGGCCTGGCATGTGATGCGGGAGCAGCGTATTTCCGCCGTCCCCGTGGTGAATGACGATGGCACTCTGTATGGACTCTGTCCGCCGGCATCGCCACCTACAGCATGAACACCATCAGCGAGCCCCGTTTGGAGGCCCTGCCTCTGTTCAACCTCCTGAGCGTCATCGAGGGCGCGTGTCCTCAACGACACCGGTGATCTGGTGGATTCCGTCACCGGCGATGTGGTCATCGCCCTGCCTCAAAAGCTGCGAGAATCTGCTGTGGAACGGCAAGGACCACATCGTCCTGTGCGGCGACCAGCCGGATATGATCCGCCGTGCGCTGGAAACCAACGTGTGCTGCCTGATCCTCTGCCAGACGGAGGTGGATCAGGAGCTGCTGGCCGACGCCAGGAACACCTGCATCATCTCCAGTCCCTATGATGCCAGCCGGTGGCCCGTCTCATCTATCAGGCCATCCCCATCTCCCGCCCTGCCACACTGACGACATCGTCTGCTCCCATCTGTACGGACTATATTGACGACGTGCGAGGTGGTGCTGAAGAGCCGCTATCGCTGCTACCCGGTGCTGGACCAGAACGAAAAAGTCGTGGGCATTCTGACCCGGTATCATTTGCTGCGCCCCCGGCGCAAGCAAAGGTGGTGCTGGTGGACCACAACGAGTTTGCGCCAATCCGTGCAGGGCCTGGATCAGGCGGAGATTCTGGAGATCATCGACCACCACCGTCTGGCGGATATCCAGACCACTCAGCCCATCCGGGTCCGCAATGAGCCGGTGGGCAGCACCAAATACCATCATCACCGGAATGTATCAGGAGCACGGCGTCATCCCTCCCCGGCTATGGCAGGCCTGATGGCAGCAGCCATTCTCTCCGACACTGTCATGTTCAAATCCCCCACCTGCACCAAGCGGGATGTGGCTCCATGGCCGAGCGCATGGCCCGCATCGCCAACGTCTCCCTCAACGAACTGGGCAAGCTCTCTTCGACAGCATTCGACGGCGGCAAATCCGCCGAAGATCTGCTGCACAGCGACTTCAAGGAGTTCCACATTGCCGAGCAGAATCTGGGTGTGGGGCAGATCACCTGTCTGGATTCCGAGGATATGCTCCAGCGCCGGGAGGAGTTTCTGGAGGCCATGCGCCACGATCAGGAGGATCACCACTACGACATCTTGATGGCCTCAGTCAGCTGACGCTGATGCATGGCGCAGGTGCCGGTGGTCCGACGGGGCAGGATCTTGGAACGCTCAGAAACGAAACGACGCAGCTTGGCGGCGTCCTTATAATCAATGCTCTCGCACTTCTCGGCGCAGAACTGGCAGACCTTACGGCGCTTGTTGCCGCGCTGCGGTAACGGGCGCAGACGATCTGATTTTCGCGTTCCATATGCCATTGAACCGGTTCCTCCTTTATAGTAATATCAAAACGGCAGTTCGCCAGAACGGCATCCTCGCCGTCTCGGCGTCGATCTCGGCGCTCCAAGCCATGGAAAATTGCTGGGACGGGGCGGCGCCGTATCCGGGGCAGGGGCGGGAGCAACCGGGGTTGTAGCCGGAATTGTCGCCGCCATCACGCTTGGAATCCCCGAAATACACATTGTCGGCCACCACTTCCGCGCTGCGGCGGTTGTTGCCGTCCCTGTCGGTCCAGTCCCGGATCTGCAAACGGCCCTCCACCACGGCCATGCGGCCCTTGGTGAAGTACTTGCTGACAAATTCGGCGGTGCTGCGCCAGGCAACGATGTCAATGAAGTCCGTTTCCTTTTCGCCGGACTGGGACTTGAAATCCCGGTCAACAGCCAGAGAGAAGGACGTCACCGCCGTACCGCTGCCGGTGCGCCGGAGCTCGGGGTCACGGGTCAGACGACCCATGATAAATGATTCGATTCAGCATGTGCCTCCTTTACTCGTCCTTGCAGACGATCAGGGAACGCATAATGCCCTCGGTAATGCCCAGGATACGATCCAGTTCCTTGGGGAATTCCGGGCCGCTGGTGAAGCTCATCAGCACATAGTAGCCTTCGGTCTTGTAGTCGATGGCGTAAGCAAGACGGCGCTTGCCCCACCGTCATCCGACTCTCTGAATGCAGCCATTGCGGCGGCGGTGCTGCTGTGGGAAAGCTGGCGATAAGGAGGATCTCACATGGCTGCTCTGAAATACTGGGTATGGCTGACGGCCCTGCCGGGGCTCAGCAACCGCAGCAGGCTTCTGCTGCTGGAGCATTTCCCCTCGCCGGAGGACATATACTACGCCCAGCCGAGGATCTCCCTCCGGTGGAGGGGCTGTCCTCCCTCTCAGGCGGCGCTGCTGTCGGACAAGTCCACAGACCGGGCCGAGGACGTGCTGGCCCGCTGCGCCAAAGGGGGATATCTTCCTGCTGACCATGCAGGACGCCGCCTACCCCGCCCGGATGCGGGACATCTTTGACCCGCCGGTGCTGCTGTACGGACGGGGCCGGATGCCCTGTTCGACGAGGAGGCCGCCGTCTCCGTGGTGGGTACCCGGACGTGTACCCCCTATGGCATCTCCGCCGCCGAGGAGCTGGGCTACCAGCTGGCGAAGGAGGGTGCCGTGGTGGTGTCGGGCCTTGCCAGGGGCATCGACGGAGCCTCCCACCGGGGCGCTCTGCGGGCTGGCGGCTTTACCGCCGCCGTGCTGGGTGGCGGGGTGGACGTGGTATATCCCGCGGAAAACCGCAGATTATATGAAGACATCGCCGCCACCGGCGTGCTGCTGTCGGAGTATCCGCCGGGAACGGAGCCTGTGGGCAGCCACTTCCCCCGTCCGCAACCGCATCCTCAGCGGCCTGAGTCTGGCGGTGCTGGTGGTGGAGGCCCCGGAGCGCAGCGGCGCTCCTCATCACCGCCAATACGGCGCTGGAGCAGGGACGGGACGTGTTCGCCGTCCCCGGCCCCATCGACGCCCCCAACAGCCGGGGCAGCAACCGCCTCATCCGGGACGGCGCAGGACTTGTGACCTGCGGCTGGGACATTCTGGAGGGATACCGCAGCCGGTTCCCCCACCGGCTGCGCCTCGTCGTCGAGAATCTTCCTCCGGTGCCGGAGCAGGACAGTCTCCCCGCTCAAAGGGCGGAGGAAGCGTCCACGGCGAAGCCGGAGAAGAAGGAAACTCCCCCCCCCTGCCGGTACTGGACCTGACGGCGGATACGGCGGGTCTGACGGACGATCAGATCCGCATCCTACAGGTGCTGACCACCGATGCCCCTCTGCTCACCGATGACGTGGCGGAGCGGGCCGACCTGCCCATTCGGCGGGTGCTGTCAGCCCTGACGGTATTAGAGATCGACGGATATGCCACGCAGCACGGAGCACGGCGCTTCGTCCGCACTGGTGGAGATCCGGTTGTAAAAAGGAAGGATAAGAACATGGCAAAAAAAAAGCAGCCCGAAATCTGGTGATCGTGGAGTCCCCTGCCAAGGCCAAGACCATCGGCAAGTATCTGGGACCGGATTACGAGGTCAGGCCAGTATGGGACATCTGCGTGACCTGCCCAAAAGCAAACTGGGCGTGGATGTCGAGCACGACTTCGAGCCCAACTACCGCCCCATCCGGGGGAAGGAGGAGCTTATCAGTGAGCTGAAAAAACTAAACTCCAAGGCCAGTGACACCGTATATCTGGCCACCGACCCGACCGCGAGGTGAGGCCATCAGCTGGCACCTGAAGAACCTGCTGACCTCAGCGACGAAAAAAGCCAAGCGAGTCACCTTCAACGAGATCACCCGCAAGGTGGTCACCGAGAGCATCCACCACCCCCGTGAGATCGATCAGGATCTGGTGGACGCCCAGCAGGCCCGGCGCATCCTGGACCGCATCGTGGGCTATGAGCTCTCTCCCCTGCTGTGGAAAAAAGATCCGCCGGGGCCTGTCCGCCGGGCGGGTCCAGTCCGTGGCCATGCGCCTGGTGGCGGACCGGGAAAAGGAGATCGCGACTTCGTCCCCCAGGAGTACTGGACGCTGGACGCCCTGCTGAAACACGACGGCGGCGTCCCCTTCCGGGCCAATATTACGGCAAGGACGGCAAGAAATATGAGCCCGCCTCCCAGGAGGAGGTCAGCGCCATTCAGGCGGAGGTGCAGGATACGCCTTTCCGCCGTCAAGAGCGTGAAAGCGCACGGACAAGCGGCGCTCCCCGTCCCTCCCTTCACCACCTCCACCTTACAGCAGGAGGCTTCCCGGAAGCTGAATATGACCCCCCGCCGGACCATGGCCATCGCCCAGCAGCTTTATGAAGGCGTGGACATCTGCGGGGAGGGCACCGTGGGTCTGATCACCTATATGCGTACCGACTCCCTGCGTATCTCCGACGAGGCACAGGCAGCGGCCCGCAGCTTCGTCACCGGGCGCTACGGCGCAGGCTACTGTCCCGCCGCCCCCGGCAGTATAAGACCAAGGCCGGGGCCCAGGACGCCCACGAGGCCATCCGCCCCAGCAGCGTCACCCTGACCCCGGAGCAGGTGAAGGGCGACCTGACCGGCGAGCAGTATCGCCTGTACCGGCTGATCTACGGAGCCGCTTTCTGGCCAGCCAGATGTCTAACGCCGTCTATGACAGCGTCAGTGTAGCTGGGCGCCGGGAGCCCACAGCTTCCGGGCCAGCGCCAGCAGCCTGAAATTCGCCGGCTACACCGCCGTCTATGAGGAAAGCCGCGACGACGAGAAGGGAGGAAAAAGGCCCCCGCCCTGCCCCCCGCTGGCACAGGGGCGAGGTGGTGACGGACGGGCTTTGACCCGGCCCAGCACTTCACCCAGCCCCCCCCCGGTTCACCGACGCCTCCCTCATCCGCCATGGAGGAAAACGGCATCGGCCGCCCCTCTACCTACGCGCCCACCGTGTCCACCATTCTGGACCGGGAGGCTACGTCATCAAGGACGGCAAGTACCCTGAAAATGACGCCGCTGGGCGACGTGGTCAACGGCCGCTATGTGCGACCGCTTCAAGGACATCGTGGACGTGAAGTTCACCGCCCAGATGGAGGAGGAGCTGGATGAGGTGGAGTCCGGAAAGCTACCGTGGAAGCAGCTGCTGCGCCAGTTCTACGGTGGCTTCGAGTCCAATCTCCATCAGGTGGAGAAGGACATGGAGGGCGTATATCTGAAAGGTTCCCGACGAGGTCACCGAGGAGAAATGCGACGCTGTGCGGCCGCAATATGGTAGTCAAGTCCGGCCGCTTCGGCCGGTTCCTGGCCTGCCCCGGCTACCAGAGTGCAAGTTCACCAAGCCTCTGGTGGTGGAGATGCCGGGCCGCTGCCCCGTGCGGCGGCCGGCTCATGAAGCGCACCGGCATCAGCAAAAATCCGGCAAGCAGCATAACTATTACTGCTGCGAAAAGTTCCCCACCTGCTCCTTCGTCACCTTCGACGTGCCTGTGAAGGACGACTGCCCTGTCTGCGGCCACACCATGTTCAAAAAAAAAATCCGGCCGGGGTTCAAGCGTCCCTTCTGCATCAACCCGGCGTGCGAAAATTTCCTGCCGGAGGATCAGCGAGGCTATCCCAAGCGGACTGCTGCGTCCGATGGGACGGAAAGCGGGACAAATGGTACCGCAGCGGACGGTCAGCCGACGTCCGAAACTGTCCAAACGGAGGTGTCTGACAAGCCCGCCGCCAAGAAAACCGCCACAGCTAAGAAAAACTGCGGCAAAGAAAAGCACCGCTAAGAAAAAACCGGCACGGCCAAAACCGCCGCCAAAAAATCCACGGCCAAGACGGCGGCCAAAAGGCCTCCTCTGCCCTGCCACGGAGGAGACTCCCGCCGTGGCGAAGGCCGCTGCGAAAAAAAGCAGCGACCGCCGCAGAGGGTGCCGCCGAAGCATCCCGGCGGCGGAGAAGGCCACGGCCAAAAAAGCGACGGCCTCCAGAAAGGCGGCGGCGAGAGAACTACCACCAAGAAAGCCACGACTACCAAGAAAGCAACGACGGCCAAGAAGACCGCCACGGCCAAAAAGGCCGCTACTAAGAAGTCTGCCGCCAAGAAGGCTGACGCTGAAACGGAGGAATAAATGGAGCCTGTAACTGTGATCGGCGCCGGTCTGGCCGGCTCCGAATGCGCTTGGCAGCTGGCCCGGCGGGCATCCCCTCGTGACCCTGCGGGAGATGAAGCCAGAGAAGATGACCCCGCCCATGTGACCCCACATGGTTTGCCGAGCTTTGCTGCTCCAACTCCCTACGGGGAGCGGGGCTGAGAATGCCGGGCCTGCTGAAGGAGGAGCTGCGGCGGCTGGACAGCCTCGATCCTCCGCTGCGCCGACGCCACCGCCGTCCCTGCCGGAGGCGCTCTGGCAGTGGACCGGGAGGGCTTTGCCCGGATGGTGACGGAGGAGCCCGGAACCACCCGCTCATCACCGTGGTCCCCGGCGAGGTAACGGAGCTGCCGGAGGGGCAAGTGGTGGTGGCCTCCGGGCCGCTGACCTCCGACGCCTGGCAGAACATCTGCTGCCCCTGCTGGGAGACGGACAGCAGACCACCCTGAACTTCTTCGACGCTGCCGCCCGCTGGTGAGCTTTGACAGCGTGGATATGGACAGTGCCTACTTCGCCTCCCATGATAAATGGGTACCCGGACTACATCAACTGCCCCTGTCCAAGGAGGAGTATCTGTCCTTCTGGCAGGGAGCTGACCACCGCCCAGGAGGCGGAGGTCCACGGCTTCGAGGACGGCAGGTCTTTGAGGGCTGTATGCGGTGGAGGTCATGGCCCGCCGGGGTGAGGACACCCCTGCGCTTCGGGCCGAAGCCCCGTGGCCTGCCGGACCCAAGACCGGGAAGGAGCCTTACGCCGTGGTACAGCTGCGGCGGGACAACGCCGACGGCTCCATTTACAAATCTGGTGGGCTTCCAGACCCACCTGCGGTGGTGCCGGAGCAGAAGCGGGTATTCACCATGATCCCCGCTCTGAAGGACGCGCAGTTCCTGCGCTACGGCGTCATGCACCGCAACACCTATCTGACTCCCCCGCCTGCTCGACCGGTATTACCGGCTGAAGTCCCAACCCGGAATCTGCTTTTGGACAGATGACCGGCGTGAGGGGGCTATGGGGAGTCCACAGCCAGCGGCTTTCTGGTGGGGAGTGGAGACGGCCCGCCGCCTGAAGGCAGGCTCCCATCGACTTCCCATGCAGGAAACGGCCATCGGCGCTCTGGGGTTGTATGTCAGCAATCAGACCGTGGCGGTATTCCAGCCCATGAACATCAACTTCGGCATCATCCCGCCTCTGGACCACCGGGTCAAGGGCAAGCGCAACAAGAATGCCGAGCTGAGCCAGCGCTCGCTGCCATCATCGAAGCCCGGAAGGAGGAGATCCGTCATGAAGCTCATCATCGACGCCATGGGCGGCGACAATGCCCCCGTCTGGAAATCGTGCGGGCGGGTGCCTATCCGGTCCGAAGAGCTGGGCGTACAGGTCACCCTCACCGGCGACCGTGGGGACCGCCATTTTTGAAGGCACTTAGGCCGCGGCGAAAAGATCTGCTGCCCCAGGGCATGGAGATCGTCCACACCACTGGAGACGGTGGAGATGTGTGACGATCCCCCGCCACGGGGTGTTCCGCCGGAAGAAGGACACCTCCATGGGTGGGGACTGACCATGCTGGGGACGGCAGGCCGACGCCATGGTCTCCGCCGGCAGCACCGGCGCTCTGCTCACCGGCGCTACCTCATCGTCAAGCGCATCCGGGGATCCGCCGGGCGGCCATGGCCCCGGTAATCCCCACCACCACCGGTCAGGCGGTACTCATCGACTGCGGGGCCAACGCCGAGTGTACCCCGGAATATCTGGTACAGTTCGCCTATCATGGGCAGCTACTACGCCCACCGGGTGCTTGGGGCCTAGAGCCGTGTGGGACTGCTGAACATCGGCACCGAGGACAGCAAAGGCACCGATCTCCAGGAAGGAGATCCCTGCGCTGGCTGCGGAGGCCCACACGGCGGGACACCTGAACTTCATCGGCAACATTGAGGCCAAGGAGGCCATCAAGGGGGTGCGACGTCATCGTCTGCGACGGCTTTCTCCGGCAATGCTGCTGAAAACCATGGAGGGCGTAGGCTCTTTTTCGCCGGAAGCGCCCTGGAAAGCCATGTTCAAGAAGAACCTGCTGACCAAGCTGGCGGCCCTGTGCGTCATGCCGGGGCCTCAACGCCTTCAAGGCCAAGCTGGACCCCAATGAAGGTGGGCGGTACCGCCTTCATCGGTATCTCCCGGCGGTCATCAAGGCCCACGGCTCCTCCAACGCCGAGGCCATCGAAAACGCCATGGGGCAGGCGGTGGGTGCAGCCCGCAGCGGCATTATCAGGGATATCGAGGAAAATGTGGCCCTGATGAAGGTGCCTGAACGGAATAAACCCACTTGGAAAAAATATTCACAGAAAAGGTGTTGACACACGGTTGTAATTGCCGTATTATCTTTCAGAGCGATACCCGAAAGGACGGGGAATCATCTTATGACGATGGAAGACATCTTTCAAGACGATGCAGGATTTGATCGCTGAACAAAGTTTGCCATTGATGCTGACGAGATCAGCATGGACAGCCTTCGGATGATCTGGGCGCTGACTCTGTGGATCTGGTGGAGCTGGTAATGGCCATGGAAGAAGAATTCAACGTCGGTGAGATCGACGAGGACGACCTGACCGGGCTGAAAATCGTCGGTGACTGCGTTCGTTATCTGTACAATAAGATGAGCTGACACGACCGTGAAGAAAAGAACGCCCCGTTGGAGTTTGTCCACGGGGCTTTCTTTTCCGGGACGGAAAGGAGTTATGCAATGCGTACTTTTAGAGGAGCAGTCTGGGCTATACCTTCCGGGATCGGGCAGCGGCTGGAGGATGCCCTTTATATCACAGCTCCTACGCCAATGAGCACCGCAGCTTGGGCATTAATAGCAACGAGCGGCTGGAGTTTCTGGGGACGCCGTGCTGGGTCTGGTGACGGCGGACTATCTGTTCCGCAAGCACCCGGATCTGCCGGAGGGGACTTGACCCGCATCCGGGCCGCCCTGGTCTGCGAGGAGAGTCTGCACGAGGTGGCCCAGAGTCTCGACTTGGGATCCCATCATGAAGCTGGGCAAGCTGGGCGAGGAGCGAGGCCGGCGGAGGCCGGCAGCGGGCGTCCATTCTGGCGGACGCCACGGAGTCCGTTTTTGCCGCCGTGTATCTGGACGGCGGATTGAGGCGGCCGTGCGCTCATTCACCGGATCCTGCTGGATAAGGAGCGGGAGACGGATGTGGAAGAGCGCCGCCGGGACTACAAGACCGCCCTGCAGGAGCTGGTCCAGCGCCGCAGCAACCAAACGCTGCAATATGAATTGGTCTCCGCCAGCGGTCCGGACCACGCCAAGCAGATTCACCTCCCGTGTGCTGCTGAACGGGCAGCCCATCGGGAAGGGTCAGGGCCACAGCAAGAAGGGAGGCGGAGCAGGCCGCCGCCCACGCCGGTCTGACCACCCTGATCCGGGGGTGAGGGCGGCCATGGGCAGATATCATGCGATCCCTGTTTTGACATGGACGGTACCCCTGCTGGACACCTCTGACGGATATGCAGGACGCCGTGAACCACGTGCTGGCGGCTCACGGACTGCCTCTGCGGACCCTTGAGGAGGTGCGGCGCTTTCGGGAAACGGCGCCGGGCCGCTGATCCACCGGGCGCTGCCGGAGGGATATCCTCAGGAGCAGAAAGTGCTGGCGGAGTACCGGGCCTACTATCAGGCGCACAATAACTGCGTGTCCAACCCTGCCCCTATCCGGGCATCCCGGAGCTGCTGGAGCAGCTGCGTCAGCGGGGCTGAAGCTGGCGGTGGTATCCAACAAGCCGGATGAGACCACCCGTACGCTGGCGGCCCGGTTCTTTCCGGGGGTGACGGCACTGGGGCAGCGAGACGGCATCCCTCCAAGCCCGCACCGGAGATGGTGTGGGCGCCATGGAGCAGCTGGGCGCAGATGCCCGGCACGCCCTGTATGGGGCGACAGTGAGGTGGACGTGGAGATGGCCCGCCGGGCGGGGCTGCCGCTGGCGGCAGTGGCCTGGGGCTTCCGGGGGCGGGCGGCTGAGCAGGCCGGCGCCCGGTTTCCGGAGCTGTTGGCCGTAGGAGTGATGGGCGGTCTTCGGCTATAATAGTAAAAGTCTCGGTGTGATGGAATTGGTAGACGTAGTGACTCAAAATCCACCGTTGGCGACAGCGTACCGGTTCGAGTCCGGTCATCATATCCATAACGGATTCGATGTTATGAACACTCGATTTTTATGCTTCTTTTGGAGAGCAGGCATTTCGCCTGCTCTCCTTCGTTATGCGGGGATATATTCCACGGCCACGCCCTGCCTTGTTTCGGAGATATAATGGCTTTGTCAGAGGCACTGCCGGGATGTCGATGTACCCCACAAAGCGGTAGTGAATTGTGATGCGCTGTGTTCTACTTTTTCCGACGCCCTGCGTTTCGTACACCTCGATATGGTCAATAAGCTCCCGCAGCAGCGGTGCTGTCAGCTCGTCCATCTGCATAAACTTTCGGATGGCAGCGATAAACTTGTCCTTATTGGCCGCTTGCCGTTCCGCCTCCGCAATTTGCTCCCGGAGCTGTGGGATCTTCGCTTTCAAGGCAAGCTGCTCTACATCGTATTCGTGGGTAATTTGCAGGAAGCCCTCGTCGGAAAGAAGCCCTTCCGCATTCTTTTCAAAGGCCTTTTTGTAGAGTCGGGACACGGTTTCTGTTCGCATCCGTGCCTTTTGCAGCTCTCCCTCAAGGTGCTTCTTTTCCTCTGCGATTTCCCAGTTGGACTTGCGTTCCAGAAGGTCGGCGAACATTGGCTCGTCGTCCCGCAGAAATTGCGCCATTCGTTGTAGCTCCAGTTTTACCACCTGCTCGATAGCGTCCGCATGCACATAGTGCCGGGTCGGGCAACTGCCACGGTAATCTTTTACATAATTGGAACAGGAGAAAAAGCAGATATTCTTATTGGTGGTGTCGACGTGATACCACAGCTTGTGACCGCAGTCGGCGCAGTACAGCAGATCAGAAAAGATGCTCTTTTCGCCATTCTCCGATTTCGGCGCACGGCGCTTTGTCCGCTTGATGACCTTCTTTTGTACCTGCTCAAAGGTGTCCCGGTCGACAATCGGCTCGTGAACATCCTTGAAGATGACCCAGTTTTCTTCCGGGTTATCGAGGCGGGTCTTATCCTTGAAGGATTTAGAGTAGGTCTTGAAATTGATCACATCGCCGCAGTATTCCTGCTGGGTCAGGATTTTACGAATGGTGCTGTTTTTCCATCGGTAAGGGTTTGGCTGCGTCTTTTTGCCGCCCCTGCCAATGCCTTTTTCGTGCCAGTACGCTGTGCAGTTGAGAATCCCATTTTCCTGTAAAATGCGGGCAATGGTGTCGTTGCCCTTACCCTCCAGACACATACGAAAAATGTCCCGCACCGCCTGAGCGGCCTCCGGGTCAATGATCCAGTGCTTTTTGTTCAGCGGGTCTTTCCTGTAGCCGTAGGGCGGCTGGCCCAGCGGTTCGCCGGAATTGCCCCGGATACGATGGGCAGACCGCACCTTGCGGCTGATGTCCCGGGCGTACATCTCGTTCATCACATTTCGAAATGGGGCAAGCTCATTTTTTCGCCGTCATCGCTGTCTACGCAGTCATTCACCGCAATGAAACGGATATTGTGTTCCGGGAAGAAGGTGTCTGTGTAGTACCCAACACCGAGATAATCTCTGCCAAGCCGGGACATATCCTTGACGATGACCGCTGTCACATAGCCCATTTCGACATCCTCAATCATTTTCTGAAAAGACGGACGGTTGAAATTCGTGCCGGTATAACCGTCGTCCACATAGAAACGGGTATTACCGAGGCTATTTTCTTTGGCGTATTTCTGCAATAAACGCTTTTGATTGGCTACGGAGTTACTGTCGCCTTCCGCTCCATCATCACGGGACAGGCGGCAGTACAGCGCTGTTAATCCCAATTGTTCTTTTTTCTTTTTTCGACTGCATAAGTCCTCCTTCCCGGCAGCCGAACACACATATTCCGCTGCTATTGTATCGGATGCTTGACCGGGCGTCAAAGGTATGAGATTGCTGACCACCGTTCTTTGTACACGGTCACGCAGATTGGTTTGAGAGCTGCGCTCAAATTCTGCAGAAACAAAATAGGTCACATCCCCAATTTTGTATTCGTGGACTTTCCCGTCGGATACGCCGACGATCCAATTCGTTTGCCGCTTCATTTTCTATCACTCCTTATCGTTCCTCCCGCCCACGCTGGCGGATGAGGTATTTGCGGTAATGCTCGCAGGCTTTGAGAACGAAGTCCTCAAGCTGCCGTGGGTTGGCATCTGGCGCAAATTCTCGCAGCTTTTCGGTGGGTATCTTCACTGTCTCCCGCTGGTTCGGTTTTTCTTCGCTCATAAGGAACTGGATCACATCCTTCGTCAGCAGCCCTTCACGGTCGGCCTTGTGCATTCGCCATGCCTGCGAATAAGATGGCGTGCAGTCGTTGATCTCACATTGCTCCAGCACATCCCGCTGGCTGTATTCATCGAGATAGGACAACTCCACGCCGACAGAGAACGCAATTTCTTCCTTGTCCATCTTTTCCAGCAATTCCGGGATGAGGTAGGTCAGGCGAATATAGCGCTGAACCTGCCTGCCACTGTCTGTATCGGAAATATCATCCCGGGACTTGTGGCCAACTTGTCCACAAGCGATTCCCTGATGGGACAGTGCTTCCATTTTCAACTTGTAGCATACGCCTTTTCACTGGGCAGAATATGCTCCCGGTGCAGATTGCTGTCCACCAAGGCAATGGCGGCGGCATCCCGGTCAAGGGTGTAAATCAGCACGGGAACTTCTGTCAGACCTGCCTTCCGGGCAGCATACAGGCGGCGGTGTCCGCTGATGACTTCATATTCATCGCTGTTTTCAACGGAACGGACGATCAACGGGGAAAGAACACCATTCTCCCGGATACTTTCCGAAAGAGCAGCCATCTCCTCGTTGTCCTGTACCTTGTAGGATGGCCTTCAAACGGACGCAGCTGTTCAATTCTTAAGAGCGCCGGTTTCATTGGCACTGTGTTTTTGTTATTCATTGTTGACCTTCTTTCTCTTTTTCGGATAGTAAATATCACTCTCTAAGTCTTATTTCCTTCCGATTCCCGGACTTCTGGAATTCCGAAAATCGGACTTTTGGGTAAACTCCTTTAAGTAGATGCGGTTGGCCTTGCCCTGCCCCTGACGGCGGCGCTCGATAAGGTCGGCTGCATCCAGTTCTGCAAACAGGCGGCAGACCTTTTCGTGTCCGAAATGCAGCAGTTCCTGCGCCTGATGGATGGTGAAATATTGGTAGACCCGACCGTGCTCGTCTTTCCAGTCGTTCTTCTCGGATAGGGACAGCCGATCCAGCAGCAGGCCGTAGAGCATCTTGGCATCGGTGGAAACAGTTTGGTAAATCTCATCTGTGAACAGCAGCTTTGGGATACGGTAAAAGGTGAAATGTTCGGAGTCGTTGACTGTAAAATATGGGTTCATTGAATTCCTCCTTTCGCTTGAATTTGTCACGCTTTTCAAAGCGGATTTTGAGGTTAAGGTGTTGCTGTATTGCTTGGGTTGATTTGGGTTCAAAAAGCCTTGTATTTCAGGGCTGTCCGCACCTTAAAAAGCGTGACGCCGATGCCCGCTTTCGGCGCTGCCGTTCGGCTGCCTTCAGCCGTTTCTGCTTGGCGGCGCAGGCCGGACAATAACGCTGATTCTTCGCCCTCGACGCAAACGCCTGACGGCACAGCACACAGCGCTTGCCGTCGGTCGGCTTCATTATCTCGGCGTGCAGCCCTTCGTCCACTGGGAGCACGGCGTTTTTGAAATAGTTGCAGTAGATGCCATATTTGCTGATGCTCTGGACGCAAACGCAGGGCTCGCCGTCGTCCAGCAGCAGGCAGTTGCCGCCATCGTAATTGGCGCACAGCTTCCGCAACAGGGCGTTGACCCTTTTCGCCTGCTGCGGCGTAATTTTGATGACCATTGGAAAGCCTCCTCTCACTTGTTACTAAAACGGGTAGGTGTTTGGTGACCCTTCTTCAAAATTTCTGCTATTTAATTTTCAAGGTGCACACGGAAGACCTCAGAGCGGCGGACTACGCCGGGATCCTCTATCGCCTCTCACTTTTCCTGCCGAATTTTCCTGCAAATTCCCGCACTTTTTCAAAAATTCACGCTGGTGGAGCTGCTGAACGGTGTAGCGCAGATGCCGCTATTTTCCACCGACGGCATCAACCCCGACCTGTTTGGCGATGCTTACGAATACCTGATGGGAATGTACGCCGCCAATGCGGGCAAGAAGGGTGGACAGTATTTCACCCCCGCTGATGTTTCGGAGTTGCTGGCGCGCCTTGGCACCATCGGCAAAACGAGCATCAACAAGGTCTATGACCCTGCCTGCGGTTCTGGCTCGCTGCTGCTGAAAGTGGCGAAGGTGCTGGGCAGGGAGAACATCGACCACGGATTCTACGGGCAGGAAATCGACCTGACGACCTACAATCTCTGCCGCATCAATATGTTTTTGCACAACATTACCCCTGACAAGTTCAGCATCGTGCGGGAAGATACGCTGCTCAGTCCGCAGCATTGGGACGACCAGCCTTTTGAGCTGATCGTGTCCAATCCGCCGTTTTCCGTGCCGTGGGAGGGCGACAAGAACCCGCTGCTCATCAACGACCCGCGCTTTGCCCCTGCCGGTGTGCTGGCTCCGGCTTCCAAGGGCGATATGGCGTTTATTATGCACAGCCTTTCGTGGCTGGCGAACAACGGCGCGGCGGCTATCGTTTGCTTCCCCGGCATTATGTACCGTGGCGGGGCCGAGCAGAAAATCCGCAAATATCTGGTGGACAACAACTTTGTGGATGCCATC
>VOFC01003155.1_pt1 | contig 49597 bp, 80 predicted proteins | sample 5384161 | NCBI WGS metagenome assembly VOFC01 (sample SAMN12384722, study PRJNA508395) | human gut metagenome | isolation source: healthy gut B | host: Homo sapiens | reverse complement strand
AAAGACTGCCACATGTGACTGGGCGAGCCGCTCCATCGCGGCGACACCAGCAGCATTTCTGTGCGCAGAAATTGTTCCTTGTTCATCTCCAGATTCCTCCAAAAAACATCCCCCCGCGAGAACGATGCCCGCAGATTGGGTCATTACTCCAATTACTGCTGGTTGGGAATGTTCTGTCCCTCTTCCGTGAGTTCTGTGAGGTTCGCAGGCTCTCGTACCAGCGCGTTGTAAATCACCGGTCCGCAGGGAACAGGCCTGGTACTTCCAACGAATCTCACCAAAGCTCTCCAGATAGGATCTGGTACGGTCACGTTGCCGGAGCTGTCGGTGACTTCCACGATGGTGGTGGCCCCAGGCAGGTCATTGGCAAAGAGCCAGTCGGTGAGGGTGGAGGACAGGTTGTCCGGTACCTCTGCTGAGGCCGCCGTTGTCCCGGGTGCTTTTCGTCGTCGCTGTTTTCCTGGGCCAGGGTGCTGAAGGACTCTGCGGGTGGCATCGCCGGACTGCCACTGCTCCAGCAGGGGACGCTGAACCTCGCTCTCCGCGCGGCGCCGCTCCTCGGTGGGCAGGTCGGTGTCATCCTCATCGTTGTGAGTTTTTACGGCCACCACCGGATAGGTCAGGGTCTGGTAGCCGCGAAACGTCCTCGCCCGCCCCAGAACTGACCACGCAGGTGCCGCCGCCTTCCATCATCTCAATGAGGTCACGTCCCCTGGCCTGGCGGCCGTCATCGGTCAGCCACTCCTGGTAGGTGGAGAGGCGCCGCCCAAGGTGTCGGCCTGATGGTTATACTCCGATCCGTGGACTCGGCGGTGTCCGACGTGGTTCTGGGCGCCTGTGTTAAAGTCGAATGTCCCCTGCCACCATGGCATCGGTTTTCAGCAGAGGCGGCAACCATGGCGCCTGGCTTCTCCGGTGGGCTCTGCATGTTGCCGTCTTCGTCCGTGGTGGACTCAGGATGTCAGCATAGATGTAACAATACCGGTATTCGTAGAGTCCAGAGAAAAGATTCTCATAGTAGGTTTCCAGGTCTCCGTTTGAGTAGGTGAAGGGAGTCGCTTTGACTGGGCGTATTCGTCAGCCAGAATGGCATTGGTCAGCATTTCCTCGAAGAGGGACTTGGTCCCGGCCGTAGATCATCCGGAGATAGGATTCTCAGAACCGGCACTGCCTGCACACCGTAGGTGTGGTGGGCGTCCATGTTGTCCTCCACCGACTGTTGCCCTTCCTCCGACAGGGTATACCCCTCTTGCTCTGCGGCATCGCACACATGGCGTGACGCGCTGCAGCTGATCCAGGGCCTGCTTTGCAGGGAAGTAGTCGGCGTAGGTGGTGCCGTCCTCTTCATTATAGGTCTGCTCGAAGGGGGAGAGAGAGAGGTGTCATACCCCATGTCCATGCCAAGCTGGGAGTACTGCTGTGCCTGGGAAATGTAGTTGTTGGCAACGGAGTTATAGTAGTGGAAGGGCCACCTCGGTGGTGGTGTACTCATGGTCACCCACGGTGGCAGCAACGGCGTTCTTATTGCCATAGAAGAAATTGTGCCAGATCAGGAGTGCGGCCACTAGAATGACAATCACAATGCCAATGGCCCAATAGGAGCTTGGCCTTCCGGCTCATTGGCTCTTTTTCTGTGAACAGGACTGATTCATGATGTCTGTACATCCTCCTTTATCGTTTGCGGATCAGGAAAGTTTACAAACATGGATTATACTAAAAATCAGGAAGGTTTGCAAGGGGAAAAGACGAGATCTCCTGCCTTTCTCCTGGTATCGTGCGGGCAAACAGGGCGCGGCGCTGCCGTATCGGCGTGGCTCACAGGGGATACGACACCACGTTTCAGCCGCAGTATGACGTCTGCTCTCTTGGCGAGAGCATGGTCGTGGTGACCACCACCACGCATCGGTTTTCCCCATGGGCGCTGTCCTGGAGAATCCCAGCGATCTCCCGGGCGGTGTCTGCGTCCAAATTGCCAGTGGGCTCATCCGCGAGGATGACCGGCGCCTGGGAGGCCAAAGCCCGGGCGATGGCCACCCAGCCGCTGGCCGCCCCGGAAAGGGTGGCGATCCGCCGCCGGGCCTCCTCTGGCGTCAGCCCCAGTTGTTCTAAGAGGGGAGGGGGTGGGGTTCCAGACAGGGCTACGTTTTCTGCCGGGGTGAGGTAGTCGATGAGATTATAGGCTTGGAACACGAAGGACACATGATCTCGCCGGTGCCGGGCCAGGCCGTGTTGGGGCAATGTCCTCCCCGTCGAACAGGATTTGCCCCTGGGTGGGGCTGTCCAAGCCGCCCAGCAGAGAGCAAGGTGGTTTTTCCACACCCAGAGGGTCCTAGAATGGCGTAGAGTTTGCCCCCGCTCCAGAGCGAGGGAGACGCCCCGCAGTACGCGGTGGGTTTCGTAGGCGTAATGGACATCACAGGCTTCTAATATCGGCATACAAGCCTCCCTTTCTCAACACAGTGCGGCGGCGATTTCTCAGGGTTTTTCGGTGCAGGATGGGCAGAGCAGCCAGTGAGACAGCCACGCAGAGGATGGCAGCCCCCACCCCGAACAGGCAGGCGATGGTAGCAGGGGGAGACGGTGACCACAATCTCGTCAAGCCGGTCTGGGTTTCAAATTGGGGGGCATACTGGTCCGATTGGGCCAAAGACACGCCGTCCCCAGAGGCAGTGGGGGCCTGGGAAACACTGGGGGCGGCAAGGGTGCTGTCCAGCAACTGATTGCCTGCCGCCTCAGCGACCAAGCCACTGACAGGGACCGACAAGGAAAAGGCAAGGACGGCCAGGAGCAGCGCTTCTGTTAGGTGTTTGCGCCAAAATGTTTCCTTTGGAGAAACCCAGGGAGAGGAGAATTCCGCTCTCTCCCATTCGCTCCCGCACCCGACTGGCCAGGACCAGATAGAGCACAATGCCCCCTACCACCACAGCCAGAAGGATGAGAAGGGAGACCAGCCGGTTCATATTCTGCAAAGGCGCCGTGACGGCTTCCACGCTGCTGTTGTCTGCCGTGACGAGAAAATCTCCATCCGACAGTTCCGGAAGGGCTTCCACCTGGGCGGTGATGGACTCCAGTTGGCCGGGATCTTCCACATAGAAGGTGATTTTTTCGTAGCTTTCCCGCGCCCATATCTGGCCGGGCAGTCTTTACCACCTCTAACGTGGTGAAGATGGAATTGTCCATAGACCAGTTGGAGAAGGCAGCGGTACTTTTGGAAGTGGACTGGAACAGGCCGATAATTTCTACCTCCACACAGGTGTCATCGGGATCATATCCCAGCATGGAGGCCTTGTGGTTGGACATGCGTAGGGTGATGGTGTCTCCCAAAGTAAGACCATTGGCCTGGGCCAGGTCTTGGCTGAGGAGAGCGCCGTTGGTGTCTGCTTCGGTGAGGTGCCGGCCTGCCACCAGCTCCAGGTATCCTCCGGCGAAATAACTGTCAAAACGGGTGTTGGTGCTGGCGTAGGTGGCCACCGAGGAGGAGAAGTCGCCGTATCCTGCCAACAGGCTGTCCAACCCGCTTTCACTGCTCTCGGTGTCCAGCAAAGTGAGGGTTTCTCCGCTGGCATCGACGGGCACTGTGTGGTTGGTATAGGTGGCGTTGTACCCTTTGATGCCGGGGACCTGTTCCTGGATACGCGCACCAGTTCCTCGGTCAGTGGAGTGCCGCTATAGTAGGCGGTAGAACCGTAGGATTCGACATCGTTGGTCACCCACTGGTCTGGGTCACTGGTGTTTTTGCTGTAGGGTGAACACCCCGCCCAAAGCCTGGCGGACGTTGAGCTGGGCCGTCTGCGTGGCCTCCCGTATGGCAGAGCCAGACAGGGCCAGGGTCCCCACCCCCCAAACAGATCAGGAGGAGCAGGAGGGAGCGCACTCGTTTTCGCACCACATACAGCAGTGCACGGTGAAAAAAGACATAGAAAAAACCGTCCTTTCCTGAGAATGGGAACATCCTAACAGAGGACGGTTTTGATTTCATATGGTGTAGATTTATTTTGGTTTGCGAGGCACGGCACCTTGTCAGGCGCGGAGAGAACCAGAGTGTGGCCGCGACCCCGCGGTCCGTGTTTTGGATTTGGCAGGAAAACCCATGCATGGTGGCAATGGCGTGTACCAGGTAGAGGCCCAAGCCGCTGCCGCCGGTGGCTTTGTTCCGGGACTTTTCCACCCGGTAGAAGGGGGTGAACAGAAATGGCAGGTCCTCTTCGGGGATGCGCACCCCGCTGTTTTCCACGCGGAGGAACTGGGGGGAGAGGGTGACCCAAACCGACGCGCCGGAGGGAGCGTGCCGGATGGCGTTGCTGAGAAGGTTGTGCACCGCTTTTTCCAGCAGAGAGGCGTTGCCGGTGACGGTGACTGGTTCGGCCAGGTTCCAATGAAGGGTCATGTCTTTGGCCTTGGCAAAGGGAAGCAGGTCCTCGCCGACACGAGAGATCAAGGCAGGGAGGGAGAGAGACTCCATGGTGTCAGGATATCCCTCCATCTCCAGTTTGGAGATGTCCAGGATTTCCTTCACCAGTTTTTCCATGTGCTCCACCTCCCGTAGGGTTTCGGGGAGGATGGCCTGTGGATTCTTGTACTGGCCGATGCCCCAGACCATGCTCTCCACCTGCCCTTTGAGAATGGTGAGGGGGTCTTCAATTCGTGGGGAGGCGGCGGCGAAAAAGTCTCGCCGCTGTTGGGAAAGCAGGGTGAGCCTGGCCATATCCTCCTGTAGAACTTGATTGGCTTCCTCCAGGGAGGTCATAGCGGCGGAGAGCCGCCGGGACATGGTGTGCAGACTGCGCGCCAGATCCCCCAACTCGTCGGCGCGGCCAAGGGGGCAGCTCCAGGTCATGTCCAGGTCGGCCAGCCGCCGGGCGGCCTGGCTGAGGTCCTGAATGGGCCGGACCAGCACTCGGCCGCACAGCAGTGCGCCCAACCCGGCAATGAGGAGGATCAGCAAGCAGCAGAAAGGGCAGCAGATCCCCGAATGCTGCCGTAAGCTCCCAGCCAGGGGAGACGGGTGCTGTGACGGTGAGCAGGAACGGCCCCGTCTGGTCGGCAAAGGAGATTTCTGTCACGGTGCTCATGGCTTCCTCCTCTGCGTTGGATGCCGCTTGGCCGTAGGACTGGCTGTCTGTCCCGTTGCCCACGGTGACGGTTGCCTGGTATTCCTGGCAAAAGGTCTCGATCACCGTTCCAATTTCTCCATAGGTGGTCTGAGAGAGGGTATCTGTGAGCTGTTGAATCCCTCTGTGACCCGTTGACTGGCCACCACCGTGTAGCTTTTCGGCAGGAAAAGCAGGATGCTCCCATAGATCAACAGGCGGATAGAATCAGCAGCCCGGCCACCCCCAAAAGACTTTGGCGCTGAGGCTGCGGTTAAGTTTCGTCCCCAAGTCGGTACCCCACCCTCGTACAGTTTCAATGATCTCACGGCCCAGTTTTCGCCGCAGATTCATGATGTGAATGTTCACAGCCTTTTCCTCCCCTAGAAAGTCGTAGCCCCATACGCTTTGCAAAAGCAGGTGGGCCCGGGTGAACACCTGGTGGGGATGGGCCAACAGCAGGGCCAGCAGGTCAAACTCCAGCTGGGTCAGCGCTACCCTTTGGCCGTGGAGGGTTACGCTGCGGGCTTCCGGGTCCAGGCAGAGAGCGCGCCAGGTGTATTGCTTCCGCTGGGAGGATGCCGTCGGGTTCCCGGCGCGGCGCAGGACAGCTTCCACCCGCAAAGCAGGACCACCTGGAGAGAGAAGGGCTTGGTAATGTAATCATCGGCTTTCAGTTGGAAGGCCTTGACCTGGGCGTCCTCTCCGTCCAAAGCGGTGAGCACGACGATGGGGACCTGGGATTCCTGGCGGATTTGGCGGCAGACGGTATAGCCATCCACCTGGGGCATCATCAGGTCCAGCAGGATCAGGGAGAAGGACTGCCGGTGGAACGCCTGCAGTCCTTGGACGCCATCGGTTGCCAGTGTGACCTCGTACCCTGCTTCCGTGAGCAAAGCGTCCAAAACAGACGCAATGGCGGTTTCGTCTTCTACCACTAAGATCCGTTGTTTCATACAACCACCTCCCAGGAAGCATACCACACCTTGGTTTTGATTTGGTTTCGATGGTATGAACGATGGAGGAAACGGTGGGAAGAGAGAACTTTTCCTTGTTGCAGGGACGCTGGTGGAGTATACTGGAACCAATCAAGCAACCCCAACGCAAACGCGAGAAACGGATAGGAGGAACCACTATGCAAGCGGTTATTACGGTTGCCACCATGCGAAAAGTGATGCCTATACCATTGCGAAATTTGTTCCCAGCAAGACCCTGATGTACCGGGCTGCCATGGGGGTGTACCAGGCAGCCCAATGGAAGGGCCGGTAGGCATTCTCACCGGCGGGGGAAACAACGGCGGGGATGGCTATGCCCTGGCGGGGATCCTGGCCGACCACGGCATTCCTGCACCATCTATCGGGTGTCGGAAACCTTCTCTGAGGACGGGGGATATTACCACACCCAGGCAGTGGAGAAAGGGGTGCCCAGTGTGCCTTACACAGAGGAAACCGACCTCTCCGCCTGTCACACCCTGGTGGATTGCCTGCTGGGAACGGGCTTTTCCGGAGAAGTCCGCGGGCTGTACCGGCATGCCATTCAGGCCATGAACCAGGCCAAGGCCTATGTGGTCAGCGTGGACATCAACAGTGGCATGAACAGGGACACCGGAAAAGGGGGCGCTGGTGGTGCAGTCCAACCTGACGGTGACCATCGGCTTTTTAAAGGTCGGTATGCTCTTGGGGGATGCCGTGCAGAAAATGGATCAGCTTGCTGTGGCGGACATTGGCATCCGCCTGATTCGGGAGGATGATTTCCTGGCCCATCCGGAGGAGGTCGTGTTTTTCTCGCAGACGGTCTGTCCCTGGAGGGTCCCCAGGAAAGACTGTCCCCCGAAGCAGTGGAGAAGGCAGGCGAAGAGGTGACACCCTTCCCCTGAAACAGCCCGGGCACTGGCCCTGCGCAGCGGGGGATTGATCCGGGTTTCGGGGAAATATCCCCTGGTCACCGATGGCCACCAGACCTACTTTCTGGAGGCAGAAAACGCGCCATCCCCGTCTTGAACCTTCAAACATGATCCGTTTGGAGCAATCAGAAAAGCCGCGCCCTTACGGTTTCACCGGAAACCGTAAGGGCGCGGGCTTTTTGGTAGAACACAGTCAAACTGAGACAGAATACAGGGGAATGGAATAGCGTGTATTTATTTCCCGCGGGATGCAAGCCGTATTCACTCTATGCAAACGGGGGACGATCTTCCCTCAGACTGCTGGCGCCATGTTCAGCACGTGCTGTGCCAAGGCATCCCGTTCTGCTGGGTCATGGGTGACCAAAAGAAGGGTGCGGCCCTTGGTGTGGGCCTTGAGGTACTCCAGTACAGCGGCTTTTGCGTCCCGGTCCAGGCCGGTGAAGGGTTCGTCGAGAATCAGGATCTCTCCCGGTGCCAGCACGGCCCGGGCCACCGCCACCCGGCGCTTCATGCCGCCGCTCAGGGTGCGGACGGGGGCGTGAAGGCTCTCCCCAAGGCCGAGGGCGATCAGATCTTTGCGCAGCCTCAGAACGCCGTTCCCTGGGGCAGACAGCGGTGACGTTGGACAGGGCCGAGAAGTCCTCAAACAGGCGGTTTTCCTGGAACACCGCCGCCATAGGGAAGGTCTGCCCCAGAATACGTCCGCTGTCCGGCTGCTCCAACCCCAGGATGAGACGAAGCAGGGTGGTTTTCCCCCGCAGCCGGAGGGCCCCATGATGCAGGTACACTGCCCCCTGGAAACCGGGCAGAGAATTTTCGCAGGACCACATGCGCCCCCAAATCCCTTGGTCACTTGTTCCAAGATCAAATCATTCACAGTGTCTCCACCTTTCGAAAGCCTGCCCGCAGCAGGGCCAGGAAGCCTTTTTCAAACAGAACGCTGATCACCACCACAATCACCGTCCAGGCAAACAGGTCTACGGTGTTGAAGTAAACCTTAGCGTCGTAGAACATCCGACCAATGGACCCGGCAGGAATCCCGATGATCTCTGCGGCGATCCCTGCCTTCCAGGAGATCCCTAAACTTACCCCGCAGGCGGAGAGAAGATAGGGCTTGAGCTGGGGGCAGCCACAGGTAGAGCACCCGTTTGGGCCAGGACAGGCGAAACACCTTCACTGCCTCCAACATCTGCCTATCCACGCTGTGGATGCTTTGGAGCACATTGCTGTAGATGATGGGGAGCACCATCAGGAAGGAGATGAAGATGGACAGCCGGGCCGAGGACATCCAGATCAGACAGATGATGATAAAGGAGGCCACGGGGATGGACTTGATCATCACCGCCCAAGGGCGGAACAGAATCTCAAACAGGGGAAACCGCCCCGCCAGGGCGCCAAACCCCAGGCCGAACCCCAGACCCAGCAGGAACCCGGCGACAATCTTCCGAAAGGTGAACCAAATGGTGGACCAAAACCCATCCTCTTGCCAGATGGTTCCCAGCCGCTGGACCACAGAGAGGGGGGTAGGCACCAGCAACTGCTGCCCCACGGCCATAGCCAACAGCCGCCACAGGGCCAGGGCCAAGGCCACGGCACCGATGCGTTGTAACAGGTTTTTCTGCTGAACCACCCATTCTTTTGCTCTGCCCATATGCGGCTCCTTTCCTGGAATTCTGTAATTGTTTTAGTATAGCATGGGAAACGCAAAAATGCGTTGCGATAGCAACGGAATTTTGGGGAAGAAGGGGAGTCTGGGGGATTTCTGGTTGTCAAAGGTCGCCGTTTGGAGTACAATGGAGCCCATTGAAGACAGACCATAGAAAGACACGGTGAATCAACATGCTTTCGGAAGAACAACAGACACGCTTTGCTGCCTTTGCGCCGACAGCTCATTGCCCGGGAGTTTTCCCATATGAACCCCCCGGCAGCTGGAAGGGGTGCTGGCCACGGAAGGGCCGCTCCTCCTTTTGGCAGGGGCAGGCGGCGGGCAAAACCACAGTGCTTATCCACCGCATTGCCAACCTCCTGCGCTACGGGAAGGGGTCGGACAGTCAAGAAGTGCCGGACTACGTCACCCAGGAGGACCTGGCCTTCCTGGAGGGGTATGCCCAAACCCAGAACCCCACGGAGCAGGAGACCAGCCGGGCCAACCTCCTCTGCGCCGTAGAGCTTGCCGCCCCCTGGCAGGTGATTGCCATTACCTTTACCAACAAAGCCGCGGGAGAGCTCAAGGAGCGCTTGGAACAGAAGATCGGTCCCCAGGCCCTGGACATCTGGGCGGCCACCTTCCACCCGCCTGCGTGCGCATCCTCCGCCGGGACATTGAGAAGCTGGGCTTCCCCTCCTCCTTTACCATTTATGATACCGACGATTCCCTCCGGGTCATCAAGGAGAGTTTGAAGGAACTGAATATGGATGACAAGTCCTTCCGCCCCGCACGGTTCTGGGCTATATTTCCCGGGCAAAGGACGAGATGCTCCTGGCCCCGGAATTCATGGACCAGTGCCGGGCCAAGGGGGATTTTTCGCCTGCAGAAAATCGCCAACGTCTATCTGGCCTACCAGAAGAAACTCTGGGCTGCCAGGGCCTTAGATTTTGACGACATCATCCTCCACACCGTCCGTCTGCTTTAAAGCAGTTCCCGGAGGTGCTGGAGTACTACCAGCGCAAGTTCCGCTACGTGCTGGTGGACGAGTACCAGGACACCAACCACCTCCAGTACCTCCTGGCGGCGCCGCTGGCAGGGGCCGGAAGAACATCTGCGTGGTGGGGGACGATGACCAGTCCATCTACCGCTTCCGGGGGGCCACCATTGAGAACATCCTCTCCTTCGAAAGTGAGTATAAAAATGCCCGGGTGATCCGGCTGGAGCAGAACTACCGCTCCACCGGAAACATCCTGGAGGCGGCCAATGCGGTGATCCGCAACAACCGGGGCCGGAAGGGCAAAACCCCTGGACCGAGCATGGGGAGGGGGAGAAAGTCCATTTCTACACCGCCGGCAACGAGCGGGAGGAGGGGATGTATGTGGCCTCCCAACTGCTGAAAGCCTATGGCGAGGGGAAACAGTGGCGGGACTGCGCCGTCCTCTACCGGATGAACGCCTTGTCCAACCAGATTGAGATGGCACTGAAGAGCAACAGCATCCCCTACCGGGTGGTGGGGGCTTCCGCTTCTTCGAGCGGGCGGAGATCAAGGACATGCTGTCCTATCTCTGCGTCATCCACAACCCCGATGATGACCTGCGCCTGCTCCGGGTGGTGAACAATCCCCCCGTGGCATTGGCGCCAAGACCATGGAGACTGCCCAGGGGCATCGCCGCCCAAATGGGGCGGAGCCTTTGGGATGTCATTTCCCACGCCGGGGAGATTCCGGAGCTGCAGAAGGCGCCCCCAAGTTCCAAAAGTTTGTGGACCTGATCCGCGCTATGCGGCGCCTGGCAGAGGAGACCGACCTGCCGGAGTTCTACGAGACCCTGGTACAGGAGAGCGGCTATGCCGGGATGCTTTCGGAGAAAAAAGGACAACGAGAGCAAAACCCGCCTGGAAAACGTCCACGAGCTCACCTCCTCCATCAGCGGCTACCTGGAAAACGCGGAGGAGCCCTCCCTGGGCGGCTTCCTGGACGAGGTGGCTCTGTACACCGACCTAGACGGGGTAGAAGACGCCGACAACTGCGTCACCCTTATGACCATGCACGCGGCCAAGGGATTGGAGTTTCCTGTGGTCTTTGTCATCGGCATGGAGGAGGGGGGTCTTCCCCGGCTACCGCGCCATCGGGGAAGAGGAGGAATTGGAGGAGGAGCGCCGCCTGTGCTACGTGGCCCTTACCCGGGCCAAGGAGCGCTTGTGCTTGACCTGCGCCGCCCAACGGATGCTCTTTGGCCGCACGGCGGCCAACCTGCCCTCCCGCTTCGTCCAGGAAATCCCCGCCGACCGGGTGGACGCCGGCGGCCGGGTCCGCCGGCCCCAGCGGGATGCCTTCCAGGACGGCGGTTGGTCCAGCGAGGAGCGGATCTCCCAGGTTCGGCCTGCGGCGTCCCCCGGACCCAACCCCGTCCCTCCGGGACACGGGTCCCCCTCCAGTACCTATCGGAAACCGGCGCCCAAGCCCAGCCAGCCAATGCTCTCCCTGCGGAAGGGGGATATGGTTCGCCATTCCGCCTTTGGGACAGGGATGGTCCTCACCATCCAGCCTATGGGAGGGGATGCGCTCATCGAAGTGGCCTTTGACAATGTGGGCACCAAGCGCATGATGCTCAAAGCGGCATCGCAGTTTATGAGTAAACTCTAAGACAACAGAGAACAGCCCCTGGCAAAACACATGGTCTGCCAGGGGGCAACGTTTCCTGTATCCTATATGAGGTGGGATTCAGGTGCGACTTGATAGCGCCAAGGAAAGTCCACGGCCTCTTCGGCATAGTCGATGCCAACCCGGGGACCGGCGGTGATGGAAAAGGGGAGAAGGTCTTCCGGCGGGGTTACCAGGCCAATGTCCTCCAGCCGGTCGCAGACGAAAAGGGTGTTCCCCAGCAGGGAGCATCCATTCTCTGTCCGGGTGAGGGCCAGGGCTTTGCACAGCTTGCCCGGCCTGTCCAGAAAGTGCTTTCGCTGGTAGGGGGAGAGCTGGTCCATGCCTTTCCCCATACCGGTTCCAGGCCAGCAGCTCCTGGTCTCCCCCGGGCCTGACCGCCGCGGATCAGCACGGCGCAGGGTTCCTCCTCGGGCTCGGTGACGAAGTTCAGGCAGTGGTACATACCATAGATGAGGTAGATATATGCCGTCCCTGGCGGGGCGAAGAGGGTTTCTGTCCGGGCGGTTCGGCGGTAGTTGTAGGCGTGGCAGGCCTTGTCGATCCGACCGATGTAGGCTTCGGTCTCGGTGATTCTTATGACCAGAGGCCTTCCATCCTGCATCCGTATCAGATAGCGCCCCAAGAGGTCCTGGGCCACCTGGCAGGTATCTCGGTTGTAAAGGAACGGTTGCATTTCATAGGGCACCGCCCTCCTTCCACAGGATCGCTTCCGGCGGTGGTTCCAACCCGCACACGGAAGCCTGCCAGCCTTCGCCGCAATAGGCTCCGAACGAAAGGCCTGTGGCAGGGATGTCTTGCTTCCACTGGGGTTTGAGGCCTTGGCCGGTGTATTTGCACCAGGCCTCCCGCCGGGTCCATAGGGCATAAAAGGCGGGCCAATCGCCGCCCATCTTTGGAAGGTGGTATATTCCCCCTCCGTCAGGGCATACCGGGGCAGGGAGGCGCCTCGGGGGCGGATCTGCTCAATGTCCACCCCCACAGGGGAGGGTGGAGAGGGCGCATACCGTCAGCGGCCCGCTGTGGCTGAGGTTGAAGTGCAGACCGGGGTATTGGGGGAAATACGGCTTGCCCAACGGGGTGCGGGCCAGCAGGGGGGGCAAAACCCATGGGTTTGCCGCAGGGCCCACAGAAGGAGTTTTTGGGGATTGCCATCCCGAGAACCGTAAAGTGCAATCAAAAAGCCGCCTCCCTTCGGGTGCATTTCCAAAGAACCGGGGAAAAGCGGGTGGAAAGGCTTGCCAATCTCCGGGGGATTGGATTATAATAACGAACTGATCCAGAAATTTTTGCAGAAGCGCAGGTTTTTGCCGCGCTTGGTCTATATTATAGCGGAAGGGAAAAGGTGTGTAAACCACAATGGCAAACGATCGAATCCATGATTACATTGTACCCGGGAAACGGGCGCATTTGGTGGGGGATTGGCGGAGTGTCCATGTCCCCTTTGGCAGAAGTGCTCCACGGAGAAGGCCTGATCATCACCGGCTCTGATATGAAGGAGAGCCCGGCGGTAGACCATCTCCGTTCCCTGGGCATCCCCGTGGTCATCGGCCACCGGGGGAGAGTGTGGAGGGCAAGGACCTGGTGATCCGCACCGCCGCTGTCCACGATGATAACCCGGAGATCGCGCGGCCCATGCCCTGGGCATCCCGGTATTTGAGCGGGCCCAGGCCTGGGGCTCCATCATGCGGGGGTACAAGAATGCCCTGTGCATCTCGGGCACCCACGGCAAAACATCCACAACCTCGATGTGTACCCACATTGCCATGGCGGCCCGGATTGACCCCACGGTGATGATTGGCGGTACCCTCCCGATCCTGGGCACCGGCCACCGGGTGGGGAAGGGCAAAACCATCATCTTGGAGTCCTGCGAGTACTGCAACTCCTTCCTGTCCTTCTTCTCCCACGGTGGCTGTGATCCTGAACATCGAGGCCGACCACCTGGACTTTTTTTTCAAGGACCTGGAGGATGTGGAGCACTCCTTCCGGGCGTTTGCTGACCTGGTACCCCCAGGGGGTACCGTCCTGGCCAATGGCGAGGACGAGAATACCATGAAGGCCCTGGAGGGGAAGGAGGGGCGTGCTCACCTTCGGCCTGGAGACCGGCAACTTCCATGCCAAAAAATCTCACCTGGGATCATGGGTTCCCTACCTTCGACCTGGTGTGGGATGAAAAACCGATGGCCCACATCACCCTCCAGGTGCCTGGAGAGCACAACGTGAAGGACGCCATCGCCGCCGCCGCTGCTGCGTCCTTGATCCTGGGGATTCCCGGCAATGCCATTGCCCAGGGGCTGAAGGATTTCAGGGGGCGCCGGCCGCCGGTTTGAGTTTAAGGGTAAGGTAAAGGGGGCTGCCGTCTATGATGACTATGCCCACCACCCCGGGGAACTGAAGGCCCTTCTGGACACGGGCGCCACGTTGGGGTATGAGCGGGTGATCTGCGCCTTCCAGCCCCACACCTATACCCGCACCAAGGCCCTTTTCCCGGAGTTTGTCCAGGTGCTCCAGCGGCCGGACATCACGTTCTTGGCAGAGATTTTTTGCCGCCCGGGAGAAGAACGAAGTGGGCATCACCTCCCAGGATTTGGCCGATGCGGTCCCTGGGGCCAAGGTGGCCAAAGACTTTGAGGAACTCACCAACTGGCTCTACGACTTGGCCCAGCCGGGGACCTGATCCTCACCGTAGGGGCTGGGGATATTTATACTGTGGGGGAAGCTCTGGTCCGCCGAGACCAGGAATCCGCCACCTGATGCGTTGTGCGCGGCGGAGGGATGCTCCCTCCGCTGTGCTGATTTTTCTCCCTTTTTTGTGGAGGACGGTTTAGAGAGGATACCATATGGAGACAATGAAGATACATGAGATCCCCGGCTTTCGGTTCGGTCAGGTGGAGGATCTGGAAGGCGGCACGGGCTGCACTGTAATCCTCTGCCCGGATGGGGCGGTGACCGGGGTGGATGTCCGGGAGGCTCCCCCCGGTACCAGGACACGGACGCACTGAACCCGGTGTGTAACCGGGAGGTGGTCCACGGGGTGGTGCTCACCGGGGGCAGTGCCTTCGGCTGGATGCCGCCGGTGGCGTCATGAAAAAAACTGGAGGAAGAGGGCATTGGCCGGGATGTGATGGTCACGGTGGTGCCCAACGTGTGCGCGGTCCTTTTGATCTGAAGTTTGGGTCTATGGCGGCCCGGCCAGATGTGGCCATGGGGTATATGCTGCCTGTGAGGCGGCCCTCCAAGGCAACCCAATCCAAGAGGGAAACGTTGGGGCCGGCACGGGCTGCACCATCGGCAAGATCAGAGGCCCTCAGTATGCCATGAAAGGCGGGCTAGGCACCTGCGCCTACCGTCAGGGGGACCTGATGGTGGGGGCGGTGATGGCATGCAACGCCATGGGGGACGTGGTGGAGGATGGAACCATCCTGGCCGGGGCCCGCAACGATGACAACACCGGCTTTGCCGGTACAGAGGAGTGGCTCATCCAGCACGGCCAGCGTCAGCGGGATATTTTCAGCGGCAAGCTGGTGGGGGAGAATACCGTCATCGGTCGCGTGGTGACCAATGCCGCCCTGAACAAGGCCCAGGCCGCCAAATTGGCGGCGGTGGCGCAAAACGGCATTGCCCGGGCGGTTCGTCCGGCCAACGCGACCTTTGACGGCGACAGCCTGTTCGCCATGTGCCATGGCACGGTTCCGGCAGACCCCGATGCCGTGGGGGATTCTGGCCGCCCGCGCTGTGGAGGAGGCCATCCGCCGGGGATTCGCGCGGCAGAAACCCTCCACGGCCGCCCGCCTGGCGGGACCTGCCCTTTGTATCCCAATCTACCTGAACCTAGGAAAGGAGAAGTTATGCAGAAAGTATCTCAATTGCCCTATCAGCGTGTCTCCATGGAGGAGTTCGCCCAGGAGATCCAGGGGATTATCACCCAGGTGAAGGAGGCATCCTCTGCCCAAGCGGTTATGGCGGCCCGGGACCAGTGCAACCAACTGGTGATCCGTTGGCAGACTGCCGAAGCCCTGTCCTATATGCGCTACAGCATCAACACGGCCGATCCCTTTTTACCTGGCGGAGAAAGGACTACTATGATGAGGTGGGTCCCCAGGCACAGAACTACCTTTTGGAGTACACCAAGGCCATGCTGGCGACTCCGTTCCGACAGGAATTGGAGGAGAGTGGGGCGATCATCCCCTGGTATTCCGTTCCTTCGAGGTGGAGCTGAAATCCATTTCCCCGGAAATCATCGAGGATATGGTGGAGGAGAACCGGGTGGTCAGCCAGTACTCCCAGCTGATGGCGGGTGGAGTTCGAGTTCCGAGGGGAGAAGCTGCCCCGTCCCATGCTGATGAAATACGCCAAGTCCCCGGACCGGGCCACGCGAAAGGAGGCCTATGAGGTTCTGGGCAGAACCCTCCAAGCACACAGCGACCAGCTGGATGGTCTGTTTGACCAGTTGGTTCACATCCGGGACCGCATGGCGAAAAAGATGGGCTATCAGAATTTCGTGGAGCTGGGGTATTACCGAATGGGCCGCCTGTGCTACGGCCCAGAGGAGGTCAAGCAGTTCCGAGAGAATGTCCGCCGGGATATCGTCCCCCTGGTCGCCAAATTGCGCACAGAAGTCGGGGGCGGTTGGGGGTGGACACCCTCCGCCTGTACGACTACGACCTCATCTTTCCTCAGGGGGGACCCCGTTCCCCAGGGGGGGAAGGAGGCCATCTTCGCTGCGGCCCAGGCGATGTACCATGACATGAGTCAGGAAACCGGGGAGTTCATTGACTTTATGCTGGAGACAGAGGCGTTTGACGTGGAGTCTCGGAAGAACAAGTGGGGAGGCGGATACTGCACCAGCTTCCCGGCGTACCATCAGCCCTTCATCCTGGCCAATTTCAACGGCACGGCCGGGGATGTGGACGTGGTCACCCATGAGGCCGGCCACGCCTTCGCCGACTACAAGACGGCGGAGAACCCCTATGTGGTGGAACTGGGGATCGGAGGGATGGAAACTGCCGAGACTCACTCCATGAGCATGGAGTTCTTTGCGTGGCCCTATATGGAGCACTTTTTCGGGGATGATGCCCAGCGCTATCGCTATATGCACCTGCTGGATGCCCTCTCCTTCCTGCCTTACGGTACCATTGTGGATGACTTCCAGCGGCAGGTCTATGAGAACCCAGATTGGACCCCCGAGGAGCGCAAGGCCGCTTGGCGGGCCCTGGAGGCGGATTTTCGTCCCCACATTACCTTCGACGGCATCCCCTATCTGGAGGAGGGGACCCGCTGGCAGTACCAGATGCACATCTACGAGACGCCGTTTTACTACATCGACTACTGCCTGGCACAGACGGCGGCGTTCCAGTTCCTGCTGGAGTCGCAGAAAGACTATGACGATGCCTTCCGCCGCTACGTCCACTTCCTCTCCCAGGGCGGGGAAAAGGTCTTTACGGATCTGCTCCAGGAGGCCGGCCTGCGTTCCCCCCTTCCAGGAAGGGGCGCCGCGCCAGGTGGCCCAGGAGAGCGAAACCCTTTTGCGGAAACTACAGTCCGACATTGAGAAAAAAGCATAACCCCTCAATAGGAACAAGGCCACTGGCAATCCGCCAGTGGCCTTGCGCTTAAAAGGGAGGAGACAACTTCTGCACATTTCGACTGGGTCAATTCACTGAGAGAAATGGGCAACCTCTTGCAATTTGCTTTGGATTTGATACAATAAAGTTGCCATAGCTGAGATCCAGCGGTGTTTGGTCGGGTCCCATCTTGACTTTCCGTGGCGGACATGCTACAGTAACGGTACGCACTAAGGGTTTAAAGCTGTAAAGGTTCAACGAACCCAGCGGCCTTTTTGTCCCAACAAAAGAAAGGACCGTCCCACTATGCCTGTAACTGATTTTTTGGAACGCAATGTTAAGCTCTACGGGAATGAAACTGCCCTGGTGGAGCTCAACCCGGAGATGAAGGAGACCCGCCGCATCACCTGGAAAGAGTATGACCTCATCCAGCCCACCACCGACGAGCCCCTACCGCCGGAAATCACTTGGAATGTCTTTAACGAAAAGGCCAACCGGTTTGCCAACATGCTCCTCTCTCGGGGGGTGAAAAAGGGCGATAAGGTGGCAATTCTCATGTATAACTGCCTGGAGTGGCTGCCTATCTACTTTGGCATCCTCAAAGCAGGGGCTTTGGCAGTGCCCTTTAACTTCCGCTATTCCGCCGAGGAGATCCAGTACTGCGCAGACTTGGCAGAGGTCCAAGTCTTGGTGTTTGGCCCGGAGTTCATCGGGCGCATTGAAAAGCGTGGCGGAAAAAGCTCAGCAAGGGCCGCCTGCTGATTTACGTAGGGGACAACTGCCCCACCTTCGCGGAAAGCTATCGGGAGCTGGCGGCGGACTGCTCCTCTGCCCCGCCTCAGGTCCTCATCACCGACGATGACGATGGGGCGATCTACTTTCCTCCGGCACCACGGGCTTTCCCAAGGCCATCCTTCATAAACACCGCAGCCTGACCCAGGCAGCGGAGATGGAGCAGAAGCACCACCAGATCACCCACGAGGACACCTTCCTGTGCATCCCCCCCCTGTATCATACCGGTGCTAAGTTCCACTGGATGGGCAGCCTCTTTGCCGGGAGCAAGGCGGTGCTGCTGAAGGGAACCTCTCCAGAGATTATCTTGAAGGCGGTCTCCGACGAGCAGTGCACTGTGGTGTGGTCTGCTGGTGCCCTGGGCCCAGGATATTTTGGATGCCCTGGACCGCGGGGATGTGAAGCTCTCCGACTATAAGCTGGACCAGTGGCGGCTGATGCACATCGGCGCCCAGCCGGTGCCCCCCGTCTTTGATCCGGCGGTGGAAGGAATACTTTCCCCACCACCAGTACGACACGAACTATGGTTTGTCCGAGTCCACCGGTCCGGGCTGCGTCCATTTGGGCATGGAGAACATTCACAAAGTGGGGGCCATCGGCGTCCCCGGCTATCGCTGGGAGGTCAAGATTGTGGACGAAAACGGCAACGCTGTACCCCAAGGGGAAGTGGGGGAGCTCTGCGTCAAAGGCCCTGGCCTTATGACCTGTTACTACAACAACCCCGAGGCGACGGCGGAAGTCCTGAAGGATGGGTGGCTCTACACCGGTGACATGGCCATGCAGGATAAAGACGGATTCTACTTCCTGGTGGACCGGAAGAAAGACGTGGTGGTCAGCGGTGGCGAGAATATTTATCCCGTCCAGATTGAGGACTTCCTCCGCACCAACGACAAGATCAAAGATGTGGCTGTCATCGGCTTGCCCGACAAGCGTCTGGGTGAGATTTGCGGCGCTGTCATTGAGCTCAAGCCGGGAATGACCTGTACAGAGGAAGAGATCCAGGATTTCTGTATGGACCTGCCCCGTTACAAACGGCCGAGAAAGATTATCTTTGCAGAGATTCCCCGTAATGCTACCGGTAAGATTGAAAAACCCGCCCTGCGCAAGCGGTACGGTGCGGAACATCTGGTGGCCCAACAGAATAGAAGCTAACATCCAAGCACGGTTTGCATCGCAAAGGAGGGTGGCAAAGATGCCAAGAGCAAAGAAAAAGAGCGCAGCATGGATCTGTACGAACACATTGCCTCGCTGAATACGGTGGAGGAGTGCTGCCGTTTCTTCGATGACCTGTGTGCCATTACAGAATTGCGTGCCATCGAGCAGCGCTTTGATGTGGCCAAAATGCTCCACGCAGGGAAGGTGTACACGGCCATCCTGCAGGAGACAGGCGCCAGTTCTGCTACCGTCAGTCGGGTGAACCGTGCCTTAAACTACGGCACGGGCGCCCTGGGCGAAGTGATGGACCGGGTGGAAGCCAGTAAGGCCGGCGCATTACCAGAGAAATCCTAAGAAATTAAGAAAGCAACAACACGGAGGAATGTATGAAGGAACTGATGTTGGGCAACAAAGCCGTTGCCCGTGGACTATATGAGGCTGGGTGCAGTGTGATCTCCAGCTATCCCGGCACCCCCAGTACAGAGATCACAGAGGAAGCGGCCAAGTATCCGGAGATCTACTGCGAGTGGGCCCCAACGAGAAGGTGGCGCTGGAAGTGGCCCATGGGACCACCGTGGGGGGCAAGCGGGCCGCCTGTTTGCATGAAGCACGTGGGCCTCAATGTGGTAGCAGACCCCCTGTTTACCATCTCCTATCAAGGGGTGGAGGCCGGCTTGGTGATCTGTGTGGCCGACGACCCGGGGATGTTCTCCTCCCAGAACGAGCAGGACTCTCGGCACTATGCCATTGCTGCTAAGATCCCCATGCTGGAGCCCTCTGACTCCCAGGAAGCGCTGGACTTTACGAAGGAGGCCTTCCGCCTCTCGGAGGAATACCATACCCCCATCCTTCTGCGGATGTGTACCCGCATCTCCCATTCCCAGAGCATTGTGGAAGTGGGTACCCGGGAGGAAGTCCCCGCGAAAGAATACGTGAAGGATACCCAGCGGGTCATGATGACCACCAACTCCCTAAAAGCCCACTACCGGGTGGAAGAGCGCACCCAGGCGATGACCCAGTTTGCAGAGACGACCCCCTGAACCGGATGGAGATGGGGGGAGGACACCTCCATTGGCATCATCACCTCTTCCACCAGCTACCAGTACGTCCGGGAAGTGTTTGGGGACAAGGCCTGCGTGTTGAAGCTGGGCCTGTCTTGGCCCATGCCTGTGGAGAAAGATCCGCACCTTTGCTGCCCAGGTGGACAAGGTTCTAGTGGTGGGAGGAGCTGGAGCCTATCATTGAGAACCACTGCCGGCAGATCGGGGTGGCCGTCACCGGGAAGGAAGTCATCCCCATGGTGGACGAGCTCACCCAGGGAAGAATTTCTCGCTGTCTGGGCCGGCCGGAGAAGGCCGCTGTAGCGCTGGAGGATGAGATCCCGGGCCGTCCCCTGTGATGTGCGCTGGATGTCCCCACCGCGGCGTGTTCTATACCCTCTCAAAGAACAAGTGCATGGTGTATGGCGACATCGGCTGTTATACCCTGGGGGTTATGCCGCCGCTGAACGCCATGGACCTGAACGTCTGTATGGGTGCCTCCTGCTCCGGCCTCCACGGCTTTAACCTGGCCGGCGGGGAGAAGACGGAGAAGCACAGCGTGGCCGTCATCGGGGACTCCACCTTTGTGCACTCCGGCATTACGGGCATCACCGACATTGCCTATAACCAGACAAACTCTACCATCATTATCCTGACAACTCCATTACCGGCATGACCGGCCACCAGCAAAAACCCCACCACCGGGAAAAACCTCCGGGGAGAGCCTGCCGGGAAGGTGGATTTGGAGGCCCTGTGCCGTGCGGTGGGCTTCCGCCGGGTTCGGGTGGTGGATCCCAATAACCTCAAGGAAATGGACAAGGCGCTGAAGGAGGAGCTGGCCGCGGAGGAGCCTTCGGTAATCATCACCCGCAGCCCCTGCGTGATGCTCAAAGGAGGTCCCAAAGGCCCCGCCCCTGAAGGTAGATCTAGAGAAGTGCAACGGCCGCAGCCTCTGCATGCGGATCGGCTGCCCTGCCCCTCAGTCTCCGAGGGGACCACGTGGAAATCGACAACACCCAGTGCATTGGCTGCCAGGTGTGCATGCAGATGTGCCACCGGGACGCTTTGATCGTATAAGGAGGAAGAGAACGTGGAAACTGTCAACATTATGATTGTAGGCGTAGGCGGCCAGGGCACCCTGCTGGCCTCTAAGATGTTGGGCCATTTGCTGGTGAATGCAGGCTATGATGTGAAGGTGTCTGAAGTCCACGGCATGTCCCAGCGGGGCGGCAGCGTGGTCACCTATGTGCGCTACGGCGACCGGGTGAATTCCCCGTCATTGACAAGGGGGGAGGCAGACTTTATCGTCTCCTTTGAGCTGCTGGAGGCTGCCCGCTGGCTGGAGTACCTCAAGCCCACCGGCCGGGTGGTGACCAACACCCAGCAGATGGAACCCATGCCGGTCATCGCGGGCCTGGCCACCTATCCGAAAACCTGGTGGAGAAGATGCAGGCCAAGGGCATCCAGGTGGATGCCATGGACTGCCTCTCTCTGGCCGAGGAGGCAGGCTCCTCCAAGGCGGTGAACATCGTGCTGATGGGCCGGCTCTCCCATTATTTCCCCAACATCGCCCCGGAGGCCTGGCAGGCCTCCCTGGAGGCCAATGTGCCTGCCAAGGCGTTGGACATTAACCGGAAAGCCTTTGCGTTGGGGCAGAAAGGCTGAGTTTCTTAGGAGAACAAACAGGCGCGGCAGCGAATCTCGCTTGCCGCGCCTGTTGTCAGTTGTGGGGGCCTGAATGTTTGGAAGCGTTGTCCTGAGGGGAGAGGGAGTGGGGGTGGTGCTTTTTTCGGGGATTTGGACTCCTTCAGGACGCTGTGCGACCGGTGACTGATCCATTTTCCAATCCCGATCCCAAACAGCGTACAGCCCAGGCAGAGGATGACGAAGGATACTATGGCGTATCGATCCTCCTGCTGCCCTAAAAAGAGGAGTAGAACAAAGCCCACGAAGAGGAGAAAAAGATGCCAAACAGGGCCAGAAAAGGGTGAAATCATGCTTTTTCATAGGGCGTGCCTCCGGGAGAGAATGGAAGGTTCCCTGTCAGTATAGGCGGAAGGGGAGGCGCTGTCAAGCCGCAAAGCGGGGCAGGACTCACATCTCCCTTTCGTATTTGACCCGGTAGTAGACGAAGCATCCCAGCACAAAGAGGTAGGCTGCTGTAAAGAGCAGGATCACCGCCGTCTCTGCCTGCATAAGGACAAAGGAGATCATCAGCGCCCCGTTGAGGTAGAGCATGATGTCAAAGGCTTTCCCTTTGGCCAGGTTGGCCAGGGTGACGTTGCGCTCGTCATTCTGCTCAATTTCCAGTTGCTTCTGGATTTCTGGGGCGCCTTTCAAGGCGCGCAGACTGAGCAAATCTCCTGCACCATGGCCAAAGAGGCCACAGCCCACGCCGATACAGACGAAGGGGAGAACCGCCAGGATCCCTTTGGGCTTCGCTAGGCCGCCGCAGCAGAAGAAAACCGGCGGCAGCCAGCAGGATGCCAAGGCAGACTTTGATGATGTCACGGGTGCGTTGTTTCATAGTGCATCCTCCTCGCAGATGAAAATATCCTCGATGGTTAAGTCAAAATAGCGGGCGATCTTAAAGGCCAGTAGGATGGAAGGGTTGTACCGCCCCCCGTTCCAGGGAACCGATGGTCTGCCGGGAAACCTCCAATGCGGCGGCCAATTCTTCCTGACTGATGTTGCGTGCCTTTCGCAGTTCTTCCAGGCGATTCTTCAAAAAGGAACCTCCTTTCTTGGGAATGGAAAGGAAACTTTCCGTATCAGGGAAGGGATTTGCCCCCGAAGGCATGGGGGCAAGATGGAAAAGTTTGCTTGACATCTTGAGGATACCATCTTCGCCTCAGGATGTCAAGGAAACTTTCCATTTCTTTGAAAGAATTCGCCCCCGGGCAGCAACCCGGGGGCGAAGGATAGGTAGATCCGTAGAAACCTCACTCACTGAGGGAATTCTTCTGGGAGACGGGGGTTTTTCTTCTCATAGCAGGCAAAGGCCTCGTTGACCATATCTGCATCGGGTTTCCGGGTGAAAAGGCTCACCACTGGAACAATGACCAACCCGGCCAGCATCACGAAAGCCCCGCAGTTGATGGAGGACTGGAGCAGCGCAGGAAAGGCGAAGAGCCCTGTGGCGTTGGAGAGCAGGTTCAGGAACATCACGCCGGCGCCAAATAGGAAGGAGGCCCAGCAAGCGGCCTTGGTGGCCTTTTTCCAGTAGAGGCTATAAAGGAAGGGGGCCAGGAAAGCGCCGGCCAGCGCACCCCAGGACACGCCCATCAGCTGTGCGATAAAACTGATGGAGTACTTGTACTGGATAATGGCGATGACCATGGAGATGATGATAAACACCACAATGAAGCACCGGATGATGAACACGGCCTGGAAGTCGTTCATTTTTTCACCATGTTGCCCTTCAACAAATCTAACGTGATGGTGGAGGAAGAGGTCATCACCAAGGCAGACAGGGTAGACATGGAGGCCGAGAGGACCAAGATCACCACAATGGCAATGAGCAGTTCCGGCAGGTTGGACAGCATGGTGGGGACGATGGCATCGTACCCTTCGGTGGCCACATCTACTTGATCGGAGAAGAGCCGGCCAAAGCCGCCCATGAAGTAGCACCCGCCGGACACCACCAGGGCAAAGATGGTGGAGATGACAGTGCCCTTATGGATGGCATCCTCGGACTTGATGGCGTAGAACTTCTGCACCATCTGAGGCAGGCCCAGGTCCCTAAGCTAGTGAGCAATACGACGCCGAGCAAATTGACGGGTTCTGGTCCGAAGAAGGAGGCGTAGATACCGGGAACGTCGCCGTTGGTGGTGGTGGAATCCGAGACAGCGGCTGGGTTGTGCAGGGCCTCGCTGAACCCGCCCTGGGTATTTAGGATGGCGCCGACCACAGCACAAATGCCCACCAGCATGATGCACCTTGGACAAAGTCGTTGATGGCGGTGGCCATATACCCCCAGCGATGACATAGATCCCTGTGAGTACCCCCATAAGGATGATACACACCGTGTAGTCGATGTTAAAAGCCATTCCAAACAAGCGGGACAAGCCGTTGAACAGGGAAGCAGTGTAGGGGATCAGGAAGATGAAAATGATGATGGATGCGCCGATCTTCAGCGACGGGCTCTGGAAGCGCTGTCCAAAGAATTGGGGCATGGTGGTGGAGTCAAAAGTGCTGGGTCATGATGCGGGTCCGCCGCCCCAACACCACCCACACCAGTAGGGAGCCCAAAATGGCGTTGCCGATGCCGGCCCACACGGCAGCGATGCCGTATTTCCAACCGAACTGGCCGGCATAGCCGACGAACACCACGGCGGAGAAGTAGGAGGTACCATAGTCAAAGGCGGTGAGCCACGGTCCAACAGACCGGCCACCTAATACGAAATTGTTGATACCACTGGTGTGCTTTCGGCAGTAAATGCCGATGGCCACCATGACTCAAGTAAATCACCAAAAGTGCGATTTTCAAGGGAATCCTCCATTCTCTCAAACTTTAATGCTTTCAAACTTTAACACCAAAAAGCTGAAAAGTCAAGAAGTTTGCGGAAATTCCCGAAAAAAATCCCTCTGCACCGGAAAGGGGTGCAGAGGGATTGGGTGTGTCTGCAAGGACGGACCTTATTTCGTGGCCCAGTTACCCGTGGCGACCGCCGTAAGATGAGCATTGATGAACCCCTCCACATCGCCGTCCATGACGCCGTTGACGTTGCTGGTCTCGTAACCTGTACGGGTGTCCTTAACCAGGGTGTAGGGCATGAACACATAGGAGCGGATCTGGTTGCCCCATTCGATTTTCAGCTGGACCCCCTTCAGGTCGGATATCTTGTCCGCCTTCTCCTGCATCTGCAGCTCCACCAGCTTGGCCCGCAGCATCTTCATACAGTTGTCCTTGTTCTGGAACTGGCTGCGCTCTGTCTGGCAGGAGACCACTACGCCGGTGGGGGGATATGGATCAGCCGGACGGCAGAGGAGGTCTTGTTGACGTGCTGGCCACCAGCACCGCTGGCCCGGTAGACCTGCATCTCGATGTCCTCGGGGCGGATTCCACCTCCACATCCTCGGGCAGGTCAGGCATGACCTCCACTGGAGGCGAAGGAGGTCTGCCGCCGGGCGTTGGCATCAAAGGGGAGATACCCGAACCAGACGGTGGACGCCGTGCTCCCCGTGGAGGAAGCCGTAAGCATTCTCACCTTCAATCATGATGGTGGCCGACTTGATGCCCGCCTCGTCCCCCTCCTGGTAGTCCATGATCTGATAGGTAAAGCCGTGGCGCTCGGTCCAGCGGGTGTACATGCGGTAGAGCATCTGGGCCCAGTCCTGGGCCTCAGTGCCGCCGGCACCGGCATGGAAGGTCAGAATGGCATTGGAGGCATCGTATTCCCCGGTCAGCGGCGTCTGCGGCCGGGCGGATTCCATGCTCTGAACCAGCGCGTTGTACTCCTCTTCCAATTCGGGCAGGAGGGACTCGTCCTCCTCCTCGTTGCCCATCTCGCACAGGACCATCATGTCCTCCCAAGAGGAACGGCGCTTGGCCTGGGACTCCAACTTACTTTTGAGCTGCTTGAGCTTTTGCAGCACCCGCTGAGACTTTTCCGGGTTGTCCCAAAAGCCGTCGGAAGCACTCTCAGCTTCCAAAAAGTCCACTTCCTGGGCAGTGCTGTCCAAGTTAAGGGCTTTTTCCAGCTCATCCAATTGCGGACGAAGATTATTTAATTTGACTTTATATTCATCGAACTGAAGCATTGATACAATCACTCACATTCTGAAATATTGAACTAAGGTATTATATCCGATCTTTGCAAAAATTGCAAGATGATCTGGTGGAATCTGGGGGAGTTTGCGGCAGTAGGAACGGAAATCATGGGGCAACAGGTGTGACAGGTTTGCTTTTCCCTGCTCCAAACGAATGACGCGGAATGCGACCGGTCAGGGTAGAGGACCGGTGGGAGACCAGAATCAGAATTTTGTCTCCGTATGCCTCGGCCAGGGTTTTCAGGAGGGCTTTCTCATGGAGAATATCCAAGGCTGCTGGTGGGCTCGTCCATCACCAGGACGTCTGGGTCCACGAGCATGGTGCGGGCAATGCCGATGCGCGCCGCTCGCCCCCGGAGAGGCGGGCGCTCATTTGTCCCATAGGGGTTTCATAGCCGAGAGGGAGGGTCTGGATAAAGTCATGGATCCCAGCCCGCTGGGCTGCCCGGCCAATTTCCTCTCGAGAGGCGTCGGGCTTTCCCAGGGCAATGTTTTCGGCAATGGTCCCGTTGAAGAGAAACGTGTCCTGCTCCAGCACGGCGATGCCTGCCGCAGTTCTGCCAAACTGATCTGCTGTAAGGGGATGCCATTGATGCGGATCTCCCCACCGGTGGGATTCCAAAACCGGAGAAGGAGGCGGAGAATGGTGGACTTCCCCATGCCGCTCTCTCCCACAATCCCCAGCTTTTCCTGAGAATGGACCGTCAGTTGGAAGTCGTCCAGGATGGCTTTCCCCTCGGGAGAATACTGGAAGGTCACATGGTCAAAGACGATTTCTCGGATGGGGCCCACGGTACGGGGTGGTCTGCTTCCTGAACTTCCGGAGGAGTGTCCTCCAGGAGAAACAGGCGCTCTCTTTGCGGCGTAGGTCTCAGTAAGCTGGAGACCACGGTGAACGAGGATTGGGTGGAGGAGAAAGAGGCCGTGGCCACATAGGAGAGTAGGATGGCGGCCACGGGGTCTCCCGTCCTGCCAGGGCCAGATAGGAGGCCACCGCCACAATGGAGATCCTGGCCAGATAGACGAAGAAGGTGGGCACCGAGGAAACTGCCTGCTGATGAAGGGTCAGTCCGTGGGCAGCCCGGTTGATGGCTTGACCTCGCTGGGTGACCTGTTCCATGCGACGATTGCCAGCCCCGAAGATTTGGATGTCTTTGAGACCATAGATACTCTCTAGGACGAAGGCCTTCATTTGCCCCAACCGTTCGCGATAGCGCATTCCACGCGCCGTCCTAGTTTGACAGCGGCCAGGGGAAAGGCGACGCTGATGAGCAGGTAAATGGGGGAGCAGCACCGCTGCGTACAGCGGATGGTAGCAGAGGGCCAACACCAGCGTGGTACAGGGAAGAAGGATGACGGTGAACATCGGACCAATGGTATGGGCGAAATAAGAACTCGATGGTCTCAATGTCCGAAACAGCGATGTTCAGAATGTCCCCTTCTGCCGGCCCACCAGGCAGGCAGGGGCCAGGGTACGCAATTTTTCATAGAGTCGAACCCGCAGATGGGCCAGGAGATGGTAGGCTCCCGCGTGGGACACCACGCCTTCTATATACCGGCATACCACAACCAGAGCGGCGCTGATCCCCGTTGCAATCCCCCACGGGGTGGGGAGGCCAACCAGCCGGCGCAGGCCAGGAGGGTAAGGGCGCCAAACCCCATCAGCCCCATCTGCGCCAGGTTTCCCACTACGCTGGCCAAGGTGGAGAGAGCGAGCGCTTGCCCCGCTTTCACTGGGGCGGCTAACTTGAGCAGGCGCCGGGTCATGGTACCCAGGGAATAGTGAAACGATTTAGCCATGGTGCAGCCCTCCTCTCCCTGCTGTTCCAGCAGCGTTTGTTCCTGGACGAGACGGCGGTAGAGGCCGGGTTCCGCCATGAGTTGGGTATGGGTGCCCTGCTGGGCCACTTGCCCGCGATCCAGGACATAGATATTATCGGCCCCTCGAATGGCGGACAAGCGGTGAGAGATGATAATCAGTGTGCGGGTCTGGGCCAAACTGTCGATGCACCGCCAGATCTCCTGCTCGCTTTCCAGGTCTACGCTGGAGGTGGCCTCGTCAAACACGATATATTCCGCCTGGCACAGCAGGGCCCTGGCGATCCCGATCTTTGCCGTTGGCCGCCAGAAAGTTTTTGGCCTGCGTCGCCCACGTCGGTGTCCAACCCCAAGGGTTGTTCCAACACCCAATCCTTGAGCCAGACGTCGTCCAGCGCTTCCCAGAGGGCCTGTTCGGAGGCTTCCGGGGCGGCCAGGCACAAATTTTTCACGAAGGGTGCCGCTGAAGAGGCTGACGGTCTGGGGGACCATGATGATTTTCCGGCGCAGTTCATCGGGAGTCAGGGAGAAAGGTCCTGCCCCTCCATGAGAATGCGCCCGGAAGAGGGGTCAAAAAAGCGCATGAGCAATCCTGCTGTGGTGCTTTTGCCACAGCCCGAAAGTCCTACAAGGGCAGTGGTTTTCCCCTGAGGAATCTCTAAGTTCAGGTTCTGAAGGGTGGCGGCCCGACCAGGATAGGAGAAGGAGACCCCCTCGATCCGGATGCCGGGATAAGGCTTGTCCTCCGGTGGAATGGAGGGGTCGTAGGGCCTGGTGGTGTCCATATTAAGCAGACGGGATACCTTGTCTGCGGCAGCCCACACTGAGCAGGGCTGTGTGCGTCACAGACATCAACTGACGCACCGAGGCGAAGAACCCGAAAGAGAGCAACAGAACCGTTAATGCCGAGGGAAAAGACACCAATCCATGAGCCAGGGAATGGCCAACTAGCACCACAGAAGCGGCCACAGATCCAAAGATCAGTCCGTCAGACAGGAGGAAGGAGCGGAAGTTGACCTTCATCACATCCATGATCTTTCGATTGAAGTTGTCTGCCTTGGTTTTAATCCTTCGGTACGCTGTTGGTCTTGGTTGTACAGTTTCAGCGTGGTAAGCCCTTGGACGCTTTCAAGTAGTAACCGTTAAATCTTCCAGACTGTCCCAATACTCTCCTTTTAGGGACTCAATGTGTTTGCGGAAAAGGTTGTTGAGAGGCATCAGAACCAAGGAGACCACGAACAGGAAGATGGCGACCGGCAAGGAGTACTGCCGCATCTGCCAGAAAAAGGTAGAAGGGGGCGATCAGGCAGTAAAGCAGACCGGGCAGGTATTTACTGTAGTACACCTGCATGGACTCCACCCCGTCCACCGAAGCGGTAATGGCAGAGACAGGACCGACCTTTTCGATGTTTCCTACGTCCAACTCTAGAGCTTTGGCAAAAATCTGGCGGCGCAGGGAAAGACGGGCCTGCGCGGTGCGGCGGTATTCCAGTTCCCCAATCAGGAGTTCGGCGGCCAACATCAAGAGAGCAGCCAGTAGGGCGGAGACAATGGCGGCCCGCATATCGGCTCCCGTCATGGTGGGGGAGGATAGACTGCCCAAGAAGCCGCCAATGCTTTGGGCAAACCATGCCGTGCCTACCAGCACCACCAATTTGGCGGCAGTGATAGACAGAATCCATCCCCAAAGGCCCTTGGCCATGTGGAGCAAGGTCTTATTCAGAAGAAGCATTGTTCCCATTCCCTCCTTTTCTAGGACAGGCTATGGTAAGACAGCAGTTAGGATCTCCCGTGGAGTAGGAGAACTGTCGCGTGTACAAACCTTTGGTTGCACTGTAACATCGCTGGGCCAGTGGGTCAAGGGACCTTGTCACATAGAGAAGGAAAAAAGGTTTGTTGCGGTTTTGCTTTGGCGGGGGAAGGGGGGTGTGAGCATGAAGGGTATTTACGGAGGGGCATTTTTAATGATTTTCATACAGTCAATAAAGTTTATGTATCCGGATGTTTTTACCCTGGGCGTCTACGAATTTAACGTAATGCTTGACATTATGCTGGCAAGCTATATCATTTTCATTGTGACTTCTCTGTGGGATACAGTGATTCAGATCGTGGCAAAGAAAACATGTCAAAAGAGTAATATTTTGTTTAAGGAGGTTGACGGATGATGAAGGTGTTGGTGACAGGGACCAGTACAGGCATTGGCCGCGGCATTGCGGAGAAATTTTTGGCGGAAGGCCATACGGTGATTGGGCTGGATGTGGCGGAAAGCACCATTGCCCACGAAAACTATGCACACTATATTGCGGATGTGGCCTGCCCAGAGCAGCTCCCCGCGGTGGAGGGGTAGAAATCCTGATCAACAATGCAGGCGTGCAGGACAGTGGGCGTGACATTGACGTCAACCTGCGGGGTACCATCTACTGCACGGAAAAATACGGGATTCAACCGAACATCAAGTCCATTGTGATGACGGCTTCGGTGAGTGCCCACAACGGAGCAGAGTTTCCAGGGTACTGCGCCAGTAAAGGTGGGGTTTTGGCGTACACAAAAGAATGTGGCACTGCGTGTGGCAAAATATGGTGCTACCTGCAACAGCATTTCTGCTGGCGGGGTGATTACGGAATTAAACGCACATATCTTAGAGAATCCGGCGCTTTGGGATCAGGTGATGGCAGAGACGCTGCTGCCCAAGTGGGTCACCGTAGAAGAAATGGCAGAGTGGACCTATTTCCTTGCCGTAGTGAACCAGAGTATGACGGCCCAGGACATTCTGATCGACAATGGAGAGATCGCCAAGGCCAACTTCGTCTGGTAATAGAATGCCGATGGGGGCGTAACGATGCGTCAGAAACAGACCAGGCATGCGCAGGGGAAAGGAGCGTCCTTAGCGTCTGGGCAACGTGGGCCGTTGCTGTATCGTTTGGAGGATACGCCAGCCATTGGGAAACGTTTGCTTTACAGCCTGCAGTTTGTCGTGATTTTTATGGGTTCCGTAGTGCTGGTGCCCATGCTGGTGGCAGAGCCCCTGGGATGGAGCCAGGAGCAGGTTGCCTTTCTGCTTTGCAATGTGCCATTTTTACCGGTGGAATTGCTACCTTTGTGCAAGCGAAAGGGATCGGACCTGTGGGCGCTCGGCGCCGATCCTACTGGGGACGACCTTTGTGACCATCACCCCGCTTGTGGCGATCACGACAGAGTATGGGTATGATGCCTTCCTCGGTGGCGTGATTGCGGGAGGGATTGTCTATGTGCTGGTGGCTTGCTTTGGGGCGCGCTTTCTTCGCCGGTTCTTCAGCAGTACGGTCTCTGGTACCTTGGTAGTGGCCATTGCACTGACCTTGGCGCCTTCCTGCGCGGACATGGCGGCGGGAGGAAGTGCACCCGTAGGGGGAGGCTACAGCACATGGCAAAACTGGTCGCTGGCCATTTTGACCATGGCAATCTGCCTCATTGCCCATCTGTTTGGGAAGGGATTTTGGCGGACCATCGGCCTCTTTATGGGCCTGGCGGCAGGGGTATGTGCTGGCCCTCCTGCTGGGCGATGTGGCGTTTGGTGGCGTTATGGAAGCCGCGTGGTTTTCCGTTCCCAGGCCATTTGCCTATGGGGTGTCTTTTCACCTGGAGCCCGTTCTGATTATGGTGGTCATCTATCTCGTTACGGCGATGGAATTTGTGGGAGACACGACAGCCACTGCCGTGGTTTGTGCAGACCGTTTGCCAACCCATCGGGAGCTGCGGGGCGGGCTGCTCTGCGACGCCCTGTCCAGCGTGCTGTCTGGGGTGTTCAATTTCGCACCGAACATCTCCTACAGCGACGGCGTGGGGATCATCGGCAGCACCCGTGTAGCCAGCCGAGCCGTGATGGTGACCAGCGGCCTTCTGATCGCCGCGCGGGGTTGGTTCCCAAGTTTGCAGCGTTGCTGTCCACAGTGCCGGCGCCTGTGTTGGGAGGGGCGTGCCTCTTCCTCACTGGGGTCATGTTGATGGCAGGCGTTGAAGTCATCCTTACCCAGCCGCTCACCCTTCGCAATTCCGTCATTGTGGGGACTTCGCTGGCGGTGGGGATTGGATTGGGATTCAGCGGCGTGCTGGAACAGGCGCCGATGGCAGTTCGTACCCTCTTCAGCGGAATTCCTGGAACGGCGCTAACCGGCGCGTTTCTCCATGGAATCCTGCCCAAAGATTGATTGACTTCCTTGAGAAATTCTCTCCCTATTCAAAATCCGAGGGGCTTCTGGCCGATGGACCAGAAGCCCCTCGGGCTTGTCTTATTTTGGGATAGAAGAAACGGGGGAGTAGCCTCTGCGTTTCGATGGGCCAAGACGTTATAATGCTTGTAGAGCGTGGCAAAGCGGCCGGCGTATGCTTTTTTCCAGGGTTTCCGTTTGCCGCAAAAATGGAGGATGGCGGTATTCTGCATCACCCAGTCCATGTGGTAGGCGCCGTTGCTGCGGAGCAGATAACCGGGGTAATACCGGGCATCATAGTTCCATAGGGCATCGTCAATCCAAAGGGTTTTGGCACCGTAGAGGGTATTAAACACGTCTTGGTCTGGCAGAAGCAGTTCGGATCCATGTTCCTGCACATGTTGGAAAATTTCTTGCGGATGGATGTCAGTCCGTCCGCGATCCAGATCCATGAGCAAAACGCCGGTATTATAGTAATCCTGGTCTGTTTTTAAACGGATTCGATTGATGCCATTGACCAAGTCGTTGACGGTAGTGTGCGAGGCGGCGGCGAACAAATTGCCCTGTAACTCGGTCTCCCAAAGGGGGTGAGGGGATTGATCACCAGGATATCTGGGTCGAGGTAGAGCACCCGATGCAGTGAGGATGGCAAGAGATGGGGGCCAGCGACCGGTAGTACATCTCCTGGGGATATTGGTTGGAAATGGGCGCGTCTGCAAAAAGCCGCCGGTCCATGACCAAAGGGGTCAGAGGAACGCCAAGGGTTTGACAGAATCCGGAAAGGCGTGTCAAGTCCTCCTGGGGGGATGGCGCTATCACGGCAGCCAGACATGGAACTTTCTCCCCTGGTGTGTTCTGCACGGCGGAGGTGAGCATGGTTTGAAACGGGGGAATGTAATTGGTGTCAAAGGTTACGAGCAAGTGGATGGTTTGGTCTGACATAAGCAGTCTCCTTTGTCGGGGGGCAGTATCCAGGGGACAAAAATGGGTTCCTTTATTATAACGGAGCCCATGCCAAAGCGCAAGAGAGACTGTCTGAAAGGGCAAGGCGCCCTGAGAGAGGGCGCCCTAGCGTTCGCTGGTGGTGGGAGATCCCCCTCCCAGTGGAAGATAAAGTCATCCAAATCCTGGGGCGCAGGGGATACCGGTGGTAATGTGCGGGTATTCGATTCAGACATAGAAAAAAGCCTCCTTGGTAATGGGATATACAACCCAGTCTATGCACAATGGAGAGAAGTATGTGCGGCAAATGGATGCGAGAATGGCAATGGGTACGGAGGATAGGGGACCGCTTGGAGGATATTCTATGTATGGGGTGATGAGATTGCAATTTGAAGATCCGAAGATGCAGGAGTACTTTGAAGCCCTGCCCTCGAAAGTACGCGCGTTTTTTTGCGCAACTCTAAGCTCGAGATCAGCTCTCCGGGAGAATTGATGATGATCGGCGAGCACTTCAAAAAGGAATTGGAAACGCCGCAGGACGGTCGAAAATAACCATGTCCTCGGATCCCGCACCAGTAAAGTCCTACTGGTCATGGGACTGCTGAGGGAATGAACTTCTAAAAAATTGCAGAAGCAGAAAAAAGTGCTTGACAAAGCATTCCTCTCATGCTATAGTAATTAAGCACTTGAGAGTGTGACGGCTGGAAATGCCGGAGTGGCGGAATTGGCAGACGCCTGGGACTTAAAATCCCATGGGAGAAATCCCGTGCCGGTTCGACCCCGGTCTCCGGCACCATATCGCGGAGTAGAGCAGTTGGTAGCTCGTCGGGCTCATAACCCGGAGGTCGCAGGTTCGAGTCCTGCCTCCGCAACCAAAAAAACACCCTGTTTCCATTGGGAAATGGGGTGTTTTCCGTATCATGGAAGGACAAGGAGGGAACAGAATGCTTCACCGTAACGCAGCCCCAGCGCGCGTTAGAAAAGGAACTAGCACTTCTTCAAAAACGGAGGGCCGTATGGAGACCCGGGCACTGGCAGACAAGGAAGGGGCTTGAAAGCAAAGCTGGAGGAAAAAGTTCCCGAAAAAGTGTATACCTCCTTGGAGCAGGCGTTCTGCAAAGCCTTTGCCTTGGTCTTTGAGAAGGGGACCGGGATCATCGAGAAAAGCTATGACCGGGATGCCCTGGAAAAGGACTACGCTGTGCGGGACTTTGCCGTCCAGGTCAAGGGGGACCGCCGCACGCCGCGCCGCTTTCCCAAGGAAAACCGGGGGCCAACGCAAAGAACCTCCTCCTCTCGACGGTAGAGGGGTGGGGCTGGAGTGCGCTGGGCATTGGCCTGCCAGATATTGTCCTCTTTGTGGGAATGCTGCTCAAGGGTATCTATGAAACGGCTTTGCGGTATGGCTTTCCCTATGAAGATCCTGCGGAACAGATGTGGATTCTCCGCATGATGGAGACCGCGTTGACCAAAGGTCCTCTGTGGACAGAAAAGAACCAGGGTGTAGATGCGTTTCTGTACCAGGGGCTGATGGAGGAACCCACCAAGGAAGCTCTGTCTCAGCAGATCCAGGCCACGGCACAGACCTTTGCCATGGATATGTTGGTCCTGAAGTTCATCCAGGGACTGCCCTTGGTGGGGGCGCTGGGTGGCGCGGCCAACCCGGTGTATTACCGTCGGGTGTTAAACTATGTCCAATTGAAATACCACAAACGATATCTCTATCAAAAAAAAAGAAGGGAGATGGCACCATGAACGAATGGATTCTGCCCCAGGGAGAGGCGGCGGCGCTGATGCCGGGGGGCATCCTATAGTCTGCCCGGTCTGTTTCTGTATTCTAAGTTAATCTATCAGTGCCTGGATCAGGTCCAGGATAAATTTGGGTATGCCATCCCGGTGCGTTACCTCTATGGTTCCCCCAAAGTCCTTTGGAACTGTGGGCGGCTGATCATCACAGACAACCACTACACCCCCGAGAGGAGATCTACCAGGAGTTGGCCGGCGCCAAAGCGCGGGGGATCACCCCTCTGCTGACCTTTTCCGCGCCGGTGCTCTCCCAGGAGGACCTCGCAGACCCTGCCGGAAATGCGATCCTGGCCATGGCGGATGAAGTGGGCGGGGGCGTGATTGTCTCCACCCCCCTGCTTCGGGACTATATCCGGGCCAAGTATCCCAACATAGAGGTGCATGCGTCGGTGATCATGACGGCCTTCCCAGAGCAGCGGGATGAGGGTTACTATGCCTCCCTGGCGCGGGAGTATGACCGGTTTGTGGTCCACCCGGATGACAATTTCCGCCTGGATCTCCTGGAGAAGATTCCGAAAGACCGGGCGGAGATCATCCTCAACGAGCGCTGCGTTTACCAGTGCCATCAGCGGAAGGAACACTACCTATCCATTGTAGAGGACCAAGCCGCCCTGATCCAGGGGGAAGGGAGCTGACCCATTTTCTAGACCGCTGTCCCAACGTCCCCGACTTTAAGCAGCACGCCTCCAAAGCGCGGAACATCTCCTGACGGCAAAGAGGCGGTGCACCTGCGAGAGATGGGATTTTCTCTTTTAAGCTCCAGGGGCGGCTGGACATCCCCCTATGTGTTCTTCTTTGATTTTCTCCGCTATGCGTTGGAGAACCAGCTGTCTTTCCCCGCAGAATATCCCGTGTTTTCCTTTTCGATCCGCCAATACTTAAAGGAAAAGGAACGGAACCGGCAAAGACAGAGAAACCAGGAAAAAAATATAAGTTGCAGAAGCCCCGTGGACCGAGATCCACGGGGCTTCTTTGCTTGTAAAGAAGGAGAAGTAGGAAGAAAGCTTATTCAAATTGGCTGTAGTAGAGGGCGGCATAGGCGCCATTCTTTGCCAGCAAGGTTTTGTGATCCCCTGCTCAATGATGTTGCCGTTGGCCATAAACAGGATGTTGTCCGCATCCCGAATGGTGGAAAGGCGGTGGGCGATGACAAAGCTGGTTCGGCCGTCCATGAGCTGTTTCATGGCCTTGCCGATTTCCACCTCGGTGCGGGTGTCCACGCTGGAGGTGGCCTCATCCAAAATGAGGATGGGCGGATTGCACAGGAAGACGCGGGCGATGGTGAGCAGCTGCCGCTGGCCGGCAGACAGGTTGGCTGCTTCGTTATCCAGCATGGTGTCATAGCCCTGGGGCATGGTGCGGATGAAGTAGTCCACCATGGCGGCCTTGGCAGCGGCCACAATCTCCTCGCGGGTGGCGTCCGGTTTGCTGTAGGCGATGTTTTCGGCCACGGTACCGCCAAACAACCAGGTGTCCTGGAGAACCATGCCGAAGTTGCGGCGCAGCCGGCGCGGGTCATCTCGGCGGCAGAGACGCCGTCTACCGTGATTTTCCCGCCATTGACCTCGTAAAACCGCATCAGGAGGTTGATCAGCGTGGTCTTCCCGGCCCCTGTGCTGCCGACTACGGCGATCTTCTGCCCTGGCCGGGCGGAGAAACTGATGTCCTGCATCAGCAGGCGGTCGGGGTTGTATCCAAAGCTGACGTGCTCAAAGGCCACGTTGCCCTTGGAGTGTTCCACGACGGCGGGGTGCTCGGGGTCAGGGATCTCCTCCTCCTCGTCCAGCATTTCAAAGGTACGCTCGGCAGAAGCCAGGGCGGACTGGAGGGAGTTGATCATATAGGAGGCCTCTGTGAGAGGCTCTGCCGTCTGGTTCACATACTGGAAGAAGGCCTGCACCACACCAATGGTCATGGTGCCGTTGAGCATCGAGTACCCGGCAATGACGGCGATCACAGCCTGGGACAGCCGGGTCAGCAGACGGATGAGGGGTTAATGCAGATGGTGAGGAAGTCTGCCTTCTGGTTGGCGGCACGGTTTTCTTCCGCGACTTTTACCACTTGTTGAATACTTTGATCCTCGTGGTTGTAGGCCTTAATGACGTCGCGGCCCTTATAGTATTCTTCCACCACGCCCGTCAGGGAGCCGATGGTCTCTTGCCGCTGGGCAGCACAGCAAAGCAAGTTCTTAGAGGCCACCACCTTGGTGATCACCACGCAGATGGCCATGAACACCAGGAAAATCAGGGTGAGGGGTACGCTGTAATAGAACATGACGATCAGGGACCCGATGACGGTTCCAATGGCGACGATCATCTTCAGCAGACCGGTCTGGAGGACTTCGGAAATCTTATCCAAGTCGCTGGTGACCCGGCTGAGAATCTCACCGGCCTTGTTCTGGTCAAAGAAGCGCGCGGCAGGCGGTGAAGCTTGCGGGAGACCTGGGTTCGCAAGGAGAGCACCAAGGTCTCGCCACGTTGGCCATCAGATAGGACTGGAGGTAGTAGAACAGCCAGGTAAACAGGTACTGTATGGTAAGGCGGAAGAGTTCCTTCCCCAAGTTGTCCCAGGTAATGACGAAGGCAGTGCCGGTGTTCCAGGCTGTCTGGATGCTCTGCCATAGGTGGTCGATGACCACTGCGCTGTACAGGGATTCCAAATACTCAGAATCACGTAGATTACAATGGAGAGACCCACCACAGCGAGACGGGCACGCTGGCTCTGCAGTTGGCTGAACAGACGGACCACAGTGCTTTTGGTGTTCTGAGGCACTTCTCGCTGTGGGGTATGCAAAGGTTTTCTTGTCGCTCATGCTTCCTTCGCCTCCTTTGTTTGGGATTCGTAGATTTCTTGGTAAACGGTGCAGGTTTCCATCAGCTCTTCATGGGTGCCAATGCCTGCCACGGCGCCCTCGTCCAGGACGACGATCTGGTGGGCATGGCGGATGGAACTCACACGCTGGGCAATGATGAGGACGGCGGCGTCTTGGGTTTCTGCGGCCAGGGCCTTTCGCAAGGCGGCGTCGGTCTTAAAGTCCAGGGCAGAGAAACTGTCGTCGAAGATATAGAGTTCCGGTTTCTTCACCAGGGCCCGGGCAATGGACAACCGCTGCTTCTGACCGCCGGAAAAGTTGGTGCCGCCCTGGGCCACGTGGGAATTGAGCCCATCGGGCAGAGAGCGGATGAAGTCCCCGGCCTGGGCCACATCGGCGCGTGCATGAGCTCCTCCTCGGTGGCATTTTTCCGGCTGTACCGCAGGTTGTCGGCGATGGTACCGGAGAAGAGCCAAGCCTTCTGTTGGACATAGGACAGGTGGTCTCGGAGGAACTGCTGGGTCATTTGCCGGATGTCCGTGCCGTTGAGCAGCAGGGCGCCCTCTGTGGCGTCATGGAACCGAAGGATCAGAGAGGCTACGGTGGACTTACCGCTGCCTGTGCCACCGATGATGGCGGTGGTTTCCCCTCGTCGGCAGGTGAAGTTCAGGTTCCGCAGCGTGTATTCCTCTGCGTCAGCAAAGCGGAAGGAGACATCCTGGAACGTGAGAACGTCTTTCTCGTCGCCGTTTTCTTCCGGGTCGTCCAACACCAAGTCGGTGATCTCCGGGGTGTGGTCCAGCACCAGGCGGACCCGCTCGCAACACTCCAGGGCCCGGGGCAGGGTGAGGATGACCATCTGTGCCATCATCAGATAGAACAGAACCAGAAAGGCGTACTCGATGACGGCGGTGATGTCGCCGATCTGGAAGGTCCCGGCGGCGATGTGTCCGCCGCTGAGCCAGTAGACCACCACCACGAAGAGGTTGATGCAGAAGAAGGAGAGGCCGTCCAGATTGGCGAAGAGCCGGTTGGCCCGGATAGAGGTCTGTGCGTAGTTGGTGAAGGCGGTGTCCATACGGGTTTTCTCCCCGCTTTTCGTTGTTGAAGGCCCGGACCACCCGCACGCCGGTCATGTTCTCCAGCAGGACGGTGCTCATCCGGTCCAGCAGTTTCTGAAGCCGGCGGAACAGAGGGGGAGGCGTCGCGGATCATGAAGAAGGCGAGAATCAGCACCACCAGCACCACTGCCAGCAAGACAAAGCCGATGGCTCGATTCAGATTGAAGGTGAGCACCAGGGACAGCACGCAGATCACCGGCACCGGCAGGATCATCTGAATGGAACTGAGCAGAGCCATTTGGATCGTTGTGACGTCCGAGATGGTCCGGGTGGTGATAGAGGCGGTGCCGAACTGCCGGAAGTCATAGACAGACAGCTTAAGGGATTTGGTGTAGATGGCTTGCCGCATATCTTTGGCCACTTGTGCAGTCAAGGTGGCGCAGGCATATCCCCCGGCAATGGCACCGAGGCCTGCCACCGCGGAAATCACTGCCATCTGAATGCCCGTGGTTACGATGGATTGGAACGCCGCGCCCGAGGTGCCTGCGTTGAGCATTTCCGCCACCAGCGTAGGAATGAACAGGGGAGCCGGCCACGTCCACAAACAGCAGCACAACGGTGAGCACGCAGAGCTTCCAATGGGGTTTGAGGAATCGTAAGAGCAGTTTCATGGAATGGGATTCTCCTTTCCGAAAATGGAATAAAAGGCGCCCGGGCCGTCTAGGACTTCCCGAGCGCACTCGACATCTTCTCCAACACTGTCATTGCGATGACAGGTCCTCCGATGAGTGGGTGTTTGTTTTTTTTCTTCTTCCAAGGCCTGCTTCAGCGCGGCACTGAAACGTAACGTGAGCTGTGTAATGGATTCTTGCTCCTCTGGAGTTAAAGTTTCCCAAGCCTGTGCCTCCATCCGTTCCATTTTGAAATGGTTTCGTCCACAAAGCACTGACCGGTTTCGGTTAAAATGGCTCGTTTGCTTCGCTGGTTGTCCTGGAACGGTTCCAGCCGGATCAGGCCTTTTTTGATGAGTAGCTTGAAGGCGGAGTTCAAGGTCTGCCGGTTTAGGCAGAGCTGATCACTGATCTCCTTTTGTGTGACGATTCCCTCCTTGATGAGGACCAGGGACCAGTACTCCGGGTCAGAGAGACCACAGGACTTGGCGAGGAGGCCATAGACTGCGTCAAATTCCATGGCGGCGTCTCGAAAGGCGTCTAAGCGAGGATCCTGTTTGGGGAGAGGGGGCATTGGCATCACCTTCGCAAATAGTCTGAAATCATACTGTATGATTTGGGAACGTTCGATATCATACCACCAGGGGAAAGGGATGTCAAGGAATAAGGTACCAATTTAGAGGGAAGGGAACGTTCGCTTTTTGTGGAACATGTTAACACAAGCGAAGAAAGGCTGCTCTTTGGAAGAAAAAGAGCAGCCCTTGCAGGGAAAAGTCGTGGTTTACATGTGGAACCGTCGACGAACCTCCTCCCGGAGCGAGGGGACCCGACGGATGACGATCAGAGGGATGAGTAAGATCACGCAGATAGCCAGGACAATGAGGGACCAGCTGGGGACCAACTGCCATGGAGATAACCATCAATCAGCCCCTCTACCCCCAACGTAAACACCCCTGAGGAGCCGATCACCAATGCGATGGAGGATAGGGTGCTCCGTTTTCGCGCCCCCATAGTCAATCCCCAAAACAGGAACAAGGCACCCAGCAGGAGAATGATGGGCGCGCCAGGTGCAAGTACCAATCCCATCCATCCAGATCCACTGCGATGAGGGAGACATAGACGGCGATGGCAAGGACATCTGCCAGTAGCTGTAGACGAAAGGTATCCTTTTTGTGGTGGAGCAAAGGGGCACGGTCCAGATCCACAGCATAATCGCTGCGCCGATCACATAGAGAGACCAGGTGTGCTGGGTTTTGAGAAAGAGATTCAAGATCCCACAGCACACGGCCACAGAGGCCAGAACGGTGGAGATCAGGATGGCGATGGGCAGCTTCGAGGAGGGGGAACCTCCTTGCGCTCGGTGGGAAAGGGTTTTGGTCTTTGCCTCGTTGACAGGCTGGTTGGGATTATAGACTGGCGTGTGGCAGAGAGGGCAAAAGGATGCAGTCTCATCCAGTTCCACGCCGCAGTTGACGCAGTAGGACATAGGAAACACCTCTCAACAAATCAGTGGGTACGGTTGGACTCCACCTTGACATGGATCCCTGCCTGCACCAGATGGGAGAAAAAAACGCCGCTCCGTTTCGCTGGAGACCCCGGTTCCAGCGAAGGTGATGGCCATGGTATTGCCGTAGCTGATGGAGGCACAATGGGGGGAGGGGCGTGTGGCTTGTCCCAACATCACTTCCATGTGATGGATGTGGGGTTCCATTTCTGGGGAACGTGAAAGATTCCAGGATTGGTGTAGGTCCCAGAGTAGGGGCGAACGCCAACCAATTGGTAGGAAAATGCCATGATTGGATTTTTTCAGAAACAAGGGCACCATCTGCAAAAAGCGGTTTTTGGTAAATTGCACATTGCCAGTGAGTTTGGCCTGCATCTCCTGCCGGTTTGCGTGAAGGCGCATGTAGCTGTGCACTTGTCGGACAATTTCTTCTAGCGTGTACTCCCCCAATGTGGGGTCAATGCAGGGGCGGACGGTGAGGATAAAGTTACGCAAAGGTTTCCGAAGGGAACCATGGCCGGAGATTGATGGGGATGGCCAGGGCCACAGGCCGAGGGTGGCGGTAGTGTCGCGCGGCTTGGTTTTCCAGCAAAGATTGCAAGGACCGCGGTGAGATACTCTGTCACAGAAGCGCTGTACTGTTGAGACACTTTACGCAAAATGATCCACAGGAACCAGGCCCATGGTGACATTTAAAGTGTAAAAGGGTTCTGGTTGACTGGTGTTGGGAAAGGCGGTTTTCTCCAGTTTATCCCGCAGGATACGCTGGCCGGCATATTTGGCATAGGCGTCCTCCAACTCCTCCTTACGAGGGGGCTGGGTGATGTCTAAAATGCCGGGACCATTTGAATGGCATAGCCCAGTTCCCGGAGATAGACCGCCAACAGGGTGCGGAAAAGACCAGCGTTCCAGCCCCGTCTGAAATGGCGTGGAAGACTTCCAAAGAGATGCGGTGTTCGTAGTAGAAAATGCGAATCAGCCACTCATTGTCTTCCCGAAACCGTACGGGCTGGCAGGGGTTTACCATATCCTGTTTCACGAAGGGGCCGGGGTTGGGGTTGGGCTCAAAAGTAACACCAGAAAGCACCTCGGCGCATCCGAACGGCAAAACCAGGAAACCGTGGCATGGTCTTTCCGACAGCACGCTGGAGCAGGGTAGGGTTGACAGGTTCTGTCATGACAGCGGAAAACCGATAGATGGCGGAGTAACGGTCCTTCTGGATGGCAGAATACAGTACCCCGCGTTGTCCAAAGGATACCACGTGTTTTTTGGCCTGCTTTTTGGACACGGTGAGGCCCCTTTGTACGCAACATGACATGTTTGATCAAATTGATTGTATCATAGCGAGGGAGAAACTACAAGGGAAAGAAGGGAAGGCCTTTTCTTTTTCCGGCCGCCGTGGTATACTAAGCCATCTTTTATTGACAGGAAAAGGAGAGCTGCAGTATGGACCCAAAGAAACTGTCCTTGCGGTTGAAGCCTCGAGGAAAAACAACAGGAAGGAAAGCGCCGAGGACCGTCAGTTGGCACCTATGATGCGGGCCTTGAAGGCGATTCATTCTGTAGGTACACCGGACTCTATGAATCCAGAGGATTTGGCCAAGCGGCGTGCCGCCCAAGAGGTGCTGGGACGCCTGGTGGCCCCCATGATTGTCATGAAAAAGTGGGAGACCTTCCACCTAAAAGAGATGGCCTGCGCTTGGGTAAAGCCGGATTGGCCCCACGACAAGCGGCAGGTGATCCTCTACTGTCACGGTGGGGGATATACCAGTGGAAACCTGGGCTACTCCCGCCCACTGGCATCAAAACTCACCAATGCCACCGGTTGGGAGACCCTGTGCTTTGAGTATCGTTTGGCGCCGGAACACCCCTTCCCAGCGGCAGTGGACGATGCCAGACGGGCGTGGGACTATTTGATGTATTTGGGGTATGGCGCCCGGGATGTGGTGGTAGCGGGGGATTCGGCAGGGGGAACTTGGCGTTGGTTCTCTGCCACCAGCTCAAACAGGCGGGGCGTCAACTGCCTGGCCGTCTTGTATTGATGTCCCCCTGGACGGATATGACCGCCAGCGGGCGCTCCTATACTCAACGGGCTGCGATGGATCCTACGATTACTCTGGATTACATCCACGCGGTGCGAGAGGTGTATGCCGGAGGAAACGAGTTGACCTCTCCGTTGCTTTCCCCGCTCTTTGGGGACTTCCCGGGGATTCCCACCGACTTTGGTGCAGGTGGGGAGCAATGAGATCCTCTATTCAGACTCCCTCCGCTTGCGGGAGCGGATGCAGGCGACAGGGTGCACTGCCAGCTAGAGGTATGGGAAGATATGTGGCATGTGTTCCAAATGTTCCCGATTCGGAAAGCGGCGTTGGCCATGGAACACATTGGTCAATTCTTGTTGGACAGTATTTGATGGTTGGAGCCAACTCTGTGATAGAATTTGTCCCTGTTGCAAATGCAACAGGGATAAATTTGCTGTTGGCGTAAGATAGAGGATAGAAGCGGGGGACTTTTCAGTGAGGTTCCTGCAGTCAGAATTGGTAGGAGGTGCTATCCATGAAGAAACCAAACATTCGTATCACGCTGGTAGGCCAAAAAGGGACAATGGGGTGCCACAGGGGGCATCAGGTGGGGGATTCCTATGACTTTGACACAGAGCGCGGTCAACTCTGCCCGATGGCGATGCACGTTGCCTTTCCCTATGTCGATATTCTGCGATACGGTGGCAAACTGCCTAGTCAACCGGATGGAACCTTTTTGTTTTGCTGCCCGGACGTGGACGTCATTAACGTCTTTCAGCTGACGGTAGAAGACGAAGGGGACGGTGCAGCGTCAGTCTAACTTGAAATGGATGCGTCAAACGTGCCCACCTGGGATAGGGTGGGCACGTTTGGTGTACAATGGTCATAGCGCATGGGGATCGGTTTGTAGATTTTCCTCCAGCAAAGTGAGAAATCTCCGAAGCACGGGGGGTGAGTTCTCCCGGCAGGTAGAAAGCACCAAAGGAGATGGGAGAGATCTCTGGCATAGGAATGTACCGAAGATGGGGGAAAAGAGAGCGGAACAGGGGGCCCAGAGATGATCGCAAAGGCAAGACCAGCTTCTACTAAGGTATACAGGATTTCTAAGTTGTCGCAAAAGAGAATTTGCTCGGAATTGCGCCCCGAGACCACTTGGCTTTGAACATCTAACAGCTCCGTAGAGAAAATGGGTGGCCGGCAGATGGCCATTCTTCCAGCATCACGAAGTTGATGCACAGAGACCTGTTCCAACTGGGCCAGTGGATGTTGTGCGCCGCAAAGGCAGACGACGGGGCCGAAGGCACACTTTCTCGGTAGACGGCTTTTTGAGAGAAGTTTTCTTATGGGAGATCAGTACTTGGATATCGCCTTCCTCCAGAAGGTTTTCTAGGGAATCGAAGGGTGTCATTCGAAGCAGCGGAAGGAGGAGCGGCTCCTCTGTGGCAAGCTGTGAAAGGGTGGGAATCATCAAACGGAGGTCTACAAAATTTCGGCATCCCACCCCGAGGCGAACGGAGTGTACTTCTTGGGCCGCTTTCAATCGCTCTTTGGAGAGGCCGGAAATTCGAAGAATCTCATCGGCATATTGGGTAAAGAGGTAGCCAGCTTGGGTTAAGCGGACACTTTTGCTGGTTCGGTGAAAGAGTTTGACCCCTAGTTCATTCTCTAGCGCATTGATCTGATGGCTGACAGCGGGTTGGGTGATCCGCGGCACTTCTGCGGCGCGGGAGAAGTTGAGGAAGTTGGCGACGGTCATAAAACATTCCAGTTGTGTAGTATTCAAACAAAGACCCCCAGTTTCTAAAATTCAATTTTGAGCAATAGGACAAAACTATAAAAAGCCTTATAGATAATAACACATTTGAATTTAACATACAAGGAAAACTGTGCTATAAAAAGTAAGGTATGGAACAATTCTCGCCCTAATCAATGGAAGGATAAGAGGTGAAACGAGGTATGGAAAATATGAACCGGAGCAAGATGATCCGGGATAACCGTCTGATCGGTATTCAGCAAGAGACGCTGGCCGATAGGGTCATGGGGCGAAAGGGCTTACCGCGGCGCAGGCGTATATGCTGCACTATATTCTTCAGCACTCGGAGGAAGGCACGTCTCTGACTGCCATGCATCGGGAGTTTGGGTATTCTAAGGCAGCGCTTTCCAGCAGGTTGAAAAGCTTACGGCAAAAGGGATATGTTCGCGTAGAGCGGTGTCCCGAAGATGACCGGCGAAAACGTCTGTTTGCTACAGAGCAGGGATGTGCGTTGAAGACGTTTCTCGAAGATTCTACACACCTGATCTGCGACCAGATTTATGCGGGCCTTTCCCCATCCGAATTGGCAGAATTGGACCGTTTACAAAAGAAAAGTGCGGCGCAACCTGTCCGCCAATGAAATGAAGTAACAGGGAGGGTTTATTCTCGTGCGACAAATTTTACAGCAACTCAAACAGTATAAACGGGACACTTTCCTCTGCATAGGCCTGACGACCTTAGAGGTTGTGATGGAGATTTTGCTTCCCTTCATCACGGCTATGTTGATTGACCAGGGGCTGGAAGCAAGTAACATGCCTATCGTTTATCGTTATGGTATCCTAATGGTGGTGATGGCGTTCCTGAGTTTGGCCTTTGGCGCCTTGGCCGGAAAATTTGCTGCCAGTGCGTCGACAGGCCTGGCGACCAATTTACGGGAAGCGATTTATGCCAATATCCAGACATTTTCCTTCTCTAACATTGATAAGTTTAGTGTACCCAGCTTGGTTACACGGATGACTACAGATATCACCAACGTACAGAATGCATTTATGATGGTGATTCGTGTGGCAACCCGTGCTCCGCTCACGCTGGTTTTCAGCTTCATTATGTGTCTGATCATCAACCCGCATCTGAGCGGAATGTTTTTGATTGCAGTAGCCTTCCTGGCGATTGTACTGGCGATTATTATGACAGTGACGCTGAAAATCTTTAACCAGGTGTTCCGTCGGTACGATGATTTGAACGCCAGCGTCCAGGAAAACATCTCCGCCATCCGCGTGGTAAAGGCGTTTGTCCGGGAGGATTATGAGAACACCAAGTTCTCCAAGGCCTCTGCCACATTGTACAAGATGTTTGTGAAGGCAGAGAGCATCCTTACGGTGAATGCACCTGCGATGATGGTCGCTGTGTATTTCTGCATCATCTCGGTTTCCTGGCTGGGCGCCCACTTCATCGTGGGTGGCACCCTTTCCACCGGTGACCTGACGAGCCTCTTCAGCTATATCATGTCCATGCTGATGAGCCTGATGATGGTCTCCATGGTAGTGGTGATGATCAGCATTTCCCTGGCCAGCATCCGACGGATCAGTGAGGTTCTGCAGGAAACCCCGGACCTGCACAACCCTGAAAACCCTGTGGAAGAGGTGAAGGACGGCAGCATCGACTTCAACCATGTCACCTTCTCCTACAAGCACGGCAGCGATAAGAGCGCGTTGATGGACATTGATTTACACATCCATTCCGGCGAGACCATCGGCATCATCGGCGGTACTGGCTCCGGGAAGAGTAGCTTGGCCAACCTGATTTGCCGCCTGTACGATGTGGACCAAGGCTCGGTGTGTGTAGGCGGCGTGGATGTCCGCAATTACGACATGGAGGTCCTGCGCAATCAGGTCTCCGTGGTGCTCCAGAAGAACACCCTTTTCTCGGGGACCATTTTGGATAACCTTCGCTGGGGCAATCCCAATGCCACGGAGGCAGAGTGCATCGAGGCCTGCCAGGCGGCCTGTGCCGATGAGTTCATCGACCGGATGCCTGATGGGTACCAGACCCGCATTGAGCGTGGCGGCAACAATGTTTCTGGCGGTCAAAAGCAGCGTTTGTGCATTGCACGGGCCCTGTTGAAGAAACCGAAGATCTTGATTTTGGACGACTCTACCTCTGCGGTGGACACGGCAACAGACGCGAAGATTCGAAAGGCCTTTGCAGAAAAAGATCCCCGGTACCACGAAGATTATCATTGCCCAGCGAATCTCCAGCGTAGAGAGCGCTGATCGGATTCTGGTGCTGGATGACGGCCGTATCAATGGGTTTGACACCCACGAGAACCTGCTGAAGACCAACGCCATCTATCAGGACATCTACGAGTCCCAGGTCAAGGGCGGCGGCGACTTCGATCAGCCCGCTTGAGAGGAGGCGGATGAACAATGAAAGAAAAAATTATCCAAGACAGCAGCAACCGGCGTGTTAGGACGGGTCATCCGCTATATGCTTCACTACTACAAGGGGCTGTTTGCGCTGGTGTTGGTCTGCATTGTGGTCAGTGCAGTGTCTACGGTCATTGGCTCGGCCTTTCCCCAGACTTTGGTGGATGACTATATTGTCCCCATGATCAACAGTGGTTCCCAGGATTTTTAGTGGACTGTTTCAGGCGATTGTCCGCTTGGTTGGCATTCTGGCCGTAGGCGTGGTGGCTATCTTTGCCTACAACCGCATCATGGTCAACGTCAGCCAGGGCACCATGCGCCACCTTCAGGACGACCTCTTCCATAAAAGATGGAGTCGCTTCCCATTAAGTATTTTTGATACCCACGCCCATGGCGACATTATGTCGGTGTACACCAACGACGTGGATACCCTTCGTCAGATGATCAGCCAGAGCATTCCGCAAATTATCAACACGGTGATCACCATGATTGCTACTTTGATTACCATGTTGGTGCTCAACCCTGTGCTGACCATCATCCCGGTGGTTACCGCTATCATTATGCTACTGGTTACCAGTAAACTGGCTGGCCGTTCAGGAAATACTATGTTCACCAGCAGAGAGATCTGGGCGCAGTGGACGGCTTTATCGAGGAGATGCTGGACGGGCAGAAAGTGGTCAAGGTATTCTGCCATGAAGAGGCCGCTAAGCGGGATTTTCGTGAGGTTAATGATGCCCTGCGGGACAGCGCTGACAAAGCCAACCGGTATGCCAACCTTTTGATGCCCATCAATGCGAACATTGGATGGTTGAGCTATGTGGTAATGGCCATTGTCGGTGCAGTGCTGGGGATCAACGGAATGGCTGGCGTGACCATTGGTACGGTGATCACCTTCTTGGGTCTGAATAAGAGCTTTACCAACCCTGTGATCCAAGTGAGTCAGCAGATCAATTTCGTAGTGACGGCGGCGGCTGGTGCCAAGCGTGTTTTTGACCTGATGGATCAAGAGCCCGAAATTGACGAGGGCTTTGTGGAACTGGTCAACGCCAAGGAGGATGCCGATGGTCATCTGCACCCGGTGGATCACCGTACCAATGTGTGGGCCTGGAAGATCCCTATGGAGGATGGCGGCGTACAATACGTTCGCTTGGAGGGCGGTGTCGTCCTGGACGAGGTGGACTTTGGGTATGAGCTCAATAAGCTGGTGCTCCATGACATCAGCTTGTGGGCCAAACCCGGGCAAAGATCGCCTTTGTGGGTGCCACCGGTGCGGGCAAGACAACCATCACCAACCTCATTAACCGCTTCTACGACATCGACGACGGAAAGATCCGCTATGACAACATCAATATTGGAAAGATCCAAAAGCCCGACCTGCGCCGTTCCTTGGGAATCGTCCTGCAGGATACCCACTTGTTCACCGGCACAGTTATGGAGAACATTCGCTACGGCAAGCTGGATGCACCGGATCGGGAGGTATCGCGGCTGCCAAACTGGCCAATGCCGATGGCTTTATTCAGCGTCTGCCGGATGGGTATCAGACCATGCTGACCGGGGATGGCGCCAATTTGAGCAACGGCCAACGGCGGCTGCTGGCCATCGCCCGGGCGGCTGTGGCAGATCCCCCTGTGCTGATTTTGGATGAGGCCACTTCCTCCATCGACACCAGAACAGAAAAACTGGTGCAGGAGGGCATGGACGCGCTGATGACTGGGCGTACTACCTTTGTCATTGCCCACCGCCTGTCAACGGTTCGCAATGCGGACTGCATCATGGTTATGGATCAGGGCCGTATCATTGAGCGGGGTACCCATGATGAGTTGATTGAAAAGAAAGGGAAGTATTACCAGCTCTATACCGGTAATTTTGCCGAGGAATAATAGACGGCCTGCGTTTTTCGAGGTGTAAAAAAGGTCCCCATCGTTTTCGATGGGGACCTTTTGTATGGTATGGATTTTTGAGTTTACCAGAGGCCCAGAACATGCTGCATCAGCAGGCTGGTTACGGTGATCCCAATCCAGCGGCAGGCGCCCAAGGCAAGGGGGCACCGCCGGTCTTCACCAGCTTGACAATATCGGTGTTGAGACCGATGGCGCCCATGGCCAGGACAATGAAAAACTTGCTGAGGGTCTTGATGGGGAGAAGACACTGGCATCCACCCCAAGGGACACGGCGATGGTGGTGATGAGGCTGGCAAGGATGAAGTAGAGGATGAAAAAGGGGAAGATGGTGCGGAGTTTTACCTTTTGCCCGCTCTCTTTCTGCCCGCGCTTTGCTTGCAGGAAGGCAAGAACCAAGACAATGGGGATGATGGCCAAGGTGCGGTGAGCTTCAGTAACGGCTTTGTCCAAGGTGGCGCTGCCCAGCCCCCACATACTGTCCCACGTGGAGGCGGCGGCCGTGACCGAAGAGGTGTCGTTCACGGCGGTACCTGCAAAAATGCCGAACCCCTCGCCAGACGTTGTGCTAAAGCCTAGGAAGTTGCCTAAGATAGGGAAGATAATAGCAGCCAGGACGTTAAAGAAGAAAATCACAGAGATAGACTGGGCGACTTCCTCGTCGTCGGCGTTGATAACAGGCGCCGTGGCGGCAATGGCGGAACCGCCACAGATGGAGGAACCTACACCAATGAGGGTGGCGCTCTTCGCGGAATGGGCAGTACCTTATAGAGGAGAAAGGCAATCAAAAGGGGAGACGGTGATGGTGCAGAGGATAATCGGCAGGGACTGCTGGCCGGTTTTCAGAACTACGGTTAGGTCCAACCCGAACCCCAGTAGAATTACCGCCCATTGAAGGATTTTCTTGGAGGTGAACTGGATGCCAGGTGCCATAGATCCTTTCTCCTTCAGGGGACGGCCAGGAGCATCCCCAAAAGGATAGCAATGACGGGGCCTCCGATGATGGGAAAAAGTGTCCCCAAAATCCAGGCAGGAATGGCGATGATCAGACATAGCAAGATGCCACGGCCG
>VOFC01005412.1_pt1 | contig 49676 bp, 82 predicted proteins | sample 5384161 | NCBI WGS metagenome assembly VOFC01 (sample SAMN12384722, study PRJNA508395) | human gut metagenome | isolation source: healthy gut B | host: Homo sapiens | reverse complement strand
TACACCAAGGCCAAGACGGCGGAGAAGTATCTGCAGCGGAGCAGATGGCTCTGTCTGCCGGGACCTCGACTATTTAGAGATTTGCAGGAGATCCAGCAGGCGGAAACAGGAACAGGATTTTCTGGACATCCGGGGAAATGAGCGATGCCGGCTTCATCCGCAAGCAGGGGAAGAAGGTGCTCAGCGGCCTGCAAGCCACTGGAATTCAAAACCTCCGGCGGCTTCCGGGGTGCTGTTTTGTCAACGATCATATTGTACCTCCTGTGTGACAAGTGAACTGTCCGTAGTGTTTTCGTAAAAACGGATTTTATTCATACCTTGCAAGGCAGATGCGTCTGCATTATAATAAAAAACGAAATTCGAAACAGCGAGGGATACCTATGAATCAACGATTTGAACAGACCGCCTTTACCCGGCGGATATCTTACTGCCGCAGACGGCTGAAATGAAAAAATGGCCGGTGGTCGCCTGCGATCAGTTCACCTCTCAGCCAGACTACTGGCAGGCGGCGGAAGCAGCCGTAGGGAGGCTCCGTCAGCCCTGCGGCTGGTGCTGCCGGAGGTCTATCTGAACGGCCCGGATGTGGACAAGCGAATTGAGACCATCAACGCTTCTATGGACCGCTACTTGGCGGATGGCCTGTTCCGGACACTCTCGGACAGCCTGATCTATCTGGAGCGTACCCAGTCTGACGGCCGGGTGCGGCATGGATTGATCGGCTGCGTTGATCTGGAGCAATATGACTTCACCCCTGGCTCCGGGGCGCTGATCCGGGCCACGGAGGGGACGGTGCTGGAGCGCATCCCACCCCGGGTACGGGTGCGGGAGCACGCGGCTCTGGAGCTGCCCCATGTGATGCTGCTGATCGACGATCCCCAGGGAGACGGTCATCCAGCCCCTGGCGGGAGAGACCGGCGCCATGGAGGCCCTGTACGACACGGATTGATGCTGGGGGGCGGCCATGTGAAGGGCTGGCGGCTGACGGAGGGGCCAGATGGGCCGGACGGCGGAGGCCTGAGCCCTGAAAACCCCGGCGGCCATGGCGGATAAGTACGGCATGGCGGACGCGGCCCCGCTGCTGTTCGCCGTGGGAGACGGCAATCATTCTCTGGCCACCGCCAAAGCCTGCTATGAAAATCTGAAAAGGTGACGCCGCCGGAGCGGTGGGCGTCTTTGCCCGCCCGGTACGCCTTGGTGGAGGTGGTGAATCTTCACGATGACGCGTTGACCTTTGAACCCATCCACCGGGTACTGTTCCATGTGGACGGCCGGGATCTGTGGGACGCCTTTCAGGCGTTCTATCCCGGCGCGCATACCGGCGGGGGAGAGGGCATACGGCAGAGGTCTGCGGTCAGGGAATGGACGGCCTGTGGACGGTTCCGCACCCCAAAGCGCAGTTGACGGTGGGAACGCTGCAAGCCTTTCTGGACGCATATTGCAGGGACCATCCGGAGGTGCAGGTGGATTACATCCACGGGGATGACGTGGCCCGAAAGCTGGGCATTCGGCCGGAGAATCTGGGATTCCTGCTGCCGCTCATGGGGAAGGAGCAGCTGTTCCCCACCGTGATGGCCGACGGCGTGCTGCCCCGCAAGACCTTCTCCATGGGAGAGGCGCGGATAAGCGCTACTATCTGGAAGCCAGGAGGATTCGATGAAGATACAGGAACAGGCCCCGGCGAAAATCAATCTGGCCCTGAACATTTTAGGCCGCCGGACGGACGGCTACCACGAGCTGCGGATGGTGATGCAGTCCGTTTCCCTTTGCGACACAGTAACGGTGGAGGAGACTGGCATCGGCTTCACGCTGCTGTCGGACGGCTTCACGGTCCCGGCGGGGAAGTCCTCCTTGGAGCAGCAGGCGGCGGAAGCCTTTTTTGCCGCCGTCGGACGGCCCGTGCCGCCCCTGACCGTGCATCTGGAAAAAACCACCCCGGCCTACGCAGGCTTGGGGGGCGGCAGCGCGGATGTGGCGGCGCTGCTGCGGTGCCTGCGGCAGCAGTATGCGCCGGAAATGCCCGTGGAGCAGCTGCGGGCCGTCGGTCTGACGGTGGGCAGCGATATGCCCTTCTGCGTCTCCGGCGGCACGGCTCTGGCGGAGGGCCGGGGGGAACGGCTGACGGCGCTGCCTGCCCTGCCGGATTGTTGGATCGTACTGTGCAAGCCGGAATTCGGCATCCCCACGCCTGCGCTGTTCACGTTGGCGGATGCCGGGACACCGAAAAACCGCCCGGATATCGATGGCATGATCCGCGCACTGTCTGCGGGGGATCTGGGCGGCGTGGCGGCACGGCTGTGCAATGTGTTCGAGGAATTTCTGCCGGAGGAATACCATGAGGTGTTCCGCATCAAAGAGCAGCTTTTTGAAGCTGGGGGCCCTGAACGCCGCCATGAGCGGCTCCGGGCCGACGGTGTTTGGCATTTTCCGGGAGGAAACGGCGGCGAGGGCGGCGTTGACCGCCTTGAAGCAGCGCTATCCGCAGACCTATTTGGCAAAACCTGTTGGCGAGTTGGTATAAAACATAGAATTTCCGTCCAGAATCCAGATACATGAGAATCGTATCCGGAAAGGACGGAAATTTTTATGAAACAGCGGTTACATCCCATCGAGCTTACGTTGATGATCGTGGCGGCGCTGGCGCTGACCTCCGGGGCAGTGGCCCTTCACACCCAGAGCCAGCTAGCGGAAAAGGTGGTGCGGCTTCACGTGCTGGCCAACTCCGATTCTGAGGAGGATCAGGCGCTGAAGCTGAAGGTGCGGGACGCCGTGCTGGAACAGGCCACGGAGACCCTCCGGGGAGCGGACGATCAGGCAGAGGCCAGCCGCCGCTTGACGGCCATCCTCCCGGAGTTGGAGGAAACGGCCCGTGTCGTCATCACGGCCAACGGCTATGATTACGGCGTCCGGGCGGAGCTGGCGGAAACGTCCTTTCCTACAAAGGAATATGACGGCTTTGCCCTGCCCACCGGGGAATATCTGGCTCTGCGGGTCCTGATCGGAGAGGCGGCGGGGCAGAACTGGTGGTGCGTGGTGTTTCCGCCCCTGTGTACGGCGGCGGCCAGCGATGTTCCCACCGTCGCACTGGACGCGGGACTGACGGATCAGGAGGTGGCCCTCATCACGGAGGCGGACGAGGGCTATATCCTGAAATTCAAATCAGTGGAGCTGTGGCAGACCTTAAAAAGCAAAGCTGGCCAAATGACAACAGCCCGTGCGGATCAATTCCGCACGGGCTGTTACAGGTTTTACAGAACTTTATTCAGGAAGGTGACGAGCCGGGGGCTTTCCGGGTGGGAGAACAGCTCGTGGGAGGGCTTATCCTCGCCGATGACGCCGCCGTCCAGAAAAATGGTACGGCTGCTGACCTCCCGGGCGAAGCGCATCTCGTGAGTCACCACGATCATGGTCATGCCGCTCTCCGCCAGATCCTTCATCACGTCCAGCACCTCACCGATCATCTCCGGGTCCAGAGCACTGGTAGGCTCGTCGAACAGCATGACCTCCGGGTCCATCATCAGGGAACGCACAATGGCGATCCGCTGCTTCTGGCCGCCGGAAAGGGCTGGGATAGGCGTCGGCCCGGTCGGCCAGCCCCACCTTTGCCAAAGCTCCAAGGCCTTCTCCTGTGCGTCGGACTGGGACATCCCCTTAATGCGCACCAGGGGCAGCGGTGAGGTTGTGCATAACGTCCATGTTGCTGAACAGGTTGAACTGCTGGAATACCATACCCATCCGCTGGCGGCAGTGGTCGATGGCCTTGCCCCTTGATGGTGCAGATGTCCGTGCCGTCAAAGAGGATCTGGCCGGAGGTGGGCTGCTCCAGCAGATTCAGGCAGCGGAGGAAGGTGGACTTGCCGCCGCCGCTGGGACCGATGATGGAGACCACCTCATTTTTCGTGGAAGGTGGTGCTGATCCCCTTGAGGACCTCCAGCTTGTGGAATTTTTTTTTGCAGGTCCACAACCTTCAGAATTTCACGCTTATTTTCCATGGGACAGTTTCCTTTCCGCCAGAGACACCGCCCGGCTACTGACGAAGGTCAGCACGAAGTAGCACAGCGCCGCCACAGCCAGACATTCCAGATTCTTGTAGGTCACGGCGATCACATCGTTGGTGCGGAACATCAGGTCGGCAATGCCGATCACGGAGACAATGGAGGATTCCTTGATGACGGTGACGAATTCGTTGCCCAGCGCCGGGAGAATATTGCGGATAGCTTGAGGGAGGACCACCAGCCGCATGGCCTCGCCGCTGCTGAAGCCAACGCTCCGGGCGGCCTCCATCTGTCCGCCGTCCACAGCCTGAATACCGGAGCGGATGATCTCCGCTACATAGGCACAGCTATTCATGCTCATGGCCACAATACCGGCGGTAAACCGGGAGAAGTTGGGAATCCAGGGAATGTTAGGAATGGTAATGCCGATCATAGGCAGACCGTAGAAGATAAACATGAGCTGCACCATCAGCGGCGTTCCGCGGACAAACTCGATGTACGCCACTGCGATCCACCGCAGGGGAGGGATGCGGCACATCCGCAGAGAGGCCATCAGGGTGCCCAGAATTGCGCCGAACAGAACGGAGAAGGCGGCGATGATGAGCGTGTTGACGATGCCTTCGGTGAAAAAGCTGTTGTAGCGTTCTATCAGCTTTGCCATGGTTTCCAAAAAGGCCATGGGAGAATTCCTCCTTGTTTGTGTGCCGGTATCCGGCAAATATCAGGCGGGCACGCGAGGAACCAGAGTTGGTTCCCCGCGCGTCCGTGCTTGGTTCTAATCAGAATCGGTATTTATTTTAAAGACCCATGCTGGCTGCCAGCTCCACAGCCTCGTCATAAGCCTTCAGGTAGCTGCCGTCGTTGACCACCTGATTGATGACGGTGTTGACTTCTGCCAGCAGATCCTCGCTGCCCTTGGCGGCCACAACGGCCTTGCCGAAGGAGGCTTCCTCAGAGGTGAAGGCGAAGTTGGAGACTTCCAGGCCGCCGTTGCTGGTGGCGATCAGAGATTCGCCCACAGCCTGATCCACCACCAGGCCGGCGATGTTGCCGTTCTGGACTTCCAGCGCCAGAGCAGGATACTTTTCCAGCTCGAACAGCTCGCTGTCAGGCAGAGCGGTCTGGATCAGCTGAGACTGGATGGTGCCCTTCTGCGCGCCGACCTTCTGGCCTGCCAGAGATTCCTTGGTGGAATACAGGTCCGCGTTGCCTGCCTTTACAATGAGAAGCTGAGCGCTTTTCTCATACAGGTCGCTGAAGTCGATCTCCTCGGCACGCTCGGGGGTGTTGGTGAAGGCCGCGATGCCCAGGTCCACCTGACCGGACTTCACGGCGGGGATGATGCCGTCAAAGGACATATCCACCACTTCCAGCTCCACGCCCAGATGATCGGCGATCTGCTGGGCCAGCCACATATCGCAGCCTGCGAAGTTAGCATTCAGATCCTTGAACTCGTAGGGAGCGTACTGGGCTTCCGTACCGACTACCAGCTTGCCGCTGGTCTTGACCTTTTCCAGCAGACTTGCCGCTGCGGCCGATTCTGCCGGGGTTTCCTCAGCCGGGGTGCTGTCCGCCGGAGCGGAATCTTCAGTTTTGCTGCCGCAGCCGGTCAGCAGAGACAGCGTCATCATGGCGCCCAGCGCCAGAGACAGGAAAGCTTTTTCCATGTATTCTTTTTCATGTTATCCTCCAAATCCTGAGTGATTATTGAATCAACTCTGTTTATACGTATGATTATACGCAATATTCAGCTAAAATCAATAGGCAAACTGTATATAATCGAAAACTTGCTGAATGAATATTTATAAATATTCACAACGCGCGAATAAATTGCCGTCAGAAGGACAGGCCCTCCATCCGGTCAAAGGCTTCCTTCAGGCGGTCCAGCCCCACCGTACACGCAATGCGGAAATGTCCGGCGCCAGTGCTGCCGAACAGCGTGCCGGGTGTGACCAGAACGTGTGCCCGTTCCAGAAGCGCCTGACAGAAGTCCTCGGCGCTGAGGCCGGTTTTCTCAATGCCGGGGAAGAGGTAGAAGGTGCCCTTGGGCCGTACCAGACTGAGGTAGGGGATCTGCTCCATCCGGTCCGCCGCGTAGAAAATGCGGTCCCGGTAGGCCAGAACGTATTTCTCACGAATGGTCTGCCGGATCGCCAGCGCCTGTATGGCGGCCCGCTGGGAGATGGAGGGGCTGTATAGATCAGGGAAGTTGTTGATGTTGCTCATGACGTCCAGAAGCTCCGGCTCCGCGATGGCTACGCCCACCCGCCAGCCGGTCATGAGAAAATTCTTGGAAAAGCTGTTCAGGGTGATGACCCGGTGGGCAAGCCTCTGGGATCGTGCGGAGGGGGATGAAGTCCCCCTCATAGAGGTAGGTGGTATAGATCTCATCCGCCGCGATCAGCAGGTCATGCTCCTCCGCCACCCGGCCCAGCAGCTCCAGCGTGGAGCGGTCATAGCCCATGCCGGTGGGGTTGCAGGGATTGTTGAACACAATGAGCTTGGTGCGGGGGGTAATGGCCGCCCGGAGACGGGCTTCGTCAATGGCCCATCCCTCGCTTGCATAGGTGGGGACCTCCACGCACACACCGCCGGCCAGTTCCGCCTGGGTGCGGTAGAGGGAGAAGTAGGGGAAAAGACGATGACCTCGTCACCGGGGTCCAGAACGGACAGCATCACCAGCGCCATTCCCATGCTGCTGGAAGCGGTGACCAGAACGTGATCCGGGGAGAGGGGCTGCTTGAAATCCGTCTGCCATGCGTCACAGACGGAGCGGATCAGCTCCGGATCACCCTTCGGATCTCCATAGTGGGTGTACCCGGCTTTTGCTTCCCGGAAGGCAGTGTCGATGATGGCGTCATCGGTGATAAAGTCCGTGTCGCCGATGCTGAGATCAATGATGTCCGAATACCGGGCCAGCGCATCGGTGTCCAGACTCAGTCCGGCGTTGGAATTCTGAAATCGCTTGGCGATATATGATTTTACAGGTCTCATAGCGTTTCTCCTTTCACCCGGGGGATCACAGTGGACCCGTTGGGAATGATATAGGTGGATTTTCCGTCCAGTTCCGCAGCTTTCAGTAAGGCGTCCATATCGGAAAAGGCGTGAATGCCCATGGGTGCAACGGTCTGGGGATCAATGGAGGAATACATGAAAATGCGGTACCGCTGGGCCTGCTCACAGTTCAGAAAGAAGATGTAGCCTGCCACGGTGAAGGCCTCCCGCAGACGCTGCTCAATGGTGCCGTCCTGTAAATTCTTGCTCCAGTCGAAGTACTCGGCGGGGCCGCCGCCCTCCGGCGCTTCGATCATCAGAACCAGCGTACCGCCGGGCTTCAACGCCGATTCAACATTATCAATGGCCTTGGTGCCCTGGTAGAGAGAGATGTCCTTGGGAAAGCCGCCGCAGCTGGTGACCACGGCGTCTGCCCGGCAGGGAATATCCACCCGGTAAATGTCATCCACGGCAGTACAGGCCCGCTCCCAGGAGGTCAGGTAGTGGCCGGAGAAGATATACGAGAAGCTTCATGTCGGCGTTCATCACCAGATTTACCATGAAGAGGTTGTTCACCAGTGACGCCGCCTCGCACATATCCTCGTGCAGCGGGTTTCCCGCCAACACACCGTTTCCGATGGCGGGGTTGGTGCGGAGCTTGGTGCTGTCCAGCGAATAGGCGTGGTTGTGGCGGATGGTCTCCAAGCCGCTGATGCCGGGGAGGATGCTCTTCCGTCCGCCGCCGAAGCCGGCCATCACATGATGGGTGGCGGCGCCTAAACAGACCACCAGATCCGCTTCTGCGGCAGTGCGGTCGATCCACACAGGTGTCTCATGGGGCGTAGTGCCCAGATAGGCAAAGATCCTTGGCCTCGCAGTCGTGATTCTTCACACGGACCCGGTTATAGACCCCGTCGGTGACCAGTGTCCGCAGTTCCTGCTCATCGCCGCCGATGTGAGTGCCGTTGGCCACCACGATGGTCAGATGCTCCGGCTGTACGCCGCATTCGTCGATAAGATAGTCAACGAGATGGGGGATCACCAGATCCTGCCGCATCCAGAATCGGGTCATGTCACTGATTACCAGCGCCACCCGATCTCCGGGGCGGACCCGCTGGCGCAGAGGCGCGCTGTCGATGGGCTGCTCCAGCGAGGCGAACAGGGCAGAACGGATGTCGCTGATGGGTGGCGTCTCTGTTCCATGCAGCTCCGCCAGAATATCCGCTTCGTTCAGGGAAAGGGACACAGACCCATGTCCATATTTAAAGTTGTAGGTTTTCATAAGCAACCTCCTATGAAGACACATGAATAATAATTCATTATACACGTCAAAAATTGAATGTTCAATAACCAATCTGCCGCCGCTTCACCAAAATTCGGCGTTGTTCAGCGGAGGACTTTTGTGTTTTTTTTGACAAGGGAGGGCAAAGATAAAAACCGCCCGTCCGGAAATCCAGACGGGCGGCTGGATCAGCGGTGCAGATAAGCGTCAATATCAAAGGGCTGCAATGCAGTAGTGGATTTCAGATATAAGGGATGGTGGGGATGGCCGGATTTCAGAAGCGGCCCGGCGGTGAACCATTGAGCGTTTGCGGCCTGACCGTCAGCGGCGAAATCCCGCATACAGTCCATGAGGTAATCCCGCTTTTTCGATGATGTTCCCCAGGCGGCCCAGATAGCAGGGGTCTCCGAAAGGGAGAGAAGATAGCGGAAGGCTTTCCGGTTCTCTTCGTGGAGAGCGCTGTTGCACACCGCTCCATATCGTCAGGCCGGGTAGCCCGCTGGGCGTAGACATTGAACATCAGGAAGCTGTCGTAGCCGTTGTTCAGGGCGATGCGCTGGGCAGACTGCAAAGTGGGGTCCAGCGTCCGGCGCGGCGGTGGAGGGTTGATGCCTACGCAGATCAGGGGCTTTTTTGGCCCCGTGTGCCCAGAATGTAACGGTATTCGGAATAGGTGTTGGGGCCGTAGAGCCAGCGGTCTACATCGTAATCCGGGGAGGGGCGCAGGGCGGCGTCCAGCGCCGGTTCAAACAGCTCGAGGGCCACGGTATCCGTGGTGCCCTGTGGAATATGGGGCATGACGATCACTCCTGTATGTCAGAATTTTCATAGCGAAGCCATTGTAGCATGGCGGTGAAAAAAAAGGCAATCGGGTCTGTTTTTGGCGGCGGTGTTGTGATAGAATGGGAAAAAACAAACTGCGGGAGGTCACTATGCTGACGATCTTGATCGGCCGTGCCAAAACGGGAAAATCGGATACCATGCTGCGGCGGATGGCGGAGCTGGGGAGAGCAGCCAGCAGATCCTGCTGGTGCCGGAGCATGCCTCCCATCAGGCGGAGGTGGACGTGCAGCGCCTGCGGCGATACCGCCAGCCGTCATGCCGAGGTGCTGAGTTTTCGGCGGCTGGGCGAGCGGGTGCTAAGCATCACCGGCGGCATCGCGGATGTGACGCTGGACAACGGCGGCAAGCTGCTGACCCTCCAGCGGGCGCTGCTGGAAACGGCCCCCAGATGACCGTATACCGGAAGCCCTCGCAAAAGGTGGGCTTTCTGAACAGATGCTGGCGCTGTTCGACGAACTGCGAAGCTACGAGGTGACCCCGAGATCCTGTACCAGCAGGCGCAGGACATAGACGGCTCCACCCATGACAAGCTGACGGATCTGAGCCTGCTCTACGCCGCCTATGAGGCCCGGCTCCGCCGTCCCGGTCTGGACGCCCGGGACCGGATGACCAAGCTCTGCGACCATTTGGAGGAGTCCGGCTATGTGCGGGGCAAGGACATTTTCATCGACGGCTTCACCTATTTCAACGCGCAGGAGCGGCGGGCGCTGGCGATTTTTCTGCGGCAGGCCCGGTCTGTCACGGTCACGCTGTTAGGAGAGGTCAACAGCCGGGAGGAGATCTTTGAACCCACGCTGAAAACCATGTCCATGCTGGAACGGCTGGCCGCTTCTGAGGGGAAACCTGTAAAGCTACTATCCTTAACAAATGAGGATCAGCACTTGGACATTTGGAGCGCCATTTCTTTGGGGAGAATCTGCCCTATGAGGGCGACAGCACCGCCATCCGGCTCCGGGAGGCCTCCACGGTCTATGCGGAGGTGGAGCAGACCGCCGCGGACATCCGCCGGCTGCTGGCGGCGGGGAAGTGCCGCTGTCGGGACATCACCGTGGCGGCCCGGAATATGACGGAGTACGCCGGGACCATCGAAACGGTGTTCGAGCGGTACGGGATCCCGGTGTATCTCAGCCGCCGCAGCGACATTCTGGAAAAGCCGGTGCTGAGCCTGCTGACCGGCGTGCTGTCCTCCATCTCCAACGGCTATGAGTACGAGGATATGTTCCGCTGGCTGAAAACCGGTTTGGCGGGCCTGACGGCAGAAGAATGTGACCTGCTGGAAAACTATGTTCTGAAATGGGACATTCACGGACAGGCGTGGCTCCGGGACGAGGACTGGACGGAAAACCCGGACGGCTACGGCGCGCCGTGGAACGACCGGCGGCAGGCCGTGCTGATGCAGGTAAATCAACTGCGCCGCCGGGTGCGGGAACCGCTGGAGCGTCTGGCGGCGGGCTTGAAGGCCGGGGAGACGGCCCGGGACTATGTAGAGGCCCTGTACGGTTTCATGGAGGAGCTGAAACTGGAAACGGCCCTGACGGAGCGGATGCATGCGCAGGCGGAGGCGGGGCCGGATGCAGGAGGCGGAGGAGACGGCCCAGCTTTGGGAGATCCTCTGCGGTGTGCTGGATCAGTTTGTGGAAATTTTAGGGGAAGAACACTTGGAACAGAGCGAGTTCGAGCGGCTGTTCCGCCTGGTGCTAACCCAGTACAGCGTGGGTACCATCCCGGTGTCTTTGGACCAGGTGTCCGTCACCGAGATCACCCGGAATGACCGGCATACCACAAGCTACCTCTTTTTGCTGGGAGCCAATGACCACGTGCTGCCGGACCCCGGACAGAGCGGCGGATTGCTGAACGAGGATGACCGTCAGGCGCTGGCCCTCCGGGGCGTCGGGCTGGCCCCCCACCGGCATGGAACGGATGGGCATTGAACTGCAAAACCTCTACGCCGCGCTTGCCCAGCCCACGGCGGGCCTGACGGTGAGCTATCCGGTGACGGATGTTTCCGGCAGCGAACTGCGCCCCGCGTTTGTGGTGGAGCGGCTGCGGAAACTATTCCCGGAGCTGCGTGTGGAACACGAGCCGAGCTGACAAGGCATATCGCCTGTCAGCCGCTGAACCTGCGCTGGAAATGGCGGGACAGGACCCCGACGGCCCCCTGTGGCGATATTTTCAGCAGGAGCCGGACTGTGCCCGGCATTTAAGCGCCATGGAGCGGGCCGCCGCGGCCCGACGGGGCAGTCTGTCTCCCGCCGCAGTCCGGGCCATTTACGGAGAGCGGGTTTCCATGACCGCCTCCCGGCTGGAACGGATGCGCTCCTGCCACTTCGCCTACTTCATGGAGTACGGTCTGCGGGCCAAACCCCGGGAACCTGCCTCCTTCGACGCGCCCCCAGATCGGCACGTTCCTCCACTATCTGCTGGAAAACATCACCCGGGATGTACTGAGACAGGGGCTTTGCCGCGGTGGATAACAAAGAACTTCACCGCCTGACCCGACAATATATCGACCAATATGCGGAACAGGAGCTGCACAATTTCCAGAACCGTACCCCCGGTTCCGGTATCTGTTCAACCGTCTGCGGACCAACGCCTACGCTATCATTGACCAGGTGGCGGAGGAACTGCGCCACTCGGATTTCGTCCCCATGGCCTTCGAACTGGGGTTCGGAGGGGAAGGACGAACACTGCCCGCCGTCACCATTTCCCGGCCGGACGGGGAGCTGCGGGTAGGCGGCAAGGTGGATCGGGTGGACGGCTGGATCAAGGACGATAAGCTGTACCTCCGGGTGGTGGACTACAAATCCGGCAAGAAGAAATTCGATCTGGCCAACGTCCGCATGGGACTGGACATCCAGATGCTGCTGTACCTCTTTGCCCTGCAAAAGGAGGGGGCGGAATTTTTCGGAAAAGAGATCGAGCCGGCAGGCGTGCTGTATCTCCCCGCCCGGGACGAGATTTTGCCGGCGGAGCGGGGCATCTCTCCGGAAGCTCTGCAAAAGGAGCGGGAAAAGACGCTGAAGCGCTCCGGACTTCTCTTGGAGGATCCGGCGGTGTTGCAGGCCATGGAGCATGAGGCCCTGACGGAGCCTCATTATCTGCCGCTGCGGGTCGGCAAGGACGGAAATCTCTCCGGGAGCCTCGCCTCCGCCGCCCGGCTGGGGAAGCTGGGCACGTATGTGGACAAATTGCTGGGCCAGATCTCCGACGAACTGTGCAGCGGCAACATCGACGCGGATCCCTGCTGCCACAGCGAGGAGGACAGCCAGTGCCGTTTCTGCGACTGGGTCTCCGCCTGTCAGTTCCGGGATGGCCGGGACCGGGACCGTCTGCGGTACATCCTGCCGGTAAAACCGGAGGAATTTTGGAAAGAACTTGAGGAAGGAGGCGGTGACCCATGGCAAAGCTGAAACTGACGGAGCAGCAGCAAGCGGCGGTGGAAAACCGGGGCGGCAGCCTGCTGGTGTCTGCCGCCGCCGGCTCCGGCAAGACGAAGGTGCTGGTGGAGCGGCTGTTCCGGTATGTGACGGAGGACCACTGCCATATCGATGATTTTCTCATCATCACCTACACGAAGGCTGCCGCCGCCGAGCTGCGGAGCAAGATCGCCGCCGAACTGTCCAAACGGATGGCGGAGACCCCGGAGGACCGACACCTCCGCAGCCAGCTTTTGCGGGTGTACCGGGCGGACATCAAGACGGTGGACGCCTTCTGCACGGCGCTGCTGCGGGAGAGCACCCACCTCCTGGCGGAGGAGGGGCAGCGCCACGCCCTGACGCCGGATTTCGGGTGCTGGACGAAAATGACGCAAAGCTCCTGCGCCAGCGGGTGCTGACCCGGGTACTGGAGCGGTTTTACGAGGAACTGGACGAGGGCGGCGCGCTGCTGGCGGATACGCTGGGCGCGGGCCGGGATGACAGCGCCCTGGAGGATCTGGTGCTGGAAACCTACGAAAAGCTGCAAAGTCACGCTGATCCCGAACACTGGCTCGCGGAAAATCGGACGATCTGGGAAAATCGGAGCGGGGACTTCGACGAAACGCCCTACGCCGCCGAGCTGCTGGCGGTCATCCGTCGAAAGGGGTTTCACTACATGGAAGCGCTGCGGCGGGCGGGACAGTCCACCGTGGGCGGGGATCTCTATAAGGGATATGGCGAAAAATTTCTGCGGGCCAGCCGCAGCTTCGCACCCTTGGCGGCAGCACAGAACTGGGAGGCCGCCCGCGTTTCTCTGGATGGACTGGAATTCCCCCGGCTCAGCACGCCGAAGGGAATGGCGGAGGACCCGGAGGTCGTGAGACTGAAGGGGCTGTGGGAGAACGCCAAAACTGCCGCCAAAAAGCTGGCTCCCATGCTGGCGGTCAGCGATACGGAGGCCATGGAGGACCTTCAGACCATGGCCCCTGCCATGACAGGCCCTTTTGAAGCTGACGGCGGACTTTTCCGACGCTTACCGGACGGAAAAGCTGCGGATGAACTGCGCCGACTTCTCCGATCAGGAGCATCTGGCCCTTCGCCTGCTGGTGGCCGGGGACGGCGCGCCTACGGAACTGGGCCGTCAGGTGGCGGGCCGCTACCGGGAGATCCTGGTGGACGAATATCAGGATACCAACGAGGTCCAGAACGCTATTTTCCGGGCAGTGTCCCGGGAGGGGCAGAACCTCTTCACCGTAGGGGACGTAAAGCAGAGTATTTACCGGTTCCGGTTGGCGGACCCTACGATTTTTCTTGACAAGTACCGCAACTTCACACCTGCTGAAAATGCGGCGGAAGGGGAGGACCGCAAAATTCTGCTGTCCAAAAACTTCCGCTCTCGAGGAGAGATTTTGGACGCGGCCAATTTCGTCTTCTCCAACATCCTGTCGGCGGAGATGGGAGAGATGGAATACGGCGAGGACGAGTCCCTCCACTTCGGCGCGGGAGTACTACCCGCCCCGGAAGGACTGCGAGACGGAATTCCACCTCATCTCCGCCCATCAGAAGTCGGCGGCAAATGAGCGCCCGGTGAAACGGCTGCTGGCGGAGGCCCGGTTCACGGCGCAGCGTATCCGTCAGCTTTGGATGAGGGCTATCCGTCACCGGGGAGGACGGCACGCTGCGGCCCTGCCGCCCGGAGGACATCGTGATCCTGATGCGCTCTCCGGGGAGCCGGTCCGCCGCCTTCGCCCAAGCGCTGGCGGAGCGGGATGTGCCCTGCTCCTTTGAGGAAAGCGGCGATTTCTACCAGACCCCGGAGATCTCTGTCACGCTGGCCCTGTTGGAGATCGTCGACAATCCCCGGCAGGATGTGCCCCTGATCGCCGTGCTCCGTTCCCCGGTATTCGGCTTTACGCCGGACCGTCTGGCGGAGATCCGCAGCCGTGACCGGGAGGGAGACTTCTATGACGCTCTGCTGGCGGACGGCGGCGAGGACGTACAAGCGTTCCTGACGACGCTGACCGGCCTGCGGGACGCGGCGGCAGACATGAACGTGCCGCCTGCTGTGGCACATCTACAATATGCTGCATCTGCCGGGCATCTTCGGCGCGATGGACGAGGGCGGCGTCCGGCAGGAAAATCTGGTGGCCCTGACCCGCCACGCCGAGCGCTTTGAGAGCAGCGGCTACCGGGGGCTGTTCGCCTTCATCACCCAGCTCCGGCGGCTCATTGATGCTGGGCAGGCTCCCCGCCGTGAAAAACCGCTGGGGGAACGGCGGCGTTCAGATGATGAGTATTCACAAATCCAAGGGCCTGGAATTTCCCATCGTGTTCCTCTGCGACTTGGAGCACGCCTTTTCCCGGCAGGATTTCGATACGCCGGTGCTGGTGCACCCGGCACTGGGCCTTGGCCCTCTGTGCATCGACCTGAAGCGGAAGATCCGCTATCCCACCATGGCCCGGCTGGCGCTGGAAGAAAAGCTTCGCCGTGAAAATCTTGCGGAGGAACAGCGAATCCTGTATGTGGCCATGACCCGGCCAAAGGAAAAGCTGATTTTGGTAGACGCGCTGTACGGCGCGGAAAAGCGCCTTCAAAAACTGACTGCTGCCGCGGCCTGTCCCGTCATGCCGGAGGTGGTGGCGGAGGGGAAGTGCTTCGGAGATTGGATCTTACTGCCGCTGCTGTGCCGCCCGGAGGCCGCGCCTTTGCGGGATATGGCCGGGGTGATGGCGGGGGGTCTGTACACCGGCGATACCGCCCCATGGCAGGTGTTCATCCATGACGGCGATGACTTCGGATGGGCGCCCGGAGCGGCCGTGTCCGACACGGAGAAGGATGCAGGAGAAACGCTCTTTGACCCGGCGCTGTTGACCTTCCGGTATCCCTATCAGCGGGAAACAACTCTCCCCGCCAAGCTCACCGCCACGCAGCTAAAGGGGCCGGGCGCTGGATCAGGAGATTGCGGAGGACGCCTACCACACGCCCTATATCCGGCCCCTTGTTCAGCCGAAATTCCGCCGGGAGAAAAAAGGACTGACACCGGCGGAGCGGGGCACCGCCACCCATCTTGTCTTGCAGTATCTGGATCTGCAAAATTCGGATGTGCCCGGACAGGTGGAAAAGCTGCGGCTGGAAGCCAAGCTGACGGCGGAGCAGGCGGCGGCTGTGGACGTTCCCGCCTGCGGCGCTTTTTGGGAATCCCCGCTGGCTGAGGAAATGCGGCAGGCGGAAACGGCGGCGCGGGAGTATCGGTTCACGGTGCTGATGCCGGCCCGGATTATGACCCGGCAGCCGCGGAGGAGGACAGCATCCTGCTGCAAGGTGTGGTGGATTGCTGGTTTGAAACGCCCGAGGGCGTCACGGTGGTGGACTTTAAGACCGACTTCGTACAGACGGAGGAAGATGTGGCACAGCACGCGGAGCTGTACCGGGGAACCAGCTGGCGGCGTACTCGCTGGCGCTGGAGCCGGGTGCTGGGGAAGCCGGTGGTACGGAAGGCACTGTACTTCCTACAGGTTGGAAAAACCGTGGAAATGGCTTGATTTTTCAAAATTTTCGGGGATTCGCAGAAAAAATGCTTGCAATCTTTCCAGCAATATGATATGCTAATTTAGCTTTTGTGGGGTGAAAGCTCCTCAGAGGTAGTTTTTGTACCAGAAAGAGGTGAACGAGAGCAATGAAGGAAGGAATCCATCCCAATTATCAGCAGACTACGATTACTTGCGCCTGCGGTAATGTGATTGAGACAGGTTCTACCAAGAGTGATATCAAGGTGGAAGTCTGCTCGAAGTGTCACCCCTTCTTCACTGGCAAGCAGAAGCTGGTCGATACCGGCGGACGCGTGGCCAAGTTCAATAAGAAGTTCGGTCTGGATAAGTAAAGTCCTTACACTTCGTCACATTCTGCGGTGGTCTGCTTTGACAGACCACCGCTTTTTTATTGCATTTTTCGGAAATCGGATACACTGGTCAAAGAAATGTGATTTGGAGCGGTCAATCCGCCGTTCCATCATAATAAGGAGAGACACATTTGCTGCAAAAAGAAGAAATTCGGGACAATGTGGTGCTGGTGGGGCTGAATTCCCCGGTTCTCAAGGAGGACAGCGCCACGGAAGAGAGCATGGATGAGCTGGCCGCGCTGGTGGAAACCGCTGGGGGCGAGGCAGTGGGCATCATCCTTCAGAACCGGCCGTCCCCGGATCCCCCCCGCACGTTTATTGGCGAGGGTAAGGTGGCGGAGGTACAGCTGTACTGCGAGAACACCGGGGCGGACATGGTGATCTTTGACAATGACCTGTCCCCCTCCCAGCAGCGGGTGCTCACCGAGCTGCTGGGCGTCCAGGTGCTGGACCGCTGCGGCCTGATTCTGGACATTTTCGCCCAGCGGGCCAAGACCAAGGAAGGCCGCCTGCAGGTGGAGCTGGCGCAGTACCGCTATCTGCTGCCCCGGCTGATCGGTATGTGGAGCCATCTGGAACGCCAGGGCGGCACCAGCAGCAAGAGGCCCCATTGGTTCCAAAGGCCCCGGCGAGACCCAGCTGGAGACCGACCGCCGCCTGATCCACAAGAAGATCGACAAGGTCCGCCGGGACCTGGAGGAGGTCCGCCGGGTGCGGGCCACCCAGCGCCAGCTCCGGCAGAAGAACGAGACCCCGGTGGTGGCCATCGTGGGCTACACCAACGCGGGGAAATCCACCCTGCTCAATCAGCTTACGGGAGCATCTATCCCGGCCAATAACCGCCTGTTCGACACGCTGGATACCACCAGCCGCCTCCTGACGGTCAGCGACACGCTGGACGTGGTGATCTCCGATACGGTGGGCTTTATCCGCAAGCTGCCCCACCAGCTGGTGGAGGCATTCAAAAGCCACGCTGGAGGAGCTGGAGTACGCCGACCTGCTGCTCCACGTCATCGACGTGTCCAACCCGGAATGGCAGCATCAGGCGGAAGTCGTGGAAAACCTGATCGCGGAGTTGGGGGCCAGCGGGATTCCCCGGATCGACGTATTCAATAAGTGCGACTGCGTGGAGGCCGGAGATCTCCGGCCCCACGGCGAGGATATCTGCTCCATTTCCGCCCGCACCGGCGAGGGTGTGGAGCGTCTGCTGGAGATGATCGACCGGCGGCTGGACAAGGGGAAGCCGCCGGGTGCGGATTCACCTGCCCTACGATAAAGGCGGCCTGCTGGATATGCTGTACCGGGAGGCCAAGGTGGAAGCCGGTGGAATACAGCGAGACCATTGACGTAACGGCCGTGTGTCCCCCCAGAGTGCTGGGACAGATCGCGGCGTATACAACGGACTGGGCGCCGCCGAAAGAGGACTGGGAATGAAAACACTGGAAACGGCGCGCCTGCTTCTGACGCCGTGGCGGGAGGAGGATGCCGAAGCCTTGTATGCGCTGGCGTCCGACCCGGACATCGGCCCCATGTGCGGTTGGGAGCCGCATAGAAGCGTGGAGGACAGCCGCCGGATCATCCGGGACGTTTTCAGTGCGCCGGAGGTCTGCGCCATTCTGAGCCGGGAGAGCGGAACGCTGCTGGGGGCCGTCGGGCTTCAGCCGCCGTCGGAGATGTTCCCGGAGCTGCCTGCCACCCGCCAGCGGGAGTTGGGTTATTGGCTGGGCCGGGCCTACTGGGGACACAGGGATCATGCCGGAAGCGGTGCAGGCGCTGCTGCGGTACGGCTTCGGGGAGTTGAAGTTGGAAGCCGTCTGGTGTTCCCACTACGATTGGAACCGCCAGTCCAGACGGGTGATTGAAAAGTGCGGTTTCCGCTATCAGTTTACAAAAAAGACGACGAACGTCATGAACGCCACCCACGAAACGGTATTCTATGCCCTGAAACGGGAAGAATGGGATTCCCTGCACGGAAAAAAGGAGTTTGTATGACAGAGTACATCATTCCGTATCAGGACGCTGAAAGCGAATTTACGGAAAAGCGCTCCCGATTCATCACCCATCTCTATCAGGTGAAGACGGAAGCGGAGGCCCGCACCCGCATTGAGGAGATGAAAAAGAAATACTACGACGCCCGGCATAACTGCTGGTGCTATCTTCTCCGGGAGGGCGGCGTGGTCCGCTATTCCGATGACGGTGAGCCGCAGGGGACGGCGGGACAGCCCATGCTGAACGTGTTTCAGCGGCAGGAGGTCTGGAATGTCTGCTGCATTGTGACCCGCTACTTCGGCGGCGTTCTGCTGGGGGCGGGAGGGCTGACCCGCGCCTATACAAAGGGAGCGGCTGATGCGCTGTCCGCTGCAGGAATCGCCCGGATGGGTCTGTGGACGCTGTGGAATGTCCCCTGTACCTATCCGCTGCTGGAGCGGATGAAATTAGAGGCCGCCGCCGCCGGCGGCGTGATCCGGGATGCGGAATACGGCGCGGACATCACCCTCCGGGTGGCATTTCCCGCCGGGGCCGCGGAAACGTTCCAGCTCCGGCTGACGGAGCTTTCCGCCGGGAGTCTGACCATGACGGCGGCAGGGGAGGAGTTCCTGCCCGGACCGCGGGAAGAGGCCAACTGACAAAAACCATGGTTTTTCGGTGTTTCGCCTGAAACCACCGCAATTTTTCTTGCATTTTCCACAGATGCTCTGTATAATGCAAGGTTATGATAGACTTTTACAGGAAGGACTGACAGCAATGGCTGACGAGATCAAGACCACGGCGGCGGAAGCCCCCGAAAGCCGCAACTTCATCCATGCTTTTATTGAGGAGGATATTGCCCCCGGCGGACAGTTTGAGGGCATGACCGTGCATACACGTTTTCCACCCGGAGCCTAACGGCTATCTCCATATCGGCCACTGCAAGGCCCTGACCATTGACTTCGGCACCGCCGAAAAGTTCGGCGGACTGTGCAACCTGCGGATGGACGACACCAACCCCACCAAGGAGGACGAGGAGTTCGTGGAGGCCATCAAGGAGGACATCCACTGGCTGGGCTTCGACTGGGGCGACCGCTTCTTCTACGGCTCCGACTATTTTGAGAAGGACTACCGGCAGGCGGTGGGCCTGATCAAGAAGGGACTGGCCTATGTCTGCCAGCTGTCTCCTGAAGAATTCAAGGCCCACCGGGGCGATATCGGCGTGCCCGCCACCTCGCCTTACCGGGGCCGGCCCATTGAGGAGAGCCTGGACCTGTTCGCCCGGATGCGGGCAGGGGAGTTCCCCAACGGTGCCATGACCCTCCGGGCCAAAATCGATCTGGAGTCCGGCAACTTCAATATGCGGGATCCGGTGATTTACCGCATTAACCATATGCACCATCACCGGCAGGGGGACAAATGGTGCATCTATCCCATGTACGACTTTGCACACCCCATTCAGGACGCGCTGGAGGGCATTACCCACAGCCTGTGTTCTCTGGAATTTGAGGCCCACCGGCCCCTGTACAACTGGGTTATCGAGCACTGCGACCTGCCTGCCCATCCCCGGCAGATCGAGTTTGCCCGGCTGGGCATTGACCACACCGTGATGAGCAAGCGGAAGCTCCGCAAGCTGGTGGAGGAAGGCCGGGTCTCCGGCTGGGACGATCCCCGGATGCCCACTCTCTGCGGTCTGCGCCGTCGGGGCTATACCGCCAGATCGATCCGGAATTTCTGCGACCGCATCGGTGTGGCCAAGTCCGCCAACGTGGTGGAGTACGGTTTTCTGGAGCATTGCCTGCGGGAGGACCTGAACGAGACCGCCCAGCGGGTCATGGCGGTTCTGCACCCCATCAAGCTGGTTATTACCAATTACCCTGCCGGTAAGTCCGAAACCGTGACTGTGGAGAATAACCCCGTGGATCCCGATGCCGGGACCGCGAGGTCACGTTCTCCAGAGAGCTGTGGGTGGAGGCGGACGATTTCCTGCCTGAGCCTGTACCCAAGTATAAGCGGCTGTATCCCGGCGGCCCGGAGTGCCGTCTCAAGGGAGCCTATGTCATCAAGTGCGTGGGCTATGAGACGGACGAAGCGGGCAACGTGACGGAGATCGCCGCAGAATACGATCCCGACAGCCGGGGCGGCGACCCCGCCGACGGCCGGAAGATCAAGGGTGCCCTACCATCCATTGGGTGGATGCCGCCACTGCTGTGACGCCGAGGTACGGCTCTACGACAATCTGTTCACCGATGCCAATCCCGATGCCGCCGATAAGGACTTTATGGACTGCCTGAACCCGGATTCTCTGGAAGTCCTGACGGACTGCAAGGTGGAAGCGGGACTGGCCGCTGTGGCGGACAGCTATGCCGCCGGTCATGAAACGGGCAAAACGGCGCCCGGCTTCCAGTTCATGCGTGTGGGCTATTTCTGCCTGGACAACAAGGACACCCGGCCCGGACACCCTGTGTTCAACCGCAGCGTCAGCCTGAAGGAGAGCTTCAAGAAGTAAATCGCAAAAAGAAACCCGGCTCTGAGCATTTGCTCAGAGCCGGGTTTTCAGTCGAGATCCAGCGGCTGCTTCAGATTGTAAAAAGGTGAACGTGCCGGTTCCCACAAAGGGTATCGTGCTGGTCTGTGATGCGGACATCGTAAACGCAGACCGTGCTGCCGTGCTTGCTCTCGCGGGCTTCGGCTGTCAGGGTGTCGCCAGCCTTTACAGACCGCATGAAATTGTACAATGCATTCAGCGTGACTGCCTTTTCCCCGTAGGCAGCCATGGCAGAGCCTGCGACATTATCCGCCATGGTAAAATATACGCCGCCGTGAGCAAAGCCCAGAGGGTTCAGGTGTTCCTCCGTGACGGGCATCACCGCTTTTGCATAGCCGGGGGACAGCTCGGTGAGGACAATGCCCAGCCGTTGGCAGAAGCGGTTGCGGCTGTTGCGGTATTCCAGAATTTTTTGAAGATCCATTGTACAGCTCCTTGCAGAATGTTGTGAAATTGGCTCTATTTTACGCGGTTTGCAGGAAAAGTGCAAATAGAATCCACAACGTATTTGTGAAAAAAAGCGTTTGCATTTTGTGAAAAATGCTGTATAATAAAACTACAACGTGTGGCGTAACTGCGTAAATCCAGTTGCAGGCCACGCGTTTTTTGCTGCTTGCAGATAGAGACGCGGGGCTTATGCCCCGTTATTTTTTTGCACATTTTTCTTGTGAGGAGGATTCTTTTATGGAAGAAAACAACGCTTTTCTGGTTCAGGAAAAGCTGGGGACGCTGATGCGGAAGTACGCGGTTCCCTGCGTGATCTCCCTGCTGGTGGGAGCCTTGTACAACATCGTGGATCAGATCTTCATTGCCAACGCCAGCTACCTTGGTTCTTTCGGCAACGCTGCCAACACGGTGGTGTTCCCGCTGACGGTGGTGGCGCTGGCCATTGCGGTTATGATCGGGGACGGCTGCTGCGCCTATGTCAGCATCTGTCTGGGGGCCAAGAGCCACGAAAACGCCCATAAGAGCGTCGGCAGCGCAGTGGTGCTGTGCGTGGTGCTGAGCCTGATCCTGACGGCAGTTTACCTGATTTTTCAGGATGGGATCCTGACCCTCTTCGGCGGACGGGTCAACGAGGAGACGTTTCGGTACTCCAAGGAGTATTTCTTTTATATTACGCTGGGCGTTCCGTTTTATATGTTCGGCCAGGCCATGAACCCGGTGATTCGGTCTGACGGCAGCCCCAAATTCGCCATGGCCTCCGGCCTTGCCGGGGCCGCTGTAAATATCATTCTGGACCCGGTGTTTATCTATGGATTCCGCTGGGGCATGATGGGCGCGGCAGTGGCCACGGTGCTGGGTCAGATCCTGACGGCGGCCATGGCCGTGCGGTATCTCTGCCACATGAAGGCGGTAGACCTGAAGAAAGAAAGCCTGCGGGTGGACTGGACGGTTACGAAGCGCTTCATTCCGCTGGGTATTTGCAGCTTTCTGGCGCAGATCTCGCTGGTGGCGGCGATGGCGGCCATCAACAATATGCTGCAAAAATACGGCGCGCTGGATGAGACCTTCGGCCAGCCGGAATATGCCCAGATCCCCATGGCAGTGGTGGGCATCGTCATGAAATTCTTCCAGATCATTATTTCCATCGTGATCGGAATGGCGGCCGGCTGTATTCCCATTGTGGGCTAACATCGGCGCAGGCCGGAAGGACCGGCCAAAACGCTGTTTTACTATCTGCTGGCGGCAGAGGCCATTCTGGGCGTAATTGCGCTGCTGATCGTGGAACTGCTGCCGCGTCAGCTGATCGCCATTTTCGGCGCGGCCAACGAGAGCGTTTACTATACGGAGTTTGCCATGAAGGCGTTCCGCATCTACCTGTGCCTGCTGCCCATGGCCTGCGTCAATAAGGCCACGTTCATTTATCTCCAGTCCTTGGGCAAGGCGCTGCTGTCCACGGCGCTGTCCATGGTGCGGGAGGGTGGTGTTCGGCGTGGGCTTCGCCCTGCTGCTGCCTGCCTTCATGGAGCTGGACGGCGTTCTGTGGTCCATGCCGCTGTCCGATATTCTGACCTTTGTGATTTCTGTTATTGCCATTTTCTGCACTGTCCGGGAGCTGTCCGCACCGGATGGAGAGAAGACAGCGGAAGCGTAAGCGGTTTCTCATAAAAACTGACCGCCGGAGAAACCTCCGACGGTTGTTTTTATGCTACAGGTGCTTGCGGATGGTGTTGATGGCGCCCTTTTCCAGCCGGCTTACCTGCGCCTGAGAGATGCCCACCTCTGCGGAGACCTCCATCTGGGTCTTGCCCTCATAAAAGCGCAGAGACAGGATACGGCGCTCCCGCGGATTCAGACGCTTCAGGGCGTCCTTCAGGGCGATGCGCTCGGTCCAGCGCTCATCTGTGCTCTTGGGGTCGCTGACCTGGTCCATGACGCAGATGGCGTCGCCGCCGCTGTCGTAGATCGGCTCGTAGAGGGATACCGGGTCTACGATGGCGTCCATGGCGAACACAACTTCCTCCCGCGGAATATCCAGCACTTTGGCGATCTGCTCTACGTTAGGCTCCTTCTGATTTTCTGACATAAGCTGTTCTCTGGCCTGAAGCACCCGATAGGCGGTGTCCCGCATGGAGCGGGACACCCGGATGGCGCTGTTGTCCCGCAGGTAGCGCCGGATCTCGCCTACGATCATGGGGACTCCGTAGGTGGAAAATTTTACCGGCTGATTCACATCGAAGTTATCAATGGCCTTGATCAGCCCCACGCAGCCCACCTGAAAGAGATCGTCCACACTCTCGCCCCGGCCTGCAAACCGCTGGATCACTGAGAGAACCAGCCTGAGATTTCCTTCAATCAGTTCCTGCCGGGCCTTTGTGTCGCCGGCCTTGCTGCGGCGGAGGAGTTCCATGGTTTCACTGCTTTTCAGAACCTTCAGCTTCGCCGTGTTGACCCCGGCAATTTCCACTTTTCCCTGCATATGCCTGCCTCCCGACCATCGAACTCAGCAAAAGACAGTATGTCCCCGGCGGGAATTTCCTATACGGGAAGCTTTTGACAGGGTTTTCCGCATAGGACATTCCGCGGGGTGCATAGCCTCCTTTGAGAGGAGGCGGCGCGTATGCGGATGCGGGAGCTGCGGAGAAAAGAGGTCATCAACATCACGGACGGCGGACGGCTGGGGTTTGTGGGGGATGTGGATTTTCATATGCCGGACGGGCAGGCGGCAGCGCTCATCATTTATGGCCCTGCCCGCTTTTTCGGCCTGTTCGGCAGGGGAGAGGAATACTATGTCCCCTGGGACAGTATTCAGCGGATCGGGGACGACATCATTCTCATCGACAAGCCTGTGCAGCACCGCGACGCGGCGCTGGAGCGAAAACGGCGGAAAAGATTCTGATCGGCTGTCCTGACGTGGAAATTTTGGAGAAAATGGCAAACGTCGTATCCATGAAAGCCCTGCTCGAGGCAGGCGTCCACTTCGGCCATCAGACCCGCCGCTGGAACCCCAAAATGGCTCCCTACATCTACACCGAGCGCAACGGCATCTACATCGTTGACCTGCAGAAGACCGTCAAGAAGCTGGAGGAGGCTTATAATTTCGTCCGTCAGCTGTCTGAGAACGGCCAGTCTCTGCTGTTCGTGGGTACCAAGAAGCAGGCTCAGGAGGCCATCCGCGAGGAGGCCACCCGCTGCGGCCAGTACTATGTCAACGCTCGTTGGCTGGGCGGCATGATGACCAACTTCAAGACCATGCGTACCCGTGTGGACCGTCTGAACCAGCTGAAGGCCATGCAGGCTGACGGCACCTTCGACATGCTGCCCAAGAAGGAAGTCATGAAGCATCTGGGCGAGATTGAGAAGCTGGAGAAGTACCTCGGCGGCGTGAAGGACATGAAGAAGCTGCCCGGCGCCCTGTTCATCGTGGACACCCGCAAGGAGCGCAACGCCATCGCCGAGGCTCACAAGCTGGGCATCCCCGTGGTGGCCATCGCCGATACCAACTGCGATCCCGATGAGATCGACTACGTCATCCCCGGCAACGACGACGCAATCCGCGCCATCAAGCTGATCTCCTCCGTCATGGCCAACGCCATGCTGGAGGGCAAGCAGGGCGAGCAGATGGACGAGGCCGCTGAGGCCCCCGCTGCCGAATAAACCAAGACTCTGCGGGAGCGCAAGCTCCGATACTATATAATTGGAGGAAAAAGATTATGGCTTTTACCGCTGCTGATGTTAAGACCCTGCGCGAAATGACCGGCGTGGGCATGATGGACTGCAAGAAGGCTTTGACCGCTTCCGACGGTGACATGGACAAGGCTGTTGAGTTCCTGCGTGAAAAGGGCTTGGCCGCTTCTGCCAAGAAGGCTGGCCGTGTTGCCGCTGAGGGTATGGCTTACGCCGCTGTCATCGACGGTGTGGGCGTAGTCGTTGAGGTCAACGCCGAGACCGACTTCGTGGGCAAGAATGAGAAGTTCGTGGACTTCGTCAAGGGCGTTGCCGCGACCATCGCTGCCAACAAGCCCGCTGACCTGGATGCACTGATGGAGTGCAAGTACAACGGCACTGACCTCACTGTGGACCAGCAGCAGCAGGAGATGGTCCTGGTCATCGGCGAGAACATCAAGGTTCGCCGCTTCGCGATCTTTGCTGAGGGCGTTTCCGTTCCCTATGTTCATGCCGGCGGCAAGATCGGCGTGCTGGTGAACCTGAAGGTGGAGGGCGATATTGACGCCACCGCCGTGGGCAAGGACGTTGCCATGCAGATCGCCGCTCTGAATCCCCGCTTCTGGGACAAGTCCCAGGTGACCCAGGATGTTCTGGACGAGGAAAAGAAGATCATGATGGTCCAGATGGACAATGATCCCAAGATGGCCACCAAGCCCGAGCAGGTCCGGGAGAAGATCGTCATGGGCAAGCTGAACAAGTTCTACTCCGAGAACTGCCTGCTGCAGCAGGAGTTCGTCCGTGGTGACCTGTTCACCGGCTCCGTGGAGGGTTACATTGCCGACGCTGCCAAGAAGCTGGGCGGCAAGATCACCTTCGTGGATGCCGTCCGCTTCGAGAAGGGCGAGGGCATTGAGAAGAAGCAGGAGAACTTCATAGAGTGCAGTAACAACAAAAGGGAGGGACGCCCCTTGGAAAAACAGGGAACGAATATGCGATATGAACTGGCGGCTGCCATTCTGCCCAGCCGTCTGCGGCGGATTGCCATGGAACTGCCGGAGCAGGATCGGGTCAGAGCGGAAGAATTTCATCTGCGGGCAGGACGCTGTATGTCTGTGCTGCTGCCAGAGGGCGAACGGTCACTGGAGGCCATCGTGACCTCAGAAGAGCTGGAAACGCTGTGCGACATTGCCGCCGAATTTTCCCGGTATGCTTCCATGGAGACTCTGCGGCAGGGTTTCCTGCCGGTGCGGGGCGGCTTCCGGGTGGGACTGTGCGGTTCCGCCGTGATGAAGGATGGGGCGGTTACCAATCTCAAGCAGATTTCCTCCGCTGTGATTCGCATTTCGCGGGAGCAGCGGGGAATTGCCCGTGAAATTGCACCGAAGCTGTTCCGGGACGGTCGTTTTCGCAGTACGCTGCTGCTGTCCCCGCCGGGAGGCGGCAAAACGACGCTCCTTCGGGATCTGGTGCGCCAGCTGTCCTGCGGCGATGGAATTCCGCCCCAGCGGATCACGCTGGTGGACGAGCGGGGGGAGGTAGCGGTGATGTACCGGGGCCAGCCCCAGATGGATGTTGGCCCCGGACAGATGTGCTGGACGGCTGCCCTAAAGCACTGGCGATTCCCATGGCTCTGAGGGCCATGAACCCCCAGATCATCGCCGTGGACGAGATTACCGTCCGGGAGGATCTGCAAGCCATGACGCAGGCGGCGGGCTGCGGTGTGGCTCTGCTGGCCACCATCCACGCCGCCGACGCAGCGGAACTGGAGCAAAAGCCACTTTACCGGGAACTGCTGGCCAACCGGGTTTTTCAGCAGACGGTGCGGATCCGTGTTACCGCCGCGGGCCGGGTCTACACGGTGGAGGAGCTGCCATGACGAAGCTGCTGGGCAGTCTGTGCGTGTTCGCCGCCGGGGGCATGGTCTGGTGGTCCCGGCGGCAGGAGCGGCAGAAGAAACGGCGGCTGCTCTCAGATCTGATCACCGCACTGGGGCGGATGGAAACGGAGATCCGTCTGGCTCGAATACCGCTGCCCCGGCTTCTGAAACGGCTGGCAGAGGGACGCGGCGAAGAAACACGTGCTTTTTTTCAGGACGCTTTCAGAGGACTGGAAGCAGGGGAGACGCTTGCTGCGGCCTGGAATCGTGCGGTGGAAAAACTGGAACTGTCCAATGAGGACAAACAGGTGCTACTGACCTTACAGGAAATCATACAAGGCGATGAAACCAGTGCCTGTAAAGGCATTTCACTTGCGAGAGAAAAACTCCAGAACCGGCTGAAAGAACTGGTTAATCAGCGTCCGGAGGAGGAAAAAAAGAGCCACGGCCCTGTGCTTTTCCGCCGCCGCGCTGGTGGTGATCTTACTGATTTGAGGAATGAGAAATGGATGTGGATCTGATTTTCAAAATTGCCGCCGTCGGGATTCTGGTAGCGGTTCTGAACCAGCTGCTGATCCGTTCCGGCCGGGAGGAGAGCAGGCCATGATGACCACACTGGCGGGGCTGGTGGTGGTTATGATGATCCTGGTGCAGGAGATCAGCGGACTGTTCCAGCTCATCAAGACCCTGTTTGACCTTTGAGATGGAACTGGTAACACAGGCGGCGGGGATCTGCGTCATTGCGGCGCTGCTGGGACTGGTTCTCCGTCAGGGCAGCCCGGAGATCACGCTGCTGCTGGCATTGGCTGCGGCGGCTGCGGTTCTGCTGGCGCTGGGAAAGCCGCTGGGGGAATTGCTGGCCTTTTTGAACCGGCTGGCGGAGCAGACCAGCGTTCCCTCTGCACTGTTTCTCCCACTGTACAAAAACCGTCGGTATTGCGATGGTTGTAAAGGTAGGCGGCGGACTGTGCCGGGATGCCGGAGAAAGCGCGCTGGCATCGGTGCTGGAACTGGCGGGAACCGTCTGCGCCCTGCTGGCAGCGCTGCCCCTGCTGCGGGCGGTGCTGGAACTGATAGGAGAGCTGCTGTGAGAAATTTCCGTAAAATTCTGCTTTTTCTGGGACTGGCCTGCCTGCTGCTGACGGTGCCGGTTCTGGCAGCGGAGCTACCGCCGGATGTGGAGGATGCGCTGCCACGGGAGGCAGGGAAGCTGCTGGATGGAGTTGGCCAATGGGATGCGGCCAGCCTGACCGACGGACTGCGCTCGATCTGGGTACATCTGCTGGAGGATGCGTCCGGCATCCTACAGCGTCAGACCAGAGGGGCCGCGTCCATTCTGCTGGTCGTACTTTTGTGCAGCCTTGTGGGCGGATTTCAAAAAACCGCAGGAGCTTCCCCCCGGTTTCTCACCATGGCGGGGACGCTGGCAATTGCCGCCCTGACCGCAGGGAGTCTGGATTCCCTGATGGGCTCCGGCGCAGCGGCCATGGAACAGATGAATACCTTTTCCAAAGCGCTGCTGCCCATGCTGGCCGCCGTTTCCGCTCTGTCCGGCGGCGCGTGGCCGGAGCGACGCTGCGGCAGATTGCCACTGTGTTCTTTGCAGATCTGCTGTTGGAGTGATCCACGGGCTGCTGATGCCCATGGTGTATCTCTATGCCGGAACGCTGGCTGCCGGAGGAAGCCTGTCCGACAGGCGGCTGCTGTCCGTGGCGGAGATGATCCGTTCCATCTGCGTCTGGCTACTGACAACGGCGCTGCTGCTCTTTACGCTATATCTCACTGTCAGCGGTATTTTTTGCCGGTACGGTGGACAGCGCACGGGTACGGGTGGCAAAAACCGCCATTTCCGGCGTGGTGCCGGTGGTGGGAGGCATTATCGCCGAGGCGTCGGAAACCGTGCTGGCCGGTGCGAGCGTGCTGAAGGGAACCATCGGGGTGTTCGACTGCTGGGAGTGCTGGCTCTGTGCGCCTATCCTTTTTGCAGCTGGGAATTCAGTATCTGCTCTACCAACTGACCAGATTTCTGGCTTCTGTGATCGGTAGCCCGGAGCTGTGCGCCGTCATCAAGGGACTGGGCGGCGCTTTTGGACTGATTTTGGGAATGGTGGGCAGCTGCGCGCTGGTGCTGCTGATCTCCATACTGGCTTCCGCGGCCGCGGTGACAGCATGATGGCGGCGGCGCGGACATGGCTGACGGCGGTGGCGGCGGTGACGCTGCTGCTGTCCGTGGCCGAGATGCTGGTGCCGCAGGAAGCCTGCGGGAGATTGCATCCTTTACAGGCGGACTGATTCTGCTGGCCGTTTTGATGCAGCCGCTGGGAAAAATAGACCCGGCAAAAATCGACCTGAATATCTCCCATTATCAGGAGGCTGTGGAGCAGCGGCAGACAGAGCTGGAAGCTTCCCAAAAAGAAGAACTGGCATCGCTCATAGAATCCGAAATGGAGACATATATATCGGACAAGGCGAAAAGCATGAGCCTGACGCTCCGCGTTCAGGTGACTGCGGAGCCGGATGGCAGCGGCGTACCGGTTCCCGTAAGGGCAGAACTGACGGGGCCGAGATCTGAAGAATTGTCCCGGTGGCTGGATGCGGAGTTGGGACTTCCGGCGGAAAGACAGGTGTGGAATGAAAACTGAAGGGGTGCGGAAGCTATGGGATCGATACAAATACGCGGCGCTGATCCTGCTGGTGGGCGCAGGGCTGCTGTTATGGCCCGCTGGGAGCGGAGCCACGGCGCAGACTGGGCAGAACGAAGCGTCACAGGTGTACGCGGCAGCGGAGAATCTGCAGTCGGAAATGGAAGAGATCCTGGGGCAGATCCAGGGCGTTGGAACCGTGCGGGTACTGCTGACCATGGATACCGACGGGGAGCGTCAGCTGGCGCAGAACACGGAGCTGCAATACAGCGGCAGTACGGCGGCGCCGGAGGACTATTCCAGAGCTTCGGAAACCGTGCTGCTGGACGGGGGAGACCGGGAGGAGATCATGGTGACCCAGACGGCGTATCCCACGTACCGGGGGGCGTTGGTGGTGTGTCAGGGCGGCGACCGGCGGACGTGAAGCTGGCAGTCACCGCGGCGGTATCCGCCTTGACCGGGCTGCCCAGCGACCGCGTCACCGTGGCAAAGTGTCAGTGATCATCTGGAGGAGGAAAGGAACTATGAGCGGAAACGCAAAACGGAACATTGTGGTGGCAACCATGGCGGTACTGGTGTGCGCGGCAGTGGGACTGAACTGGAAATATTCCAGTCAGGAGGCCGTCCAACAGGCGGAGGAGACCGGGACAAAAATTCTGGGGGAGGCCGCGCTGGTCTCCGGGCAGGAGGATACCGGGTTGGCGGAGGACACGGTCTACGAGGGGGACGACTATTTTGCCTCGGCCCGGCTGACCCGTCAGCAGGCCCGCGACAGCGCCATTTCCCTGCTGGAAGACGCCGCCAGTCAGGAGGACGCGGATCAGGAAACGGCAAATCAGGCGTCGGAGAGCATTCAGGTGCTGGCGTCCTACACGTTAAAAGAAGCACAGATCGAAAATCTGGTGACGGCCAAGGGCTATGCGGACTGCGTGGCCTTCATGGGGGACGACGCCATCAGCATTGTGGTATCCACAGAGGACGGAACACTGGACGCCGCGGATGTAGCGAAGATCACGGACATTGCCATGACGGAGACCGGCTACGCCGCCAGCGCCATTCGCATTATGGCGGCAAATTAGCTGTTGTATTTTTCTGAATTGCATGGTACAATAACTCATTAGAAATGAAGCTTATTGTCATGGTACAAAAAGGAGAATCACAATGGCTGAAAATAAGGGCTATATGACATTGTCTGACGAGCAGGGCAGTATTCACATCTCCGAGGAGGTCATCGCAGCCATCGCGGTGGGCGCTGTCCGGGAGGTGGAAGGCGTTTCCGGCATGATGGGCAATCTGGGTACCAGTGTTGCGGATCTGGTAACCAATAAGAAGGGCGCACAGAAAAACGCCAAGGGCGTGAAGATCGAGATGACGGAAAACGGGCTGATTCTGGATCTGTATCTCACCGTGGCTTACGGCCATGCCATTCCCGAAGTGGCGGAGAATGCCCAGAAGGCAGTTGCTTCCGCCGTCAGCGCCATGACGGGCTGCACGGTGGAGACCGTGAATATCCACGTGGGCGGCGTGACACTGGCCTGAGCGGGCCTGAACAAGAGAGAAAAGGACGAGAATGTTATGGTACGGAACACTGCACGGGAAATTGCCGCGCATCTATCCTATGAGCTGAGTTTTACGGATAAAACAGTCGATGAGCTGCTGAAGGAGCGGCTGACGCCGGAGGCTTTTGCAGAGCTGGCAGAGGAGGATCCCCTTTACGCCGACGCCCCCAACGCCAAGCAGGCGGCCTATATCACCCGGCTGGTGAAGGGTGTGGACGAACACGCCGCCGAGCTGGACGGCTACATTGCCAAGTACTCCCGGGGCTGGAAGTTCTCCCGGATCCCGCTGGTGGCCTCTGCCATCATGCGGGTGGCCATGTACGAGATCCTGTACATGGAGGACATTCCCAACGGCGCCGCCATCAATGAGGCGGTGGAGATTGCCAAAAAGTACGAAACGCCGGAGACGGCCAAATTCATCAACGGCATTCTGGGCAGCTTTGTACGGGAGGAGATCTCCCAGTAATCCTGCAGAACCGGCAGAGCGGACGCGGCGCAGGCCGCAGGCCGCTCTGCCTTTTGTGTTATTTGCCATGCGGAGGAGGATACATGGAGCAGAGAAACCGGGGCGTTGACCTGCTGCGGATGGTTGCCATGTGGATGGTGGTCATTCTGCATATTCTGAATAAGGGCGGCGCTCTGGGAGCATCGGCTCCGCTGTCCGCAGGGCGTGAAACGGCCCTCCTGCTGGACATGGCCGCCTACTGCGCCGTAGACTGCTACGGAATGATCTCCGGGTATGTGGGTGCGGGCCATCGCTTCCGATACAGCGGTGCGGTTGCCCTCTGGCTGCGGACGGCGTTTTATACGCTGCTCATCACGGCGGCCTTTACGGTGTTCCTGCCGGGCAGCGTCAACGGAGACCGGGTACTGCGGGCGTTCTTCCCGGTGCTGTTTCGGCAGTACTGGTATGTAACGGCCTATTTCGGAATGTGCCTGTTCATTCCCTTTTTCAATCTGCTTCTGGAGCGCCTGACCCGCCGGCAGGCAAAAGGTTCTGGCGCTGTCCCTTGTGCTGATCTTTTCCATTTTGCCCACCCTGCGGCAAGGGGACGTATTCCTGACGGACAACGGCTACAGCGTCCTGTGGCTGTCCTGCCTGTATCTGCTGGGCGGCATCCTGCGTCTGCACGGCAGGTCTGCCCGGAAACCGGTCCGCTGGGCGGCGGTTTACGGGCTTTGCGTGCTGGCGACCTGGCTTGTCAAGCTGGCGGGAGACCGGCTGTGGATGTCCCGGACAGGCCAGCTCTGTGACAGGGTTCTGCTGACTGCCTACACATCGCCCACCATTCTGCTGGCGGCGGTGGCTCTGTTGCTGTGCTTTGCAAAACTGAATATCGGCCCCCGTCTTTGGGCGTTTTATCGAAAGCGTCTCGCCGCTGGCTTTCAGTGTCTACCTGATCCACGCCCATCCGCTGATCTGGGAGCATTGGCTGGCAGGGCGGTTCGCATTTCTGGCGGACAAGCCGTCGCTTTCTCTGGCATCGGGCGTACTGGGGGCGGCTTTGCCATCTACCTCGTCTGCTCTCTGGCGGATCTTCTGCGGGCAGGCTTATTCCGCTTGTTCCGCGTCAAAGCGTTTTCCCGGTGGGCGGAGGAAGCCGTATCGGCCCGGCTCCGCCCCTGGCTGGATAAGGAGTAACTATGGAGCGGCATATTTTCAGCGTCACGGAGGTCAACGAGCTGGTGAAGCGTCTGCTGGACAATGAGCCGATGCTTTCCGGCATCTGCGTCCGTGGTGAGATCTCCAACTACAAAATGTACCCCTCCGGGCACCACTATTTTTCCCTGAAGGATGCCACCGGCGCCATTCGGTGCGTCATGTTCAGGGACAGGCCATGCGGCTGCGGTTCCGGCCGGAAAACGGCATGAAAGTGCTGGTGACAGGCCGGGTCAGCGTGTTTCCAAGGGACGGCGCCTATCAGCTCTACTGCAATACCATGACCCCGGAGGGGGCCGGGGATCTGGCGCTGGCCTTTGAGCAGCTGAAAGAGCGGCTGTACAAAGAAGGGCTTTTTGACGAGGGCCGCAAGAAAGCCGCTGCCGGAATTCCCGGAGCGCATCGCTGTGGTGACATCCTCTGCGGGAGCGGCGGTCCACGATATGATCCGTATTCTGCGGCGGCGTTACCCGCTGGCAAAGGTGATCCTGCTGCCGGTGCGGGTACAGGGAGGCGGAAGCGCCGCCGGAGATTGCCGGCGCTATCCGGTATGCCGATCAGTGGAAGATCGGCGATGTGATCATCACCGGCCGGGGCGGCGGCTCCATGGAGGATCTCTGGGCCTTTAATGACGAGCGGGTGGCGCGGGCCATCTATGCCTGCGAAATGCCGGTGATTTCTGCTGTGGGCCACGAGCCGGATGTGACCATTTCCGACTTCGTGGCGGACCGGCGGGCTTCCACGCCCTCCAACGCCGCGGAGATCGCGGTGCCGGATCAGGTGGAGCTGCGGCGGCAGCTCAGTGACCTGGCGGAGCGGATGACCGGCAGCCAAGCGTCCCGCCTGCAAGCCCTGCGGGAGCGGGTGGATGCGCTGGGCCGCAACGGGTCCTGACAGATCAGCTGGCTTACGTACAGGACAGGCGGATGGAACTTTTGCACTTGCAGCAGCGCCTTGGAGATCTGGCAAATGCCGAGATCGCACGAAAGCAAAAACCTTTACAGCTCCTTGCGGCGTCTCTGGATGCCATGAGCCCGCTGAAGGTTCTGGGCCGGGGCTATGCCATGGCCCGGAATGAAGGGGGCCGTGTGCTGAAAAGCAGCGGGGAAACCCATATAGGCGAGCGGATACACATTACATTGGGCAGCGGCGGGGCCTGACCGCCGTAGTGGATCATATCGAGGAGGCGCGAAATGGCGGCTAAAAAACTGAGCTTTGAGGAAAAGCTGTCCCGGTTGGAGGAGATCGTGGCAGTGCTGGAAAAAGGGGATGCCCCCTGGCGGATTCCCTGCGGTTATTTGAGGAAGGGACCAAACTGGTCAACGCCTGCTCCACGGAGCTGGACAAGGCGGAGCAGCAGGTGGTAAAACTGATGAAGGGGCCTGACGGCGCACCTGTGGAGCTGCCCTTTGAAAGTACGGAGGATTGACATGGAAAAGACTGCGTTTGACGCCCGGTATTTTGACGCCCGGTATCAGGAATATCTGGCGGCCATCGAGAACTATTTGAACAGCCTGTTTGCGGAAAAGCCACATTGGGCGGATCTCTATGAGGCCATGCGGTACAGCGTTCTCTCCGGCGGCAAGCGGCTGCGTCCGGTGATGACGCTGGAGTTTGCCCGGCTGTGCGGTCTGGACTGGCATAAGGTCGTGCCGGTAGGCTGCGCTTTGGAACTGGTCCACACGTATTCTCTGATCCATGATGACCTGCCCTGCATGGATGATGACGATCTCCGCCGGGGCAAACCCACCAACCACAAGGTCTATGGCGAGACCTTGGCAGTACTGGCGGGAGACGCCCTCCAGCCGGAGGCCTACCGCCTGATCCTGACGGCTCCCGGCCTGACCGACGCCCAGCGGGCGGATTGCGCCCTTTGATTCTGGCGAACGCGTCCGGCCCGGACGGCATGGTAGCGGGGCAGGTGCTGGACACGCTGCACCATCCCTCTGCCCAGGATGAACTGACGGAGGTCCACCACCTGAAAACCGGCGCCATGATCGCCGGTGCCTGTATGCTGGGCGTCGGCGCAGCCGGCGGCAGCGAGGCGGCCCGGAAGGCAGCAGAAACCTACGGCTATCAGCTGGGCCTTGCCTTCCAGATCCGGGACGATATGCTGGACGTCATCGGAAATGCCGGCGAATTCGGCAAGCCCATCGGCTCCGACAAGGACGAGGGCAAGGTCACCTATGGACCGGCTGGGACTGGACGATTGCGGCAAGCTGATCCATGAGCTGACGGAACAGGCGGTCTCCGCCGTGTCCGACTTGGACCGGGACGGCTTTTTGACCGCATTGGCGGAAAGCCTCACTGAGCGCACGAAATAATTCATCAAGCAGCCGGGAGGAAGACCTCCCGGTTGTTTGCTTAGAAAAAACGCCATCGGCCCCGTACACAACGAAGCTGGCAGGATGGGCCGGGACCCGGAAAGCTGTTAAGACGCCGCCAGAAATCGCTCGTCGGGTCTATGAAGTACACCGTCAGCCGCTCTGTATATATACGGAAGCTGTTGCATATTTTCGCAAGCCATGCTATACTGATATGAGCTAAGCGGCGGCGCAGTATTCTAGTCAGATCTGCCGTTTCCGAGGGAGGACCTAAAAAAGCCTCCAAAGGGCACACCTGTGAAACTTCTGGTGTCTGCTTGAGACGCCCAGTCTTGGGTGGATGCTGGGAGGAAGCGCGCTTTTCGCGCTTACGGACTCAGGGCGATTTCAATGGCATGGATACCCCGACCCTGTTTCCGTGGAGACCTGTTCTTGTGCGTGGACGTACTCCCATTGTGGTAAGCGGATCCATGTACGAAGCAGATGATAAACCTGCAATGCGGTGCATCGCGCCTCCGGGTGCGTAACGCTGTGTGCAGCCGTAGCCTGCCTTGCGTGAAGCTGGTGAATGTGGGATCAACACGGCGCTGTCCTGGCCGGGACGGCGATCGTGATCGCCCGCTGAAACCTGTTTTGCAAAAGAGGCTAAAGAAACGGACAGACTGTGGTGGAAAACACCTAGGCTGTTCATGGGAAGCGAATCAGGGATTGCAGTGCGGACTCAGTGGCAATCGGGTAGCGCGATCGGCGACGGCGCGCCTCGGAACTGAAAGGGGAACCGCCTCCATCGGCAACGAGAGGTGTTCCGTGGGGAAAACAAACCCGCACCTAAGCCGCAAGATTTACCTGATTTGCTGCCGCTGACTTAGCATATCTGAATGATAACGGAGGCGTTTTTTTGAAAAAACCTTCCAATCCGAAAACCGGCAAGAAGGAACATAACCACTACCGCTGGGCGCTGACGGCCTTTGTCATGGCCGTAGCCCTGTCCGGGCTGCTGAGCCTGAGCTCCGAGGCCATTTTGGAGAACGCCGGTCTGCTGCTGGCGCTGCTGATCCTGACACTGTTCATTGGACTTGGCATCCTGTTTGACATCATCGGCGTGGCGGTGACTGCGGCGGACCCCCGCCCCTTTCACTCCATGGCCGCCCACAAGGAAAAAGGGCGCGAAAGAGGCGCTGAAGCTCCTGCGGAACGCGGACCGGGTGTCCAGCGTCTGCAATGACGTGGTGGGCGATATCTGCGGCATCGTTTCCGGCGCTACCGGCGCGGTGATCGTGGCCCGGCTGCAAAAGGGACTGAACCTGGAAAGCGTGCTGATCTCCGTAGGTGTCACGGCGCTGATCTCCGGCGCTACCATCGGCGGAAAAGCGCTGGGAAAGCCCTTCGCCATGAACCAGAGCAAGCGGGTGGTCCATCTGGCAGGCCGGTTTCTGCATTTGTTTCATCGCGGCTGAGTCTTTGCTGAATCATACAGCCGCAGGAGGTCATTGTGATTCTGGATTCCATTCATTCCCCTGAGGATATCAGGGCACTCGATCAAAATCAACTGCCGCAGCTTTGTAAGGAGTTGCGGCAGTTTCTGCTGGAAAACGTGTCGAAAACAGGCGGACACTTTTCCTCCAATCTGGGCGTTGTGGAGCTGACGGTGGCGATCCACCGGGTCTTTGACACCGCCCATGACCGCCTTGTGTTCGACGTGGGGCATCAGGCCTACGTCCACAAGGCCCTCACCGGCCGTCAGGCGCTGTTTTCCACACTGCGGCAGCTGGACGGCCTCTCCCGGGTTTCCCAAGCCCTACGAAAGCGTCCATGACGCCTTCATCGCCGGCCATGCCTCCAACTCCGTTTCCGTGGCGTTGGGTATGGCGAGGGCAAGACCTTGCAGCACCAGGATTATCAGGTCATGGCGCTGATCGGTGACGGCGCCCTCACCGGCGGACTGGCCTACGAAGGTCTGAACAACGTTGGGGCCTCCGGTGAGCATATGATCGTTCTTCTGAACGACAACGGAATGTCCATCGACCCCAATGTGGGGGCTTTGCCGAATCATCTTTCCAAGCTGCGCAGCAAACCTGCCTACTACCACTTTAAGAAATGGTATCGGGGCCTCTTTGGAGAGTCTCCCTCCCAGTCCGCCATCTATCGCTTCAACCATCGGCTGAAAACCAGTCTGAAAAAGACGCTCTGGCCCGGCAGCACCCTCTTTGAGGACATGGGCTTTACGTACCTGGGCCCCATCAACGGCCATGACCTGCCCCCTGCCTGTGCGATATGCTGACGTGGGCCAAGGAGCTTACCGGCCCCGTGGTGGTCCATGTCCACACCCAGAAGGGTAAGGGATATGCCTTCGCGGGCAGCGGGACCCCGGCAAGTTCCACGGGATCGCGCCCTTTCGATCCGGAAACCGGACTTTTGAAAAAAGCACCCGGAGAGACCTTTTCCTCCGTATTCGGCAAGACCCTCAGCGATTGCGCCGGGGAGGACAGCCGCATCTGTGCTATCACCGCCGCCATGGAGGAAGGCACCGGCCTGACAGTATTCGAGCAGGCCCACCCGGACCGATTTTTCGATGTGGGCATTGCCGAGGGCAACGGCGTTTCCATGGCTGCCGGCATGGCCAAGCAGGGCATGATCCCGGTTTTTCGCCGTTTACTCCACATTTTTGCAGCGGAGCTATGATATGCTGGTCCATGATGTTGCCCTGCAAAAAGCTTCATGTTGTCCTTGGCGTGGACCGGGCCGGACTGGTGGGGGCGGACGGCGAGACCCACCACGGCTGTCTGGATGTTTCCCTATCTCACCAGTATTCCGGGGTTCACGGTCCTGTGCCCCGCCAGCTTTGCGGAACTGCGGACCATGCTTCATCAGGCGCTGTTTGAGATCGACGGCCCAGTGGCGGTCCGGTATCCCAGAGGGGGAGGGCGTTTTTAACGCGGACACCAGCACTCAGGCCGTAGTGCGCATGAGGGACGGCTGTCAGGCAGTCCTGATCACTTACGGAAAGCTGGTGGAGCAGGCCCTGTCCGCCGCGGAGGAGCTGGAACGATCCGGGATCTCACCCGCGTGGTGAAGCTCAACCGCATCGCCCCTCTGGACACGGCGGCGATCCTCCGGGAGACGGAGGGCGCCGAAACCGTCCTGATTTTGGAGGACTGTTTTGAAAACGGCAGCGTGGGCCAGCAGCTGGCTGCGGCCATGGAAGAGGCCGGACAGAGCTGTTCTCACACGATCTTGCAAAATCTGAAGGATCACTTTGCCCCGGAGGGCACGGTGGATCAACTGCGGCACCGGTTCGGCCTTGACGCTGACGGTGTGGTAAAAACGGTAAAGGAGGCCATGTCCTGTGAGCAATAAAACGAGGCTGGATGTGCTGCTGACGGAGCAGGGGCTGCAGGAGAGCCGGCAGAAGGCCCAGGCCACCATTATGAGCGGACTGGTGTTCGTGAACGGGCAGCGGGTGGACAAGCCCGGAACGGCGATCCCCAATGACGCGAAGATCGAAATTCGTGGGAATACTTTGAAGTATGTCAGCCGGGGCGGTCTGAAGCTGGAAAAAGCCATGGCGGAATTTCCCCATCGACCTGCATGGCTGCATCTGCGGCGACATCGGCGCCTCCACCGGGGGCTTTACGGACTGTATGCTGCAAAATGGCGCCCGGAAGGTCTATTCCGTGGACGTGGGCTACGGCCAGCTGGACTGGAAGCTCCGCAGCGACCCCCTGTGGTGTGCATGGAACGCACCAACGCCCGGTATCTGACCCATGAGCAAATCCCGGACGAGCTGGATTTTGCCTCCATCGACGTGAGCTTTATTTCCCTGAAGCTGATCCTGCCGGCGGTGGCCAACGTTTTGAAGGACGGCGGCTATGTGGTCAGTCTGGTAAAACCCCAGTTTGAGGCCGGCCGGGAGAAGGTGGGCAAAAAGGGTGTTGTCCGGGACCCGGCAGTGCACAAGGAGGTACTGGAGCACTATCTGGAGCACGCAAAGGGAAGCGGGCTTCGGTGTTCTGGGACTGACCTATTCCCCATCCGGGGGCCGGAGGGGAACATCAGTATCTGGGCTTCCTGCAAAGGGCGCGGAAACCACCGCCGCCTTTTTGACTTGGACGCCCTGGTGGAGGAATCCCATCAAACCCTGAAGGAGCACGGAGAGGGGACGGTATAATGGAACCGAAAAAAATCATTCTCTGTCCGAATCCGGACCGGGACACCGGAATGAAGGCCACAAAGTCCGCCATTGCCATTTTGCGGGACATGGGCTTTCAGACGGTGGTCTGTTCGCCCTTCCGGGACCCGAAGACCGACGCCTTTGGAGACCTGCCCTCCAAGCCGCTGCTGCTGGAGTTGAAGGGCGCGGATCTGGTCATCACCCTTGGCGGCGATGGGACGATCCTGCATCTGGCCAAGCTGGCGGCGCTGCACAAGATCCCCATGCTGGGTATCAACATGGGGGACTGGGCTTTCTGGCGGAGCTGGAGGTTGGCTCTCTGAACGCTTTGCGCGGCCTGAAAAACTGGGATTTTCCCATTGAAGAACGAATGATGCTGGACGTTTCCGTTCTGCGGGACGGCAAGCAGATCTATACGAATATGGGCCTGAATGATGCAGTGATCCGGGAGGGCCCCATTTCCCATGTGATCCACCTGAAGGTATTTTCCGACGGAAAGCACCTTGCAGACATCGCGGGAGACGGTGCCATCATTGCCACCCCCACAGGCTCCACAGCTTATTCACTCTCCGCCGGCGGCCCGGTGGTGGAGCCGGTGGCCCAGATCCTGACTCTGACACCCATCTGCACCCACAATATGCGCTTTTCCTCTTACGTTCTCTCTCCGGACCACACCCTGACGGTCTCTTTCGAGCGCAATGGCCGCAAAGCCGATATTCCTGTTTGTGGATGAGAGTCGGGCGTTCCCTCTGCATTCCAACGATATTGTCCAGATCCGCCGAAGCCGGTATCTGACCCGGCTGGCGCATCTGTCTGAAAAAGAGCTTCTGCGAAGTATTCGCGCAAAAAATGCTGCCGGGAGGTTTTCAGTCATGAAAAACAATCGCCAATCCATGATCCTTGACATCATCGCAAAGGAACACATCGAGACCCAGGAGCAGCTTCTGGAGCAGCTGCGGAAGCGGGGCGTGGCCAGCACCCAAGCCACCATCTCCCGGGACATCAAGCAGCTTCATCTGGTGAAGGAGCCTACGGGCCACGGCACCTACAAATACGCGGTTTCCAGCAGCCGTGCCCGTCTGAACATTGCGGACAAGCTGCGCACCATCTTCCATGAGAGCATCACCAGCGTGGACTGCGCCCAGAACATCGTGGTGTTCAAGACGCTGGCCGGTCTGGCCGGCGGCGCCTGCGAGGCCCTGGATCACATGGATGTCAACGGCATGGTGGGTACGCTGGCAGGGGAGAACACGGTCTTCGTGGTCATGAAGGACAACGCCTGTGCGGAGACCTTCTGCCAGGAGATCCGGGAAATGCTGTAAACCACCGGCAGAAACCCATTCCGAAGGGAGACGCGGAACATGCTGGAATTGCTTCACATTGAAAATATCGCGGTGATCGAGTCGGCGGATATATCCTTCCGCCCGGGCTTCAACGCCCTGACCGGTGAGACCGGCGCCGGCAAGTCCATCGTGATCGATGCTATGGGCGCTGTGCTGGGGGGGCGGACCTCCCGGGAGCTGATCCGCACCGGGGCGGACCGGGCCTTTGTCAGCGCCGTTTTTTCTCAGGTCCCGCCTACGCTGCCGGGACTGGCTGACAACGGCGTCACACCTGACGAGGACGGTAATCTGCTGTTGCAGCGGGAGATCTGTGGGGACGGCAAGAACGTCTGCCGCGCCAATGGTCGCCCCTCTGACTGTCACTCAGCTGCGCCAGATCGGCGGAGAGCTTTTGAACATCCATGGCCAGCATGACGGCCAGCAGCTTTTAGATGAGGAACAGCATGGCGCGTATCTGGACCGCTTCGGGCGGATGGAGGCCCCTTGGCTGCCTACCGCAGCGCCTACAACGCCATGGCAGCCATCCGGGATCAAATTCGGTCCTTGCAGATGAATGAGGCGGAAAAGGCCCGGCGCATGGATTCCCTCCGGTTCCAGATCGATGAGTTGGAGCGGGCGGAGCTGGTCCCCGGCGAAGAGGAGGAACTGAACGCCCGGCGGGAGCTGCTGCGCAACGGTGAGAAGTATATTGCCGCCCTGTCCGGGGCCGATTACTGTCTCAGCGGCGATGACAACGGTGCAGGCGCGGTCTCAGCCATCCGGGAGGCAGAGGAGGCCCTTCGAGGGCATCCGCACCCTCAGTGATGAGTTGGGTGAGCTATACAAACGGTTGGAATCCATTCGCTGTGAAGTATATGACCTTGCCGAGACGATTCGGGATAAACGGGCAGAATTTGCCTTTTCTCCCGCGGAGTTGGACGCCGCGGAGGCTCGGACCGACCAGCTTTACCGCCTGAAAAAAAGAAATATGGCGCCACTGTGGAGGACATGATCGCCTATCTGGAACAGTGCCGCAGTGAACTGGACGCCATGGAGACGGCGGACGATACCCTAATCCTGCTGAACGGCAAATTGAAAAAGGCAGAGGCTGTTGTCCGTGCCGCCGGCGCGGAGCTGACCCAAAAACGGAAAGCGGCTGCCCAAGCGCTGGAGCAGCGAATTCAGTCGGAACTACGGGATCTGGACATGAACAAAGTTCGCTTTGCTATCGAATTCACGGAAAAAAGAGCCTGCCGCCGACGGCTGCGACGTGATCCGGTTCCTGATGTCCGCCAACGCGGGAGAGGACCTGCGGCCCATCGCTAAGATCGCTTCCGGCGGCGAGCTGGCCCGGATCATGCTGGCCTTGAAAAACTGTGCTGGCCGAGCAGGAATCCATTGCCACGCTGGTATTTGATGAAGTGGATACCGGCGTTTCCGGCCGGGCGGCTCAGAAGGTGGCGGAAAAGCTGGCCCAGGTAGCCCACCGCAAGCAGGTACTCTGCGTGACCCATCTGCCGCAGTTGGCCGCAATGGCAGACACCCATTTTTCCGTGGAAAAAGGGGAGAGCGGGGGACGGACGTTCACAAGAGTCATCCAACTGGACCGGGAGGCCCGCAAGGCGGAGCTGGCTCGGATTACCGGCGGCAGTCAGGTAACACCCGCGCTGCTGGAAAGTGCCGGCGAACTGCTGGATCAGGCGGACGCCTATCGAAAGCAGCATTTTGTGTAAGCCTGTCTTTGTATTGCCTCCTTGTTGCAAAGCTTCACAAGGAATTTGTGTACTTTGCTGTCGTCCCCTCGTGGGGTATGCGGATTGAAATGTATGGGCGCAGAGCGTATGAAGCAGATGACGGACGCCACCATACTATTCAATCTTGTTTTTGAAAAGAAATGGAGACACAGGCAAATGAACACCGCACTGAACAAGAAATTCTTTTCCTATGTCATTCCGTCCATCCTCGCATTCGCATTGTCGGGGGTTTACACCATTGTCGATGGGTTCTTTATCGGGCAAAGCCTCGGTGATACAGGATTGACCGCCATCACATTGGGCTATCCGATTTCCGCGCTGATCGGAGCGGTCGGTACGGGCCTTGGCCTGTCGGGAGCGATTCGCTTTACGATCCTGAACGCGCAGGGAGAAACCCAAAAGCGTCAGGAGTGCTTTTCCGGAACAACGCTGCTGATGCTGCTGACTGCCGGTTTATTGACGGCGATCCTATTTGCTTTTTGCCCAGCCGATTCTTCATCTGCTGGGTGCAAGAGGCAATATGCTCACGCTCTGTGTCATGTATGCCCAGGTAATCGCGCTGGGCGCTGTTTTTCAGCTTTTGGCAACCGGCTTCGTCCCGTTTATCCGTAATATGGGCGGGGCAACGGTTGCCATGATAGCCATGGCTTTCGGCTTTGCAACGAATATTGCTTTGGACTATGTTTTCGTGTGGGCCATGAACTGGGAATGGCCGGCGCTGCATGGGCGACCATTATCGGACAGGCCGTGACTATGATCGTGGCAGTCATTTTCTTCCTTGTAAAAAGAGCGGATTTTGCCTGCCGGAACTGCGGGAGCTATGCAGGCTTTGGAAAAATGTCCTGATCGTCGCGATCTCGCCCTTTGGTTTGACCTTTTCTTCCATCATCACGATGCTTCTTATAAATCGCTTTCTGCTTCTGTACGGGGGATGAACAGGCAGTTGCGGTTTACGGCTGTATCGGCTATATTACCGCGATCCTCTATCTGCTGCTGCAAGGAGTAGGCGACGGCAGTCAGCCGCTGATCAGCCAGTATTACGGAAAGGATGACCGATCTTCCGTTCAGGCTGTCCGAAAGCTGGCCTATCTGACCGCTGCTGCGATCACGGCAGTCTGCACGATCGGTGTCTATCTTGCAAGAGCAAAAGTCGGCACGCTGTTTGGCGCTTCGACAGAGGCAAACGCCGGGGTCATCCGGTATCTCCCACTTTTCTCGCAACGCTGCTGTTTCTGGCGTTTGTCCGTATTACAACATCTTACTTCTACGCAACGGAAAAGAATGGACTTTCCTACCTTCTCGTATATGCTGAACCGGTCTGCACGCTGCTGATGCTTCTGATCCTGCCGCCAATGCTGAAGCTGACCGGTGTCTGGCTTGCCACGCCGGTCGCGCAGGTCATCACCTTTGTGATCGCATGGGCCGCCAAGCAGCGTGTAGATGTAAACATTTAGAGTGACACCATGATGCACCGTTTGCAGAGGTACGGAACCGTGAATAGCAAAAAGACATCCAAGAAATTTGATCCTTGGATGTCTTTTTGTCAGTAGTTCTTTTCATTCGGTTCCATCCAGTGCGCTTTGCTTCGCCAAATCTCAGGAAGTGGATCCCTCCGTTCCCGGAGAAACTTAATAGTGTCATTAATGTTGGGATCGTTGGGGCAGATCGACCTGATCGTGATCAAAGGAGGTCAGCCGTTTCACCCGCGACCTGCGGCAGGGCGGGATGATTCGATTTGAGCCGCAAGGCAAAAAAATAAGCACATCCGGGCGGATGAGCTTAGTAAATTAAGCGGTTAGAATAAAAGGTTGATATAAAATAAACCAGCCAAAAATAATGCAATAAGAAAGACGATCATTGTATTTTAAACCCGTCTGTCATGGTGATCGCTCCTTGGTTTTAATTTCTTATGGCCATTGGAAAAGCCAGATGAAAGTGATTACTTCAATTCCGAAAAGAAAAAGAAGGAGCTTTCCCGGCACAGAAGTCAGAAAGTCTTTCATTTCATCCTTGAAACGCATAACAATCCCCCAAATTTATTGTAGCAAAGATCGCAAAAATGTCAAGAAGGGGAGATGGCGCATACGCGAGGAATCCACCATTGTCATCAAGGCGACACTTTGACGCGGACTACCACTATCGCGATGCTCCAGACCTTCACTACCATGTGAATGTGTCCGCCGCGCTTTCGGAGGGAGGGGCGGTATGGTGAAGGAATTTATCTCGCAGCTTCCACCGGACAAGCTGTTGCCCTTTGCAAAGCACCCCTATCGGGTGCAGGAGGATGCTGCCATGGACGAGTTGGTGGAGAGCGTCCGCACCTATGGTATTCTGTCACCCTTACTGGCACGGCCAAAAGGGGAGGGCTACGAGCTGGTCAGCGGGCATCGGCGGCGCTTGGCGGCGCAGAAATTGGGCCTGTCCACCGTGCCGGTGCTGGTGCGGGAAATGACCGACGATGAAGCGGTGATTCTGATGGTGGACAGCAACTTTCAGCGGGAAAACCTGCTGCCCAGTGAAAAGGCATTCGCCTACAAGATGAAACTGGAGGCCATGAACAGGCAGGGCAGACGGACAGATTTAACTTCGACAACAGTTGTGCCTAAGTTCCGGTCAAATGAAGTCATAGGGAAAGAATCAGGTGAAAGCAGAGAAACGGTACGTCGCTATATCCGCCTGACCAACCTCGTCCCACCGCTGCTTCAGATGGTGGACGATGGACGCATCGCCTTTTCTCCCGCCGTGGAGCTGTCCTATCTCACCCGCGACGAGCAAGCGGAGCTATGGGACTTGATCGGGCGGGAGGGCGCCACACCGTCGCTGTCACAGTCACTCCGCATGAAGCAGATCTCCCGTGAGGCAAAGCTGACGCCGGAGGTGCTGTACGTCATTCTTGCCGAGGAAAAGCCCAATCAGAAAGAGCAGGTACGCATCAAAACCGAGTCATTGCGGAAGTATTTCCCGCGCAATTACTCTGCGCAGCAGATGGAGCGGGAGATCATCAAGCTGCTGGAGGCCCGTTACCGCGCGAAGAACAGGGGAGAGCGATGATTTTCGCATACTGGCACTATACGGATTTCTCCTATACAATGTTGGCAGAAAGGGGCGAAATTTATGGAGCAGAATTTACCGCCATTGCCGCCGGTCATTTTTGAGAACGGCCTTTACTACGAGCTGCGGGGCGAGCAGTATTATCCCTGCCTTTTGCCGCCGGAGCCGGACACCACAGAGGACAAGCTGCTGGAAACCATCATCCGCCAGATGGCAGAGGCACAGGGCATCGACGAGGACTTGAAGGCGCGGGATCAAATGGCGTGGGTAGGAGCGATGAACAACATCAAAAGCGCAGCACTTGAGATCCTGCGAGAGTCCAAATAACGCCCCAAGAAGGAAACAAAAGCAAATAATCAACGCAAGCGGAGACAGGCCAAATGCCTGCCTCCGCTATTTTTATGCCCCAATAGGCAAGGAGGAACATATGGATTATTTCTACGAGCATGAATCAGAGCTATTTACATTTTACCGTGTTCCAAAGGTGCTGTTTACGGAGGAACCATTCAAAAACATGAATTGTGAAGCAAAATTACTTTACGGATTATTGCTGGACAAAATGGGACTTTCCCGCAAAAGCGGGTGGTTCGATAAGCAAGGGCGCGCCTTTGTTTACTATGGCATCAGCCACATTATGGAGGACTTGGGCTGCGCCCACAGCAAGGCGGAGAAGCTGCTATCCGAACTGGAGCAAGCTGGCCTGCTGCGCCGGAAACGGCAAGGGTTGGGAAAACCGTCTATGCTGTACCCCCTGAAATTCGAAAACCGAATTTCTTGACTTTCGATTTTCGAACTTCAAGAACGCTGAAAATCAGCGCCCCTAAACGCTGATTTTCAGCGTCTAATAAGACTGAGTAGAGCGATACTGAGATAAATATATACCAAGCCGAAAAAAGAATAATAGGGAGGATCATCAGATGAAGAACAAAGAGAACTTACGGGAAAAGCAGGTAAATCTCCGCTTGACGCAGGCAGAATATGAGCGGCTCACCCGCACCGCGCAGGACCACGGCATCGGGCGGGCGGCGTATCTCCGCATGGTGCTGCGAGGCGCGTGGCTGCGGGAGGACGGCAGAAAATCAGAATAACTTTTTCCGCTGGAATTTGATGCAGGCCGTCACACGGTCACGGATATAGGGAGCATCCCGCTTGGCGTAAAACTCCAGCGGCTCTGAAAGGGCCGCCATGATCTCTTTTTCGGCAAAGTCGCAGCGAAGCTGCGGCCCGTATAGATTTTGCGCCGCGTGGACCTGTCGGACAAAGCCCGTTTTCATGGGCTGAGCCTTGAGCTGCCGCACCAATGCGGCCGGCTCGATCTCCATGGGATAGTCCCGTGTGTTGGACAGCAAACCCGCGCCAAAGTCAAAGATGGGGCAGTAGTCAAAGCCATCACCGCAGCGCAGCACAGCGATGTTGTTCAGATGCCGGTCCTCGTTGCCGAACAGCATATCCACCTCGAACAGCAGCGTCAGATAGGTGCCGAAGCGGTCAAGTCCCGTCAGCCGCTCAACCTGCTCCACCAACCACGCAAGGCGGCTCTGAAGATTGGGCAGGCGGTTTACCGTGGTCTGCCAGTCCGGGCCAACGCCTTTTCGCAGCAGCTCCGCAAGGGTCAGAATGGCCTCGCCCTGACGTAGAAAATTGGCACTGGAACAGCCGTTGCGGATATGACCGTGGACTTGCAGCCGCTCCATGCGGTAGGTCACATAGCGAAAGCCCAGCGCATCTGTATTGGTTTGTGCCAGCAGCGCAGAGGTTACGGTTTCTGCCAGCCCTTCATAGCCGAACAGATCCAGCTTGTACCAGCGGCCATCTGCCAGCCATTTTTCCTGATTGCCCTTAGACGAAGTTTCTGCGATGCGGCTTCCCGTTGTCAGTCTGATCGACATATTCAGCCCTCCACAATTTTGATCCAGCACGAATCCTCTGCCATGCGCCCTTCGGTCTTGCGGATGATTGCCAGCGGGTCATAACAGTCCAGTCCCAAGTCAGACAGGTAATATTTCAAACCGTCCCGCTCCTGCGGCACACAGCGGTCTTTCAAGAAGGTTTGCAGATCGTCCCATGTGGGCTTGCGGTTCACGCCGAAAGCGGTGGAAAGGGGAGAACTGACCTCGTTTTCGATGGCAAGTTGATGAGTGGTTTGGTCAGCGCAGATCTTCGTACAGAGTTTGTTCCCATCGTAGTAGTACAGGATCAGGAGGGCGTGAGCGCTGCTTCGGGCATTGGCCAGAAAGGCATTGTAATCAGACACAGCAGGGCGGCGGATGGTGATGCTTTCCCCATCGAATTGCAGCGTTACGGTGCGGCTGTCCTCAGAGATACCCAGGGCCTTCATCCAAGCAGATGGCAGAGCCACGCGGTAGCCATTGGCATCCGGACCGGCGTTTCCACCCGCCTTGTTGATAAGAATATTTGCAGTTCGTTCCTCGTGTAGCACGGTCATTCACCTCAAAAGTTTCTCGCAATTATTATACCTATTGGACACCAATAAATCAAGAAGTTAATTTTACAACAGCGTTGTCACGAAAATGAAACCGCTATACAGAAGCTGAATTCGCAAGCATAGCATTTGGCCGTCCAAATACGCTTGTTAGGGGAAGCAATTCCCCTATAACCCCTTATGAATTGAAAGGAAAAACGATCATGAGAAAACGACCAATCAAAATATCGCTCCGTTTGAATGAGCAGGAGCATGAACATTTGAAACAGCAGGCTATGCTCTCTGGCTTCCCAATGGAAGTATTTCTCCGTGCGCTGATCTCTGGCATGAACCTCCGATCCCGACCACTCGCTGAATACGCCGAAATCCGGCGTCAACTCGCCGGCATTGGAAATAACATCAATCAAATCGCTCATGTTGTCAACACCCGCGGCTTTGCCACGAAGGAAGACATTGCCGCAGTCACGACAGCACAGCGGGTGATCTGGCAGATCGCAAAGCGGCTTTGAGATATTATTCCAAGATATATGCCGTCTGAACAAGCCAACGACAAAAAGCAGAGCGCGCAGCCTCCTTTCTCAAGGCTGCGCGCCCGTTTTTGTTATATCGATTAATTCCCGCTTCTGGGACGCAAGCATCGAAATATTGCTTGTGGATACAGCGTTTTATGGTATAATTACTTTGTAGAATTGTAGGCGGAGCGGTCAGCGAGCTTGAAGGCTTATCGAAGGAGTTGGTGTGATGACAAAGTACGGAATTGATCCAAAGGTTATTTGCCAGATCATTAATCTGGCAAATAGGCATCACATCCAAACGGTGATTCTCTTCGGCTCCCGCGCGCGAGGGGACTTCCACCGCACAAGCGATATTGATTTAGCTGTGCAGGGAGGAATGTGTGCCGTTTCAGACTGGATGTTGAGGAAGAAACGCATACATTGCTGACATTTGATGTGATAGATCTATGTTCTGATTTGTCCCCAGAATTGCGGGAAGCCATCAGCAAGGAGGGAGTATTGCTCTATGAAAAAGTTTGATAACTACCGTAAAAATTTAGACGTTCTGCGGCGCTCTGATCAGCAGGATCTCAACAATGAATTTATCATTAGCGGCATCATTGACAAGTCCTCCATTCAGTTTGAATTAGGTTGGAAGGTCTTAAAAGAGCTGCTGACTTACGAAGGCATCAATGCAGCTAAGACGGGTTCCCCTCGTGAAATTATCAAGCAGGCGTACCAGTATTACCCTTGCATAGAGGAAGATGTGTGGTTGGATATGCTGTCCCAGCGCAACAATATGGCACATATTTACGATGGAAATGCCGCGAAAGCACTGGCACAGGAGATTATTAGCCGTTTTATTCCGGCCTTTGAAAAGCTGGAAAAAAAAGCATCTGTGAGCGATACGCCGATCTTCTGGATACGCTCTGAGAAACTATTTTACAAACACATGGAGGCCCACGATGGCACTTGAAAATAAACTTGGCATCACCAACTCCGCCGAGCTTGCCCGCGAGGAGGAGCGCATCAGTAAAAAGAAAGCCGTAGAGATGTTTGAAAGCGGCGCTCTGGACAAGCTGGAACCCGGCAAGTTCGCCTCGCTGCAAGCCATTCATAAGGCACTGTTTCGAGAACATTTATGACTTTGCGCTGAAAGCTGCGCACGGTAAATCTGGCAAAGGGCAATTTTCGTTTTGCCCCTTTAATGTATCTGGAGGCAGCGCTTGGAAACATCGACAAGATGCCGCAATCTACCTATGACGAGATCATCGAAAAGTATGTGGAGATGAATCTCGCCCACCCGTTCCGCGAGGGCAACGGC
>VOFC01002233.1_pt1 | contig 49706 bp, 84 predicted proteins | sample 5384161 | NCBI WGS metagenome assembly VOFC01 (sample SAMN12384722, study PRJNA508395) | human gut metagenome | isolation source: healthy gut B | host: Homo sapiens | reverse complement strand
GTAAACATACCGGATATGTCGGCATACGGCAAGTATTTTGAGGGGTGGAGTGTTGACGGTCAACTATTAAGCTCTGACGATTTAAACAAATATCAAATTACAAAAGATACAACAATCACAGCACAAATATCACAAGATTATATTGAAAATATTGCAACGGTAGAATTCAATTCATTCCCGACAGACAATATGCTTGTTATGGGAGCTGATTCCGATACATATTCTGACAATGAAATTTCATTGAAGATTGTCGGTGAAAGAGGAACAAGCATAGTAACAAACCCTGATTCAAGGGTAAAAGATTATAAAAATTGATTGGCAGTTTGACGGTTTCAGAACACTTGGCGGCAAGCCGACAGGTGAAAGCGGAACATTCCTGGGAACACAGGTGTATTGTGACAGTTACGGAAGTGTAACGGTAAACAGTGCAAATCAAAGTTCAGTCAATTTTAAACTAAAGAATACATCGGCTAACTATTATGGCATGGTAACTGCCACAGTTACATATAACGGCAAGACAGCTAAAGTGTCACGCCCGTTGGTACTGTTAGCTGATACAGAGGCTAATTCTGATGTATACTTGCCAAAAGCCGGTTATCCCGCAGATTACAACAATTACGAAAACGGTTTAGTCGGATATACAACATCGCAAAACGATATTTTAACAGGCGGTTGGTCAACAGACGGCTCTGATAAGAGTAATGTTGTTTTGAAATCAAATAACGGCGGTAAATATTTGAGTCTGTCTCGTGAACTTACAGGAAACTCATCATATATTAACAATAATGTAGGGCAGATTACATCACAAACTAATTTTGAACAAGATGTGCGTTTCGGCATAGACGGAACTGTCGGTTATATAGGTGGAAACGTGACAGAAAGCACATCAGTTGGCTTTGAATTGTCTTTTTACAGATTCAAAATTCAGCTTGAACGGTACAGAAATCGGAACAGGTGAAAAGAATAAGTGGTATCACATAGTTGTAACAGCCGATCCGACAGTAAAGAAATGTATAGCAAAGATATATAACTTGAATTCAAACGGCGATTATAACGGCAAAACTCCGTTAATGCAATCTGAATTGACAAACTTCAACGCAAATTACACAACAGGCAAGTACTATAGAATTACATTATCAAAAAGATAAATCGAGTTCTATAGATATAAATAATGTTAAAATTCAATCGGCACAGGTTGACACAGATTCATTTAAAATAAACGGGCAGGATACGGTTAATATTCCTGCAAGCGACAGTGTAAAAGTGCCTATGACAGTATCTGCAAATATGACAGACGGTAATATTGCATTCGGTACAGCTGAATGGAAGATTGATGATGAATTTGCAGAGGGTGTTTCTGTTGAAACGGATAGCGATGATTCACATTCGGCAGATCTTGTCGTAAGCTCAACGGCATCTGCCGGCGACGTATCTGTTAAAGCGACATTAGGCGGAAAGTCTGTAACAAAGACAGTAAAAACTAATCGGTAAAATGACAGTATTGCGTTTGTAAAATCACCTGTCGGAGTACAAATACCGAGCAGTAACAAATATGAGGCAGTTGTTAAAAACGGAAATGCGGAAGTATTGACGAGACAAGACTGTAACATACAAACTATACAATTCAGATAACACAACAGAATATACAGGCAGTGATATAAAAATTGCAAGTGACGGTACATTAACAGTATCATCATCTGCAAAGCCGACAGATATCTATGTTAGAGCAATCTCAACCGATTCAAATGGTAAAACACTTGAAAAATCGGTTAAGGTAAACGTATATAATCTAAAAATTCAATTTCACAACAAGTGCAAAAGACGGTTATACATCAGTAACTTCTTCAACCGAATATAAGGAAAACCGCGGATTTGGTATAGACGGAACTTGTGCAGACGGTGAAAACTATATGAGCGGTCAGAATTTTGGTTTTAAACTTAACTTGACAGCAGGTGAAGTATATGAAATTACGGCAGTTTATGAGGGCACAATTAAGTGTGAAAGAGTAAATTCGTCACTTACAGGCTTTGAAAGAACTAAAAAGACATTAGAAAGTGATACATATAAAACGGCGGTATTCGGTGACGGTGTGCTGGATATTACATTCTCGGGTGACGGTAAGCTATCATCATTGACAGTTGAAAAAAGTAGAACGCACAGCAAACAGTAAGCCTGCATGGTGGACAATAGGCGATTCTACGGTACAGCAAAACGGAAGTTGGGCTTATACGCTTAATAATACATTGTCTGATTATCCGAAACTATCAAATGTTATAAGTGCATTTTATAACAGCGGTCAAGCAGGACGTCAGCACCGTTCATATTATACAGAAGGTTTACTTAACAATGTCTTATGCGGTATTAAACCGGGTGACATTGTTTCAATAAGCGGTATGGGAACAAATGATACATCTTCGACAAAAGATGAATTTAAAGAGTATAATAACATTTATATAGACGCTATCAAAGCAATGGGCGCAAAGGTAATATTGGGCAGTTACACACCGACAGGTAATTACGGCTCAACTCAAGACAAGGTTTATGACGCAGATAATGTATTGTTCAAAGGTATGAGAACGAACAGCTATGATACCGCAATCAGAGAAGTATATAACGAAAGAGCGAACAATACAAATATTATAGGCTTTGTCGATATTGGAAAAATTGCAGATAATGTTATGACAAATGATGTACGAACAGTATATAATACTGCAATTCAAAGCGGAAAACCGAAATTGAGGCAAGAGCAAAAGCACAGGAAAAAGAGCCACGGCACTTATGAGTATGTGGAAAGATTATAATCATTATTATACAGATTTCTCAAACTATATCTTACCTCAAATAACAACTCGTGTGGCACAACTTGTGACAGGTGAAAAACAAGACGATATACCTCAAGTTATAAATCTTGAAAAGCCTGAAACGGAAAGGTTAAAAATTACAGGTACATCAATAAAGAACGGTTCAATTTTAGTTGATATTGATAAAGGTTTTGAGGGCGTTGCAATCTGTGCGCTATACAATAAAGACGGACTTTTAAAGCAGGTTGTCACTGAAACAGACAATACAGCCGAAAAACTTTGATACTTAAAATGCCTGCAACAAAAGACGGATATGCAGTAAAAGTGATGAATTGGGACAGTTTGGATAAGATGAACCCAATCGGAAAAACGCATTCGATAAAAGTAAGCGATATAGAAGATTTATCAGACGGAGATGATTCATCAGAAGAAATAACATCATCAGACGAATATATAGACGTATCAGAGCTTTACTTCATATGATAGCAATACATACAGGGTTTATAACGGTGACGGAACATACGAAAAAGCGTCAAGGCAGAAAACGGCAAAGTTCATAATACATCAAAATCAGAAGTGACGGTAGTGCCGGAGTATAAATTTGAATTTACCAATACTTCTTCATCAAAAGATGAATATATAAACGGATATGTAAAAGTCAATGCAAATTCTTATACAGAAGAAAAAGGTTATGGACTTGGAAACGGTGATTATCATATTAACGAAAAACGGTTGCTTTGCCGACAGGTGACAATACTATAAAAATAGATGTACCTGACGGTTTTTATGACATTACTGTATACAGAAAAAGGCGGAGCGAGAGCAGATGTTTATAATAACGGTGTTCAGATTATAAATAATACTACATCATCGGGTTCACAAAACCGTCCGTCAGGATTCGGTGTAATGTATGCACCGAGAATGGAAGTTACAGGCGGTCAGATAAATCTTACAATCGGTAATACTTCGGGCGGAAACGAGAGAGTTGCGTCGGTTGAAGTTGTCAGAGTACCCAAAAAGTATAAAAAGCAAGTTGTTTGGATAGCGGGTGACAGTGAATCTGCAAATTACTATCCACAAAAATGCAGACGGTGACGACTTGGATAACAATAAAGTTATGATGACAGGCTTCGGTATGCAGCTTGAAAAGTTCTTATCAACGACAAAATATGCGGTTGCAAACTTCGGTCAGCCGAGTGCTACGGTTAAGACTTGGTATAACGAATGTTTTGAATCGGTTAAAAAGTTAATTCAAAAGATGATGTTTTGATTATTGACTTCGGTATTAATGATTCGGTAAGTTCATCAAATAAGATTACTATTGATGAAATGAAACAGTATATGAGTGAAATGGCGGCTATGGCGAAAGAAAAAGGCGCAGTACCTGTTCTTGTAAGCCCTGTTTACAACAGTAAATATCAGCACAAAACATATTTCACATACAGCACTTCAACAAAGATTAATGCTATAACTGAATTTGCCGAGAGTATCGGTGTGGAGTGGATAGACCTTAATAAATACACTCAATTATATGTAAATCAAGCCAAAAACAGATACAAACGATACAAATTGGGCGGTTAATAATTATAAGGTAGGCGATAACCTACACTTGACACAACATTCCGCTTTTGCTTTGCGTCATCATTTATTGCGGCAGAATTAAAGAGTATGGGATATGAAACAACCGATTATTCATATACATATAAAGATTTATCGAGTCTTTCTGCCGACAGTGACAGTAAGGTTATCAGAGGTGAAGAAAGCGGAGGACAAGAGTTTATTCCGTTGCAGAGGCTGAAAAGTTTATAAAAGCCAATACAGAATCTTTACCGACAATCGAAAAGAAGTGGGACTTCACAGAAAATACAACGGCGACAGAGGGTGAAAATGTACCGGTTGTGTCAGGCTCTGCGACTTGGAACGAAACGAATCAGAATATTAAATTTAACGCAAATGTAACTGCACCGGGTATTTTGTCATTGAAATTAAACCCTGCAATAGGTAATAAGGCAAATGTTAATTTTGATTTGTATGTCGGTGCACTGGGCGGACAGACGTTTACATACACGATTAATGACAGTGAGGGTACAAATCTTGTAAATTGCTCATTTAACGTATATAACGGTAGGAAGTATGGTTATCGGCAGCGAAGAAATTGCTGTTGACAGTGATGTTGCATCAGCGGTATCAAAAAGTAAATGGTGACGGTATGTCATCACCAGCAACGCAAGTGTCAAATGAGATTAATTTTGCAACTAATACAGTTACTGTAAACATAGGTTCAAAATCATTTACCGGCAAGCTCACAGGAGCAGAAACAGGATTGATTTCAGATATATCGTTTAAGTCGGAACGTTCAAAGAAAGCTGACAGAAGTATATATCTTGACAATCTTGTAGTAAGAGAATATGAAACCGATTCATCGGATACAGACGAAACTGCGTTTCCTAAGTTTAAAAGCGGAACATATACAAAAGACGGAAGTACAATGAAATACAGATATTATCTTCCTGAAAATTATGACAGTTCAGTATCGTATCCGGTAGTAATGTTCTTGCACGGCGAAACAAGAAAGGGCAACGATAATGAAAAGCAGTTGTATAACGCACAAGATTTATTTGATAAGGTTATAGAACAGGAAAGCACAAATCCCAGAGTTCTTGTTGCACCGCAATGCAGTGCGGATAACAGTTGGACTGATTTGTCGGATATGATTGACGGAGTTGTAAATGATATTCAAAATCAGTATAGTGTAAACAGTGAGAAAATATATATTGCTGGTTATTCAGAGGGTACAGAGGGCTGTTATAAGGTTATCTCTGATAATCCCGATAAGTATGCAGGAATAATTGCAATAGCAGGAAAGGCGATGCAACGTCGGCGCAGGCAATAGCAAAAAATAATACAGGCATAATGATTTTTGCGGGCAGCGAGGACGATATGGAAATTAATGATTCTTCAAAGGCAATATATAAAGCACTTGTCGAAAACGGTGCGATGAATGTTGAATATAAAGAAATTTACGGCGAAGGTCATAATATTCTGAAGTCAGCTGCGAATACATCAGGCTTGCTTGATTGGTTGTTTGCAAAGAATTTAACAGACAATAAGACTAAAAATACAAAAACTGTTGACTTGGCTATATTTATGGGGCAGTCAAATATGGCAGGACGTGGCGAATACGCTGATGCGACAGAATGTCCGATAGGCGCAGGATATGAATTCAGAAGTGTATCAAATGCAGATATGTTATTCTGTGTATCAGAACCTTTTGGCAAGAGTGAAAACAACGATTCTATAAATGACAACGGAAGTAACGGTGTAGACAGAAGAAGTGGGGATATGGTTTCATCACTTATGAACAGCTATTATGCCCAAACAGGTGTTCCGATTGTAGGAGTCAAGCATCAAGAGGCGGTACAAATATAGGATATTGAATACTGCGGCACAAAAGAATGAGGCACAGTCGCGACTTGCCGCCGCTAAAACCTATCTTGAAGATAACGGTTATACTGTAAATCATATCTTTATGGTTTGGTGTCAAGGCGAGGCAGACTCGGATAAAATTTATTCGGGAAGTCAGTCGGCAGCGTCATATAAGTCACAGACGCTTAATGTGTTTGAGTATATGAAAACAGTGGGCGTTACAGATATGTTCATAGTTCAAACAGGTCACTATAACGGTGACGATGATAAAGACGGCAAACATGATGAGGCATATGTCACAGTACACGATGCACAAGCAGAACTTGCAAGTGAGAATGATAATGTTTATACAGTAGGTTCATTCCTTTGAATTTAAGGAAAATATGAAAGACAATTATCATTTTCACCAAATCGCATATAATACAGTTGGAATAGCGGCAGGTAAAGCAATAGCAGAGGTATACAATAACTAAAAGAGTATTCTTTTAGTTTTGTGTAAATACAAAATGGTATAGAAAATTTTATTTAAGCGGGCGGAATTAAATTCCGTCCGCTTTTGCGTTATCAAAAAATCAAATCGTCAATAGCGGATTCTATCAGCAAAGAAGAACTCCAACTGAGAATGAAGCTCACCTCAAATCACAACGGCGACCGGTCCGTTTTTTTGTAACTTCCATCATTGCAAGGTACAGCATTTTAAACAAACCTAAATATTTCAGGTATCCCCAAGCGGTTTGTGCACTTATCTGCACAACTAACACGATAGAAAAATTTAAAATAATACACTTTTTAAAATTTTACATCTTCTTTTCGATTTTTTTCCATTGAAGATATTAATGATTTTAGTTAAAATAAAGTCAACAAATAAACAAAAGAAAGGAATGAGAGATGTCTGAATACATTCTTGAGCTAAAAGGAATAACGAAAAAATATTCCCCGGAGTAAAGGCTCTTGATAATGTTCACTTTCAGTTAAAACAAGGTGAAATACATGCTCTTATGGGTGAAAACGGTGCAGGAAAATCAACATTCATAAAAGTTATCACCGAGTACATCAAGCTGAAGAAGGTGAAATATTCATTAACGGCGAAAAAGTAGAAACAAAAAAATCCTAAAGATGCACAAAAATTAAGTATTGCCGCTATTTATCAGCACGGTACGGCATATCAACATTTAAGTGTAACGGAAAATATTTTCATAGGGCACGAGAAAATGACAAAGTTCCATACAATTGATTGGAAACAAATGCACAAGGATGCAAAAAGCACTTTTGGAGAGATTGGGAAGTGACATTGACCCACATTCAAGTATGGGTAATCTGACAGTTGCGGAACAACAGATAGTCGAAATTGCAAAAGCCATTTCTACAAATGCAAAAATAATCATAATGGACGAGCCTACGGCGGCTCTTTCAAAAAAGAGAATGTGAGGAATTATACAGAATTACAGAACAACTTAGAGATGAAGGCTGTTCAATAATATTTATCTCGCATCGTTTTGAAGATATGTACAGACTTGCTACAAGAGTAACCGTATTTCGTGACTCACAGTACATAGGTACATGGAATGTAGATGAAATTTCAAATGAAGTATTGATTTCAAAAATGGTCGGACGTGAAATTTCTCAAATTTATCCTAAGCAAGAAGTTGAAAGAGGAGAAGAAATTTTCAGAGTTGAGGGATTATCAAAGACAGGGTACTACAAAGATGTTTCTTTTTTTCACTTCACAAAGGCGAAATTCTTGCTATGACAGGACTTGTCGGTGCAGGACGAACAGAAGTATGTCAAGGTATTATGGGTATTGAAAGACCCGATAAAGGAAAGGTCATTTTGGAAGGAAAAACACTTTCAATAAGACATCCGTCAGACGCTATGAAAGCAGGTATCGGATATTTGCCTGAGGACAGACAAAAACAAGGTCTGATTCTTGATTGGGGATTGGGACAAAACGTAACATTATCAACACTTGAAAAATTTACTAAGTTCACTGTTATAAACAGAAAAGCAGAACGTGAACGTTCAAAAAGAACTTTTGGAAAAAAGTTAAAACAAAGGCTCTTTCTGTATTTGATAAGGCGTCAAGTTTGTCAGGTGGTAATCAACAAAAGGTTATCGTAGCAAAGGTTTTAAATTCCGATTTGAAAGTAGTTATCCTTGACGAACCGACAAAGGGTGTCGATGTAGGTGCAAAAAGCACAGATATATGAAATTATGTCAGAATTGGCGGCACAAGGTTTCAGAGTAATAATGATTTCTTCGGAAATGCCGGAAGTATTGGGTATGGCAGATACAATCCTTGTTATGAAAGAGGGCAGAGTATCTAAGATTTTTGCAGATGCAACAGGCGTTACTCAAGAACAAATTCTTGAGGCCGCAATGAATATGTAGGAGGTGTAATTTAATTATGAAGTTAAAAAAAATTCTTTTCATCGAATATTCGTGAAATCAGCTTAATTATTGTAATGATTGCACTTTCTGTATTTATTGAAATAAGAAGTGGAGGAAACTTCTTCACACTTGAAAACATTTCCGATATGTTCACAGAAACGGCAGTTCTTGCAATTACGGCGGTAGGGATGATGATGGTAATTATCACAAGCGGTATCGACCTTTCAATCGGCTCGATAATGGCGTTGGGTGCAATGGTCGGCGGAACGATACTTAAAAATAATCAAGCAGTTCCCGGAGTGGTAATAATTTTAGTATCGATAGCAGTCGGTATCGTATGTGGTTTCATAAACGGTACATTGGTTGCTAAACTGAAAATATTACCTATTATCGCAACACTCGGTATGATGAATATATATCGCGGACTTACATATTTAGTTGCTAACGGAAGTTGGGTAAAACAACAGGAAATGGGTACAAAGTTTCTGTCAATCGCGACAGGAAAGTTTCTTGGTATAAATAATCTTATAGTTGTAGCAATAGTTGTTTATATAATTGCCGCATTCTTCCTAAATAAAACCCGTACGGGCAGAAAGATTTATGCGGTAGGAAACAGTGAAGAAAGTGCAAGAGTTTCGGGTATCAAAACAGATCGAACATTAATTATGGTTTATACTATATTAGGTGCGGTAGCCGGCTTAGGCGGTATACTTTATGTATGTAAATACGGAGTTGCTCAAGGTGAAACCTGTACCGGATATGAAATGAATGTAATCGCAGCTTGCGTACTTGGCGGTGTAAGCATTAATGGCGGTACAGGCAGAGTACAAGGCGTATTGTTGGGCTGTATTACTTGGTATTCTTAACAACGCAATGCCGCTTATCCATGTATCTTCATTCTGGCAAGAGGCAATTCGCGGTTTGATTATACTTCTTTCAATTATAGCAAACTCGTTAATTCAAAGAAACGTTGAAATGAAAGCATTGAGAAGGAGGAATATCTGATGGCTAAAGAGTATGTAAAACAGGCTGTAAGCAGTGACGGTACAAGAACAATATCAGCCCAAAGAGGATTTTCTTTGGCAGAGATTTCTTTTTCAATGGGAGTGGATGCTTGTATTAATGCTTATATTGGTAAATGTATTTAATATATCCGCGTCACCGTATTATGCACATGCAAAATCAATTTTAAATGCAACCCGTGACTTCTTGGATAAAGCAATAGTAGTATTTCCGATGGCATTCGTATTAATGCTCGGTGAAATCGACATCAGTGTTGCGTCAATTATGGCTCTTGCAGCAACAATTATGGGTGTTGCGTTTGACGCAGGAGTTCCGATGATTGAAGCAATCGGTCTTGCACTTGTCACAGGCACTGTATGTGGTTTGATTAACGGAATCATCCTTGTAAAATTCCCTGAATTGTCAAGTATGATTGTAACACTTGCAACTCAGATAATATTCAGAGGAATAGCACAGATTATTTTGGAAACCAATTCGGTCGGAGGATTCCCGAGTTGGTTTACAAAAATCGCAGCAGGCAAAATCGGCGAAATGGTTCCGTATGCCTTGATATTTGTTATATTTGAGGCTTTATTCTTCGCATATCTTCTTCACTATACAAAATTCGGCAGAAGATGTTATGCAATGGGTAATTCAACAACCGTTGCAAAGTTTTCAGGTGTAAAAACAGATAAAATTAAAGTTATCGTTTATACAATGACAGGTTTACTTTCGGCAGTTGCTGCAATTTATCTTGCATCAAAAATGTCAAGTGTTCGTCCCGACGTTGCAAAAGGATATGAACTTGATATTATAGCAATGGCTGTACTTGGCGGAGTATCAACTTCAGGCGGTAAGGGAAGAATACTTGGTGCAACTCTTGCAATTATGGTAATCGGTTATCTAAGATACGGTCTTGGTCTAATCAATGCGTCAAGCCAAATTATTATGATAGTTGTAGGCTTGCTACTAATTATTGCGGTAGCAATTCCGAGTTTCAGAGATAGTATCGGTAATATGAATTGGTTTAAAAAGCTTAAAGCAATGACAACCAAATTAAAAAAATAAATAAGTATCAATCGAAGTTTATGACTTCGAAAAAATAAAGAAAAAACTTAAAATAAGAAAGGTAGGTTTTAAACATGAAAGCAAGAAAACTATTGGCATTAGGTCTAACGGCAATAATCGGAGCAACTATGATGGCAGGTTGCGGAGGTGGTGGCGGAAGCACAACATCTCAAAGTTCAGATGGCTCATCGGCAAGCGGTAAATACGCATTTGTGGCGAAAGACGTACAAAATCCTTATATGCAGAAAGTATATGACGGTTTTGAAAAGGCTTGTAAAGAAATCGGAGCAGAACCTCTTTACAAAGGCCCTGAAGCAGCCACACCGGAAAAGCAGATTGAAATTATCAATCAGCTTGTAGCACAAAACGTTGCGGGTATCGCTATTGCAGCTAACGATGCAGACGCATTGCAACCTGCATTGACAGAAGCTATGGACGCAGGTATTAAGGTTATTTCACTTGACAGTGCTGTAAATAAAGATTCAAGACAAACTCATATTCAACAAGCTGATCCTGAAAAAAATCGGCAGAGGACTAATTCAAGCGGCTTATGAAATGGTAGACGGTAACGGCGGTATTGCAGTATTGTCAGCTACTGCACAGGCTACAAATCAAAATCTATGGATTGAATGGATGAAAAAAAGAATTAGAAGAAAATCCTGAAAAGTATGCAAATACACCACTTGTAAAAGTTGCATACGGTGACGATGACCCGACAAAGTCAACATCAGAAACACAAGCACTTTTGACAGATTCATCAATTAAAGTTATCATTGCACCGACAACGGTAGGTATGCTTGCTGCAGGTAAGGTATTGCAAGATAAACAGTCAGATGTAAAACTAACAGGTCTTGGCTTACCGTCAGAAATGGCTCCGTTTATCGAAGACGGTACTTGCCCTTGGATGTATCTATGGAATCCTGTTGATATAGGTTATTTGTCAGGTTACACAATGGATGCACTTGTAAAGGCACAATTACAGGTGATGTAGGCGGTTCATTTAATGCCGGTGACCTTGGTGAAAAGAAGATTACAGAGGCTGCCGATGGCGGTACAGAAGTAATGCTTGGTGACCCATTCAAATTCGATACAGAAAACATTGCTGAGTGGAAAGAAGTTTATTGATTTTAGTTAATGACTGATTAATTGTATTATTCCCCCCAAAAATGCCCCTTTTAATAAAGGGGCATTTTTTTGTTGACAAATATAATGCCGATAGAGTATAATTAATATGTTAATATAGTACAACATATTGATTGTACATTACTGTGATTTGTACTTTTTTACTAAATGTAATAAAAACGGAGTTTGATATGAAAAAACATTCAAGACTTGTTGAAAGAGTTGTCAGACCATATTTGATTTTTTATAGCTTTGATTTTAGCTGCGGCAATGATTGTAATGTACTTTTCTGTTGTGACAAAACTTAATTATGAGGCAGAAAATGCAGGAACAAAAATTGCGGAAACCATGGCTCGACAGGTCGACACATACATAGAAGAAATAGACGTACTTGCACAACAAGTGAAACGTCAACCTCGTATAATAAATATTTTTTTATAACCTTAACAATACCAAAAATGATAAAAGTAATTTTTCAATAATAACGTTTTGCTTGGAATTGACGTTTCATCTATCCTTAACGGATTGATTACTGATCGAAAAGGTAATTTCAATATATCGGTCTATAACGGATACGGTGATTTTGTATCAAATCAAAATTACTTCATTGATAAAAAGAAATTTCAAAGCACTATGGAAAATATAAATTATGCCATAGAATTAAATCAAATCGAAGAAAACGACGATAAAATAATAACCGCACCATCGGAAAATCCTTGGACGGAAAGTACAAGAGAATTTATAACTTTAAAAAGAGTCTAAAAAATGATTATTCCGATACTGTTTGCGGTATAATTGAGGTTAGAGCAAGTGTGGACAGGCTTGAACAAATGCTGCATACGGAAGATAATGCCGAGATTTTAATTTGCGACCGTTCAAACGGAAAATTATATATCCGACCGTATATACAGAAAGAGAAAGAAGCGAGTATTCTTCGGCATTTGTCAATAATGCAAACTGGGAAATAATGATACGAACACCCGTGGCAAATACAAAGGCAAATATAATATTTATTTTATCGATTTTTGTGGCTTTGTATGCAATATTACTAGTGTTTGTCTTCTTGATAAGCCGAACTATCGGAAAAGAAGTTATAAAACCGATTTCACAATTAGCAAATCACGTTTGCAAAATTGACGCACCGGATGATAAAATGGCTCACATCAACGATGATGCTATTGATGAAATAAAAAGAGCTTGAGGACAGTTTTGAAAAAATGCTTGAAAGAATGAATAATTCGATTATTCAAGAGAAAAAGGCATATGCACTTGCTTTGCAGGCTCAAATGAATCCTCATTTTCTGTACAATATGCTGGCGGTAATCAGTTCTGCCGGAAGTGAGGCAGGATGTGACAGTGTTTCCACAATGTGCGTCGAACTGTCTGATATGCTTAGATACGTTGCAGCATATCAAAAAGTTACCGTACCGCTTAAAGAAGAAATAATTCATACAAAAAATTATCTTGCATTGATGAAATCAAGATATGAGGATTATTTTCTTATAAGATTGATGTTTCAGATGATTTGATGAACATTCCGGTGCCAAAATTGTTTATACAACCGCTTGCAGAAAACTGTTTTATACATGCTTTTAAAGAAAAAAGAGCCACCATGGAATATTGATATAAAGATGATAGGCACGAAAGATAGATGGGAACTTATCATAAAGGATAACGGTTCGGGAATATCCGAAGAAAGAATTGCCGAAATAAAAAGACAAAATAGATAAAGCATTAAATGAAAGACAAGTGGGGAATATCGGCGGATTGGGTATTGTAAATACAATAGTCCGTCTTACTATGACGCACAACAAAAATCTCAAATACGATATATATAACGATAACGGTATGGAAATAAAAAATTGTTGTGGGGGAGTAAAAATATGTTTAAAGTGCTTATTGCTGAGGACGAGCCTCCGATTATGCGAATGATTAAATCAACTTTAGAATCGGTTGATTCCGATTTTAAAGTTACCGAATGTTGCATAAACGGAAAAAATGCCGTAGAAAAGCTAAAAAATGAAGATTTTGATATTGTTATTACAGATATTAAAATGCCTATAATGACAGGAATTGAATTTGCCGGTTGGATTTATCAGAATAAACCCGATACAAAAGTTATAATCGTAAGCGGATATTCTGACTTTGAATATGCGAGAAAAAGCCTTAGAATATAAGGTGTTTGACTATCTGTTAAAGCCAATATCAAAAGATAAGGTAAGTGAGCTTACGGCAAGGATAAAAAAAGTGAGATAGGCAGTAAAAGTAAAATGTCAGACGATAATAATACAATAGTAGTTCTTGCGTGTGCCGGAGCATATTTATTGTACGGTTCGGAAGTCCTTCTTCCCGGTGAACGTTTTTGGACGGATTCGGGAATTGATACTTTTATGGATAATCTGCTTACACCGTCGGAAGAATATATTTTCTTTAACAGTAATATGCTTTCTGAACGGCTTATGGTTATCACTGCCGAAACAGAAGAAAGGCAAGAGGAATTAATACACAAAATTTATGATGGATTTTCAAACAAAAATCTTCCTGTAACTATTGTTTATCAAAAAGGAGTTTTATTTAAGGATACAGGAAAGTATTTCAGCAAACTGCGAGAACAACTCATAAAGCACCTTATCTTAAATAAATCACAATTATTGTGTTGTAATTCTACATCGGAAAGTTACGAAGATATATCACAGCCATATTCTAAATCGGACGTTGACAGTATAGTGTTTGCAATAAAAAAATAAAAGTGATGATTTAAAGAATAAATTGACGACAGTTCTGGATAATATGATGTCATCTGAATGTACACAAGAAGAAATAAACGGTTTTTTTGAATATAATTTTGGATGCTTACACATTGAATTATCCGAAATCATATGAAGCGAAAAAAATACAAGTGTAAAAAAGGAATTTGTTAATGCTCTTGCAAGCTTTGTTTCATATGAGGCATTTGTAGATGATATTATATCAATATTGTCGTCATTGAGAACTGATAAACGTGATCCGGACAGATATGAACAACTTGCAAATGAAGTTGAAGAATATCTGATTAATAATTATAATAAAAACATTACAAGTGATGTTTTGTCAAAAGAATTTGGCTTTGTACCAAGTTATATAAGTCGATTGTTTAAACGACAAAAAAGGTGTGTCACCCAATGAATATGTGACAAAATACAGAATTGAAAAAAGCAAAAAAATTAATTGAAGAAAATAAAGATTTAAGAATCAAGGACATCGCCGATGCAGTCGGCTTTAAAGAGGCATACTATTTTTCAAAAACATTCAAACGTGAAACAGGTATGTGGCCGACTGAGTATTCAGCAAGAGATAAATAATTTAATTGAAAGAGAGTGATACAAATGACAATTATACCGATATTCAAAAAATGTCCTGTTTGCGGTAAAAATATGTATGGAATCCCGATATAGGCAAAACTATATGCCCACATTGTCACGGATTGGGTAAAGTTAAAAAGCCAACAAATAAATAATAATGTCTTATAGGGAGTGTGACTGTTATGAAAATATTGAATTTCGGCTCGTGTAATATTGATTTTGTATATAAATTAGACCATATCGTCACAATAGGAGAAACAGAAACAAGTAATTCAATGCAAGTATTTCCGGGTGGAAAAGGTCTTAACCAATCAGTCGCTTTAGCTAAGGCCGGTATGGAAGTATATCATGCAGGTTGTATCGGAACTGACGGAGAAATGCTTACAGATGTTTTAGAGTCAAACGGTGTCGATATATCTAATATAAAAAAGTAGACGAAAAAACAGGACACGCTATTATTCAAGTAAGCAACAAAGGTGATAATTCGATTTTTCTTTATTCTGGCTCAAATGCAAAAAAATAACTGAAGAATTTGTTGATGAAGTGCTTGATAAATTTCAAAAAAAGGCGATATGCTTTTTGCTTCAAAATGAAATAAATAAAATAGACTATATCATAGAAAAAGCATACAAAAAAAGGAATGTATATAATATTTAATCCTTCACCGTATAACGATGAAATAAAAAATCTTGATTTTAATATGCTTTCCTATATAATTATCAACGAAGTGGAAATGTCGGAGCTTACCCAATGTGATAATCCCAAGGACGGTTTAAAAATATTTTTGCAAAGAATTATCCAAAACTTAAAATCATTATTACTCTCGGAAGTGAAGGAAGTATGTATAGTGATACCGAAAAAGTCGTTTTTCAGCCGTCATTTAAGGTTAATGCCATTGATACAACCGCCGCTGGAGATACATTTACAGGATACTTCTTTGCACAAACAGCAATGGGAAACTCGGTTGAAAACTCATTAAAAATTGCGTCAGTTGCATCAGCCATTGTGGTATCAAGAAAAGGTGCATCTGTATCTATACCTATGTTAAACGAAGTTTTGGCAACTGAAAAATTATTGCCAAATTCTTAATCGCATTTACCGCAATCACAGCACCCGTTGCAAATAAGTTTACTGCTACAATGTTCGCAATTTTTGCGATAGTGGGGTACATATAATTCATTTTCGGGTATATCAAATCCGAAATTATCACACAACTTAAATTTAATCGGTTTACCGATGTAATTCATACCCGATTTATACGCCATTTCGCTTTGTGTAGATTTTTTCGGTATACGATATTTTTTTACCGTCTTTTATAAAATAAGTACCCGTTTCAATAAAGCAAAATGTAACATTATGCGATACACATTCTTGACGTAATGATTTTACCCAATCAAAATTACAAGGACGTGAACCGTCGTAATTTTCTCCACCACATACTACACGTTCTATCTGACCGCTTTTGCAGATATTTTTCGATACTGATAGGACCGATAAATGGAGCACACATTATTCCTTTGTGTTTAAACGGTAAATCAAGTAATATCGGAATGCGTTCGTCGGCACGTTTTTGATTTTCGGCGGTAACATTAAAAAATACATTTTCCCAACCGTTACCCCAATCTGACGGAAGGCATTTATGCACTCTCTCGACGCTTCGTAAGCAAATAAAATTTTACGTCACTGCGTTGCTTTATAATATCCCATACTTCTTCACGCCACTTGTCAGCCTCTTCTAAAAAGAAATCTGACGTCATACATACGCGAATAAGCTCACCACTCTGCACTTTATAATTACCGTAACGGTCTTTTGCAGAGGATAGTCAAATCCTGATTTTGTTTTATAAATATCCGAGCCGCTTTTGTCACGAACACGGTCTAAAAAATACATATAGCAATTTTGACACCCCTCGCTGCACTTTCTGCAGCCGTGCCACGGATTCCATATATCATGCATTATATCACTTCCTTGATATCTTTTATAACTTTATAAATATCTTCATCTAAACATATTGATTGTTTTTCTATTTCCTCTGGGCATACCGACTCGCATTTATTAATGCAGACGTATATTGAATTTTTGTTGCCCGATACTATTCTCCAAAACGGATATTTTATAATTGCGGGTGTGTTGTAGCCTACACCTAATTCCAAGAATACAATATTTTGACCTTTTCTTGTTCGTAAAAAATTGTCATATCTCTCCGCCGCATTATGCCAGCCTTCATCTTGCGCAAAGCTGTTGTCACAGCGCAAGTTTGTTGTTAATGGCTTTTTTTGCAATGCGGACATAACGGAATTAATTCCGTAGGAATTTTCATATTTGATTGACTTTTATACATTTGCTTAATTATATCTTCATTATCAAAAGTTTCATTACAACATGGAGTAGGGCATTGAAGTAAACCGTAGTCGCCTTGAGTGTAAAATAGGCGTTTTTTATCAAAACCAGCTTTCTGAAAACAATGGTCCACGTTAGTGGTAATAACAAAATAATCTTTACCGTTTACCAAACTCAAAATCATATCATATAAATTATTCGGTATATCCATATAGCGGTTGATGTAGATGTATCTGCTCCAATACGCCCAGTATTCTTCAAGTGTTTCAAATGGGTAAAATCCGCCCGAATACATATCTGTAAAGCCGTATTTCTGCTTAAAATCAGAAAAATGTTTTTCAAAGCGTTCGCCTGCATAAGTAAAACCAGCCGCAGTTGAAAGCCCTGCACCCGCGCCGATTACAACAGCATCGGCTTTATCAAGTTTTTTTTTTTCAAATGAATTATCTCATCTGAGTAATTTTGCATAGATTTTTTTTGTCGGTATCCTTAAAAACATTAAAAATCACCCTTTCCAATTCAGAATGTTTCAAATAGTCTTTCGCTGTTTCAACGGCTATTTGTGCGGCAATATCATTTGGAAAATGAAATTCACCTGTTGATATACAACAAAAAGCTATTGATTTTACACCGTTAGATTCAGCCAACTCAAGACAAGAACGATAACAACTTGCCAAAAAGTTTGCGGTGTTCATCTGTAAGATGTCCGTAGACAATAGGACCGACCGTATGAAGAATATAATCACAAGGCAAGTTGTATGCTTTTGTTATCTTTGCAGCACCTGTTTGTTCCTTGTGACCTTGTAGCTTCATAATGCGATTGCACTCCAATCTAAGCTGAACACCTGAAAACGTATGGATTGCATTATCAATACACTTGTGGCAAGGCACAAAGCAACCGAGCATTGCACTGTTTGCGGCATTTACTATTGCACCGCATTTTAATGTTGTTATATCGCCTTGCCAAAGGTATAATTTGTTTGATATTGCTTGTAAATCATATGCGTCGGTTATGTTAATTTCCATCAATCGTTCTTGCAAATAATCATCTTGTAGCTTTATAAATTCGTTACTAATTTGTTTCGGTTCTCTGACGTTTACAAGAGAACGGAATAAATTAAATTTTTCTTCGGAATCTTTTGGGATAACTATATTGCTATATCTGTTGTCCTCACTTATCAGATGATTAATAAGAAAATCAAGTCTTTCATTCTGTGTCATATTACCACCTCTGAAATGATTATAACGTGTTTTTGTTATTATAACAAGTAGGCACTTTTAAGTAACTATCAAAAAAGTCTTTACCGTATGGCAAAAACTTTTTGAATTTACTGTGCTTTATAGAATTTTAATTTAACAAGACCATTGTAAATTTTTGTACCCATAGGAAGCTGTTTGATTTCGTCTTCTGAAAGAATTTTTAGCATAAACACCGTAAAGAAATATACAACCGCCGCAATCGCTATTGCAATTACAGTGGAAATTAAATTACCTATAAATCCAGATGGGCATACAAGCATTGAAAGCTTATAAACACCGACTGCAACAACGCCCATAACAACACCTGCTATAATCGGTTTTACGATATATTTCATTGGCTTGATGTTAAGTTTGCAGTTCTTTGCAAGAACAACAAAGCATATTGCACATGATATGAACTGACAAGCAATAGAGCTTATTGCCGCACCGTAAATATTGATTGACGGTATTCTTATAAGTACAATATTTAATACAATTTTCGCTATACATCCAAACAACAAGCTGATTGCAGGAACATAAACTTTTCCAAGCCCTTGAAGCGAACCTGTCATAGTTTGTGCAAGTGCCGCAAATATAAGCGATACCGAAACAAGCTGTAAAAGCTCAAAACCGCTCGAAGTGCTGAAATACAATATTTTATAAATCGGCTCAGCAAGAGTTATCAAACCTATTGCGCAAGGCAAGATAATTAATATTGAAATAAGCAATGAATAGTTTATCTTTGAAGAGGCCTCTTTATAATCTTTTACCGCCAACGCACCTGCGATTGACGGAACAAGAACTGTTGCAAAAGCGAAGTTTACCGCCAAAGGCATATTGTAAAGTGTATCACTCTTTGATAGAAGTCCCGATAATCTTGCAATTTCCTGATTAAGTTGCTCGGCGGTCGGATTTATAATATCGCCGACGTTGCCATGTGCCGGAATTAATGATGCAAATGCAACTTCAATACCACGACTTATTGTTGCTGTGTCGATAACTCTGTTTATAGCTGTAATGATAGAGCCAAGTGAAATCGGAATACTTATCATAAGAATACTCATCATAAGATGTCTGCCTGAAATCTTAATTGTTTTCGCCTTTTGATTCTTCAATATGCTCCTTGATACCGCTTTTACGTTTACAATAGAAGTATACTAAGTAAAAGCATACTAAGCGCAGTTGCAACAGATGTTGCAAAGTTAGCCCAAGATGCCATAATTGCAGGAGCAAGACCGATTGAAAGGTATACAAACACGATAGTAAGTGTACATTTTAAAATCTGTTCAAGTACCTGTGAATTACTTGTTGCTTTCATATTCTTCATACCTGTGAAATATCCTCTGATTACGGAAGATACACAAACGAAGAACAGTGACGGTGCAAGCGCACGCATTACATATTGAGAGCCGTCAATTTTAATTATATGCTGTGCAAAAATATCCGCACCAAAGAACAGAACCGCAGTCGTTACAAGACCTATTATTGAGAACAGCAATAAAGCCGTTTTGAAAATCTTATGTGCACCTTTGTAATCGTCAAGTGCAACACGTTCGGAAACCATTTTTGAAATTGCATTAGGTATTCCGACAGATGAAATTGCAAGCAGTAGGGTATAAATCTGAAATCCTACATTATAAAATCCCAGTCCCTCGTCACCGAAACCGTCAATGTTTGTTATTACAATTCTGTAAACCATACCAAGAACTTTTACAAGCACTTGTGAAATAAGAATTATAGTAACATTATTCATAAACGATTGAGTGTTTTCTTTGTTTTGTTTACTCATTATATTCCTCCTAATTTAATGTTCACATTGTCATATTATAAAACTAAATACGGATTTAATCAAGTATTGTCATAAAAAAATAAAGTAATTGTATCGAAATAAGTCAAAAAATCGGCATTTTGACTTGACACAAAGCTGATATAAGGGTAAAATATAATAAGTATGTAAATTTATATGGAGGAATAGACATGGATACAATGCAAGGTTTAAAACGTACTCACTATTGCGGAGATGTTGAAGGAATCGGCAATGAAGTTGTAGTAGGCGGTTATGTACAAAAAGTAAGAGATTTGGGAAATCTTATTTTTATAGATTTAAGGGACAGAACAGGTATAGTTCAGCTTGCTTTTGATGATTCGACAGACAGAGAAATATTTGAGAAAGCGTCTGATTGCCACAGCGAATATGTACTTATGGCAAAAGGCGTTGTTCGTGAAAGAGAAAGCAAGAATACAGCAATTAAAACAGGTAATATTGAAATTGACGTAAAAGATTTGAGAGTGTTGGCAAAGGCTCAGACACCTCCTTTTGAAATTGTTGACGATACTAACGTAAACGAAGAATTAAGATTGAAATATCGTTATCTTGACCTTAGAAGAAAGGTTTTGCAGGATAACTTGATTATGAGAAGTAAGATTGCAAAAGTTGCAAGAGATTATTACTATGAAAACGGCTTTATAGAAATCGAAACACCGATGATGATTAAGTCAACTCCTGAGGGTGCAAGAGATTACCTTGTTCCGTCAAGAGTACATCACGGAAAGTTTTATGCACTTCCGCAGTCACCTCAAATGTACAAGCAACTTTTGATGATTGCCGGATATGACCGTTATATTCAGCTTGCACGCTGTTTCAGAGATGAGGATTTAAGAGCGGACAGACAGCCGGAATTTACGCAAATTGACCTTGAAATGTCATTCGTTGATGTTGAGGATATTCTTGAAATGAACGAAGGCTTTATACAAAAGATTGTTTAAGGAAGTTCTTAATGTTGACGTAGAATTACCGCTTCCAAGACTTACTTATAAAGACGCGATGGAACGTTACGGCTCAGATAAGCCTGATACTCGTTTCGGTATGGAAATATGCGATATTTCAGAACTTGTTAAGAATTGCGGTTTCGGCGTGTTCACTTCTGCTATCGAAAACGGCGGCTCGGTAAGAGCAATCGTTGCAAAAGACGCGGCAAAGACGCTTACAAGAAAAGAAATCGACAAGCTTACAGAATACGTTAAGGGAATAGGTGCAAAAGGTCTTGCATTTGTTCGTTGGGTTGATGATGAACCGACTTGTGCATTTGCAAAATTCTTGGGCGAAGGCGAACTTGACGCAATATTAAATAAAGTAGGTGCTCAAAAGGGTGACGTTGTACTTATCGTTGCAGATAAGAATAAAGTAACACTTCCTGTACTCGGCGCACTTAGATTAAAGGTTGCAAAAACAACTTGATATAATTCCTGAAGGATTTAACTTCCTTTGATTACTGAATTCCCATTCTTTGAATATGACGAAGATACAGATTCTTGGCTTGCTATGCACCATCCGTTTACAATGCCTATGGACGAGTGTATTCAATATCTTGATACTGATCCGGGTAAAGTTACGGCTAAGGCATATGACCTTGTCCTTAACGGTACAGAGCTTTCAAGCGGTTCAATCAGAATTACAGATTATGAACTTCAACAAAAAAAATGTTCCAGGCACTTGGGCTTTCTGATGAAGAAATCGAGGCTAAATTTGGTTTCCTTGTAGAGGCATATAAATACGGTGCCGCACCTCACGGCGGTATGGGTATCGGTCTTGACAGACTTGCAATGATTATGACTGGTAACGACAGTCTAAGAGATGTAACTGCATTCCCTAAGGTACAAAATGCGTCAGAACTTATGTCGGGAGCTCCTAATGTTGTTGACGAAGAACAATTGCAGGAACTTTCGATAAGCATAATACCTGAAAAGAAAGAAAATTAATAATGTGTTCATAATAATTTAATAACGTTATTGTATAATAACCTTAAAATAGGAGCCGAATTTTCAGCTTCTAAGACTGTCGATAAATTGTCCGGAACGTGCAGAAGTATTATTCAAATTTGTATGATTTAATTTATCAAAAACATAGCAGGCAAGCCTATATTGATAGGCTTGACTATGCACTTTTTTTGAAAAAATAAACTCTGCCGTACAAATGTACGCTGACGAGTTCGTTTTTTCAAAATCCAAACTAATTTCTCGGCAGTCTGAAAATTAATCTGTGAAACGGAGAGTTTTTAAGTGATTACTATTTCAAACTTAACAAAAAAAATACGGTGATAAATATGCACTCGACAATATTAGTTTTAATGTAAAAAAAGGGTGAAGTTCTTGGATTTTTAGGTCCTAACGGTGCGGGAAAATCAACAACTATGAATATTATCACCGGATATATTTCATATACAGACGGCTCTGTTAATATTGACGGCTATGATATTTTAGAAAATCCTATTGAAGTGAAAAAGAAAATAGGATACTTGCCTGAAATACCACCGCTTTATCTTGATATGGTAGTGTGGGATTATCTTGAATTTGTATATGAATTGAAGAAAATCAAGACCGAGGACGAAAAGAGTCATATACAGCAAGTTATTGATATGGTGAAGATTGATAATGTTAAAAACAGAAAAATTGCCAATTTGTCAAAAGGCTATCGACAAAGAGTGGGACTTGCAGGTGCTTTAATCGGTGATCCAGAAATTCTTATACTTGACGAACCGACAGTTGGTCTTGATCCTAAGCAGATTATCGAAATAAGAAATGTTATTAAGAACTCGGAAAAGAAAAGACTGTAATTTTAAGTTCGCATATATTAAGCGAAATAAGTGCAGTCTGTGAAAGAGTAATTATTATAAATAAAGGCAAATTTGTCGCAGAAGATACACCGAAAAATCTTTCGGACAAGCTTGGTGACAATAAAAAATGCTGTTCAGAATATCGGGCGATAGGGAAAAAAGCCGAAAATATCCTAAATTCATTTGACGGCATATCAAATGTAACCTGTGTTTCATCTGAAAATGATTCGTATGATTTTGAATTTGATAACGCAATGGCGGCAGAAGAAAAAGAAAAATGTTCTTTGCATTCGCGGAAAATGAAATACCGATATTAATGCAAAAAGAAATCGAGCCGTCTTTGGAGGATATATTCTTAAAACTTACTGACAATACGTCAGAAAAGGAGGAAAATACAAATGAAAGCGATATTTAACAGAGAATTCAATTCGTATTTTACATCAATGCTCGGTTATGTATTTTTAACTATTTTTCTTCTTTTAACAGGAGTAATGTTCTATGTTGTAAATATCAGATTTATGACTGCAAGAATGACTAATTTCTTTTCAATCGTCAATAACTGGGCGTTGTTCTTGTTGCCGTTATTGACAATGAGATTGTTCTCAGAGGACAGAAAGCAAAAGACAGATCAATTATTACTGACCGCACCTATATCTACAAAAGAAATAGTTTTCGGTAAGTATCTTGCGGCATTTGGAATATTTATGGTAGGTGTGCTTATAACACTTATTTATCCTGTTATATTAGCGTTTACGGGTAATTTGCCGATTGCGGAAACAATAAGCTGTTATGTCGGCTTTATACTGCTATGTTCGGCAATACTTGCTATCGGTGCGTTTATGTCATCTATTACGGAAAGTCAGATTGTCGCTGCAATCGCCACTTACGGTGTATTGATTTTCACATTGCTTTTAGGATCGGTTGCGTCAAACGTTTCAAACGAAATAATTGTAAAAATTCTTTTGTGGTTATCGCCTGTACAAAGATTTTCGGATTTTACTCGGAATCCTTAACTTTGAACCGATAATTTATTATTTAAGCATCACCAGTCTGTTCTTATTCTTTACCGTTATGGTATTTGAAAGACGCAGAATGAGATAGGAGGATATGTAATGAATAACGTAAAAAATATAAATTTGTATCTTCCGTTGCTATTGCAATAGCGGTTGTTTTGGTTATTGTTGTAAACGTATTTGTCAGCGTGCTTAACAACAAATTACCTTTAAAAATCGACCTTACGTCAAATAAAATGTACGAACTTTCAGATAAAACAAAAGAGTATCTTAAAATTATGATACTCCTGTTGATATATATATTCTTGCCGGTGAATCGGAACAAGACGGAAATATTCGTACGGTGCTTGATAAATATGCCGCCGCAAATAAAAATATCAATGTTACAAATATTAATATGACATCTAACCCGACTTTTGGCAAGAAATACGTTACTGACGGCAAAAGTCTGCAATCAAATTCTGTCATTGTTGACGGCGGAGATAAGTTTAAAACATATACTATGACTGAATTGTACGGAGTAAATGCACAAACAGGACAGTATACATCACTTAATGTTGAAAATAAAATAACTTCGGCACTAAAGTATGTATCAAGCAAAACACAACAAAAGGCATACCTAATAAAAAGGACATAATGAGATAGCTGTTGACGGTGCAAAAACTAAACTTGAATCAGAAAACTTTGAAGTTGGAGAAGTTAATACATTGACCGATGATATACCGTCAGACGCAAATATGTTGATTGTTGCAAAACCGACGGCCGATTTTTCAAAAAGAAGAAATCACAAAACTTGATTCTTATTTGCAAAAAGGCGGTAATATACAAGTTTATCTTGATGTAGATTCAAAAATCTTACTAACTTGTATGACTATCTAAAATCATCATGGGGCATAGGTGTAAGCGATAACCTTGTAATTGAAACAGACACATCAAAATCCGTTTCGTTGAGCGGAAGTTCGATGAGTCTTGTCGTGCCGAACGTAAAATCATATGAATTTACCGACAGTATAATAGACAATCAAAGAACTTTTGGCATATTTCCCATATTCAAGATTGATAACTCAAGAATTTGAATCAAATGGCGATATATCTGTTACACCTGTTTTGACAAGTTCAGAAAAAGCATACACGACTTCAAATTATGAAAATGTTTCAAAAGTCGGCAGCGAGCAGGACGGTGAATATCCGGTCAGCGAACTTTCAGTAGATGCAAAACACGCCTCATCGGTTTATGTATCGGGAAATACTATGCTTTTAACCATAGACGAAACAACACTTACAAATAATTACGGACTTGCAAACTATGATTATTTTATGAATTTGACCAACTTTATGATTGGTAACGAAGAAAGCTTTACTGTAGATGAAAAAAACACTTGTAAACAATGTTATTACATTATCTGATTTAGGTCAAAAAATTATTTTTGCATTTGTTGTAATTATAATACCGATTACCGTATTAATAATCGGACTTGTAATTTGGATAAAAAGGAGAAATCTATGAGTAAAACAACGAAAAGCATAATTATAGCCGCGTCAGTGATTATAGTGCTTATTGTCGGAACGATTGTTATAAGTAATATTGACACGTCAAAAGATAATAATGTTGATACAACCGATGATTTATACAGTATCTATTCAGCTGATACAACCGATATTTTATCTGTAAAGTCAGAGAGTGAAAACGGTACAATTACAGTAAAAAGTATAGGCGATTCAGAATGGTCCGTAAATGATATGGATGCGTCTGAAATAGATTCTTCAAAAAAGCCGGTGCACTCGTCGGTACAATTTCAACTTTGTCATCAAAAAACAAGATTGAAGAAAATCCGGCTGATTTATCACAATACGGGCTTGACAATCCGCAAGTCACTGTTACAGTTGAAAAGAAAAAACGGTCAGATTGATAAAATGATTATCGGTGATTTAAGTCCGACACTCGGAGAATATTTCGTGATGAAAGACGGCGATAATACTGTCTATACAATATATGATTTTAAAGTTGATACTTTAAAAAAAGCCTATCAGCTATTATAAAGAATTCAATCGTTTCAGCATTAATATTGACAATATTAATGACATTAAAATTGTCCGCAGTGATGAAACTATTGAAATCAGAATATTAAGCAATATAAATAACAACACAAATAATGTATGGGAAATGGTACAGCCGTATCAGAGCGGTGCCAATGATGACTATATCGATAACAAAATACTTGCTCCGATAGAGGAAATTTCACTTACTACACCGATTGAAAATGCTGACGGCGGTTTCAGTGAAAAGTCGCCTGTTTTAATGATAACCGTTAAGCATTACGACAATTCAACAGGCAAATATGGCGAAGAATATACCGAAACACTTACAATTGGTCGCACAGACGGTGATATGACTTATGTAAAATATAAGGAACAGGTATTTAAAGTTTCATCGGACATTATATCTTTTGCGAATGACTCGTCATACAACATTGTAAGTAAATTGCAGGCACTTGTTGATATTTCGGAAGTTAAGAGTGTAACGGTAGAGTATAACGGAGCAGAACATACGATTGATATAACTCATAACGATTCGGATATGACTTTTGTGCTTGACGGTCAAAAGGTTGATACAAAGATAACACAAGCAATATACAAGAGCATTGTCGGTTTGGCGGTTGACGGAGTATATAAAGACGAAAACACTCGGCGATACCGTTATGAAAATAAAATATAAAGGTATCAAGAGCAGTTCAGATACAGAAATCGAATTTAAGAGTATTGATGATTTGTACTGTGCTTTAATCCGCAACGGTAAAACAGAATTTACAATCAAGAAAAGTAAGCTTAATGAATTTATGGATTTATTCAATACTTATGTTGAAAATCCGGAAAAGCAAGGAGATTAATTATGGAGAATTTATGGAATGACGTGATTCCTTATTGGAACGAAGAATTTATAGAGGCTGATGAAACAGCGGTAAGAAAACCGACTATAACGGCATATCCTGCACATTCAAAAGGTGCTGTTATTATTTTTCCGGGTGGTGGCTATGTAATAAGAGCCGACCACGAAGGTACTGCATATGCTAAGTGGTTGCAGTCAATCGGTCTTACTGCATTTGTGGTTGAATACAGAGTTGCACCGTACAAACATCCGGCAGAAATAAGTGACGCAATGCGTGCTGTTAAATATGTCAGATATTACGCCGACAAATACGGCATTGATAAGGATAAAATTGCAGTTATGGGTTCAAGTGCCGGCGGACATTTGGCGGCCTCTGTTTCTGTTCATTATGATAAGAAAATGTATGAAGATACAGATGAAATAGATAAAGAAAGCTGTAAGCCTAATGCGACAATTTTGTGTTACCCTGTAATAGATATGTTCGAATACAGACATGACGGTTCAAGAAAAAACTTGATAGGTGAAAGAGCATTACATTCTGATAAAGAGCTTATGTCGCTTTATAAACACGTCACACCTAATACACCGCCTACATTTATATGGCATACATCATCAGACCAGGCAGTACCGGTAGAAAATTCTTTGATGTACGCCGACGCACTAAGCAAAGTGCAAGTTTCGTATGAAATGCACATATACCCAATCGGTTCTCACGGCTTGGGCTTGGCAGACAGTATACCGCACGTTGCACAGTGGAAAGATTCTCTTGAAAAAATGGATAAAACTTAATGATTTAATTTAAGTAACTAATGTCACAATAAGTCAGTATCGGCTTGTTGTGACATTTTTTTATATGTGTAAAATGTCAAAATACAAAAAATACATTTAAAAAAAGACTATACAAAACGAAATGAGTGTGATATAATAAATGTTATATAATTAACAAGGGGTTTAGAGGACATGAGTGAAAATGAAAAGAAAGTTCCTACGGTCGTAGTTAAACGTCTGCCACGCTATTACAGATATTTGGGCGAACTTTTAAAGCAGGATATAAAACGTATTTCCTCAAATGCACTTAGCGTAAAAATGAACGTGACTGCATCACAAATCAGACAGGATTTTAACTATTTCGGCGGTTTCGGTCAGCAGGGATACGGCTATAATGTCGAACATCTTTATAACGAAATCGGTGACATATTAGGACTTAATGACGGAGATACTACTGTTATAGTCGGAGCGGGTAATCTCGGCAGAGCATTGGCAAGTCACGATACGTTTGAAAAAAGAGGCTTTAAACTTGTAGGCATTTTTTTGATAATGACATTAATATAATCGGTACAAAAATCAATGGTATAGAAGTTATGTCAATAGATAAGCTCGAGGAATTTTTGAATTCGCATAGAGTTGACATCGGAATTCTTACCGTACCGAAAGCGGCAGTAATGAAAACGGCTGAAAAAATTGGTTAATTGCGGAGTTAAAGGTCTTATGAACTTTTCGTATACCGAACTTAAATTCGATAAGGACGTAGCGGTGGAAAACGTTCACCTTTCAGATCCGCTTATGACATTGTCATACAAAATCAAGCAAAATCAGAATTAAGGTGTTATAATTATGAGAGTTATCGCATTTGTAGGTCCGAGTGGAACAGGAAAGAGTTACAGAAGTGTTATGGTTTCGCAGCAATATGGAGCTGACGCTATAATTGATGACGGCTTGCTTATTTCTCACGGAAAAGTTATAGCCGGCACATCTGCCAAAAAAAGAACAAACAAAAATTGCGTCTGTTAAACACGCACTTTTTATGAATCCGTCACAGGTAAATGAAATAAAAAAAAGTTCTGAAAAAGGAATAAGATTAAGTGCCTTATGATTTTGGGTACATCTGACGGAATGGTAAATAAAATTGCTAAAAAATATCGGTGTTCATGAGATTGAACAAATTATAAGAATAGAGGATGTTGCAACACCCGAAGAAATGAATATGGCACTTAGAATGCGTACAGTTGAAGGGAAACACGTTATTCCTGTTCCGACATTTGAAATAAAGAAGGAATTTTCAGGATATTTCTTGCATCCGTTAAGAAGATTTCAAAAAAAATCTTGATTCGGAAATAACAACTGCCGAGGCTGATAAATCAATCGTCAGACCCACATTCAGTTATATGGGTGACTATATTATCTCAGATAATGTTATAAATTCAATAGCAATACATGAGGCACAAAAGATCGACGGACTAATTAAGGTGCAAAATATAAATCTAAGAAAAACAGGACACGGTGTACATATAGATATGACAGTCATTTTACAATATGGCTGTGATATTTTTTCTGTATGTAAAAATATTCAGCTTGCAGTCAGAAATAATGTTGAACAATATACGTCGATAAATGCAAGAAGAATAAATATACTTGTTAAAAATCTAAGGAAATAACCATTAAGAAGGGGGAAGCTGTATGGATAAATTTGAACTTGTTTCTGAATTTAAACCACAAGGAGATCAGCCGCAGGCAATTCAAACACTTGTTGACGGAATAAAAAAGGTGAGAAATACCAAACTTTGCTAGGTGTAACAGGTTCGGGAAAAACTTTCACTATGGCAAATGTCATTGCGCAAGTGAACAAACCTACTATTGTGCTTGCTCATAATAAAACCCTTGCCGCACAGCTTTGCAGTGAATTTAAAGAATTTTTTCCTAATAACTGCGTAGAATTTTTTCGTGTCGTATTATGATTATTACCAGCCGGAGGCGTATATACCGCAGACGGATACTTATATTGAGAAAAATTCAATGACGAATGAAGAAATAGATAAACTACGTCACAGTGCCACATTTGCTTTGCTTGAAAGAAAGGACGTTATAATTGTAGCAAGTGTATCTTGCATATACGGTTTGGGCGATCCTGAAGATTATAAAAATCTTATGCTTTCGCTTCGTGTGGGAATGGAAAAGACCGAGATGAGATTTTAAAAAACTTGTTGCAATGCAGTATGAGCGCAATGATATTAATTTTGTCAGAAAACAAGTTTCGCGTCAGAGGTGACGTGGTGGAAATATTTCCGTCCAATAACGGTGAAAACGCTATTCGTGTCGAGTTTTTCGGCGACGAAATAGAACGTATTTGCGAAGTAAACGTAGTTACAGGTGAAATTGTAGGTGTAAGGCAACACGCAGTTATATCTCCGGCCTCTCACTATGTTACAACCAACGAAAAAATGATTGCGGCACTTGCCGGAATTGAGGCTGAAATGCGTGAACAGGTTAAGTATTTCAAAGAACGTGATTTACTTATCGAAGGCACAAAGAATTGAACAGCGTACAATGTACGATATAGAAATGATGCAGGAAATAGGATTTTGTCAAGGTATAGAAAACTATTCAAGACATATAAGCGGTCGTGCACCGGGAAGTGCACCGTATACGTTGCTTGACTATTTTCCCTGACGATTATCTTATGATTATAGACGAGTCACACGTTACAATACCGCAGGTGCGTGCGATGTATAACGGTGACAGAGCCAGAAAAGAAACGCTTATTAAATACGGTTTCCGTTTGCCGAGTGCGGCTGATAACAGACCTTTGAAATTTGAAGAATTTGAAGATAGATTAAATCAGGTAATATTCACAAGTGCGACACCGTCAGATTATGAAAAAGAACATTCAACGGTTGTTGCGGAACAGGTTATCAGACCGACCGGACTTCTTGACCCTAAAATAACAATTAAACCTACCGAAAATCAAATTGATGACCTTATCGGTGAAATTAATAAGCGTAACGAACAAGGTTTTAGAACGCTTGTGACAACGCTTACAAAAACGTATGGCGGAGGATTTGACCGATTATCTTACCGGTGTAGGTATTAAAGTTCGCTATATGCACTCCGATATATCGACAATCGAACGTGCGGAAATTATTAAAGATTTGCGTATGGGTGAATTCGATGTGCTTGTCGGAATTAATCTTTTAAGAGAAGGACTTGACATACCCGAAGTTGCACTTGTTGCGATACTTGACGCGGATAAAGAAGGTTTCTTAAGAAGTGAAATGTCACTTATTCAGACTATCGGTCGTGTCGCGCGTAACAGTGAGGGACAAGTTATTATGTATGCCGATACGGTTACAAAATCAATGAAAAAAGGCGATTGACGAAACAGACAGACGTCGAGGTATTCAGCAGAAGTTTAATGAAGAACACGGCATAATACCAAAGACAATTAAGAAAGACATCAGAGATATTATAGAATCATTAAAGCCTATTGAGGACGATACCGAAACCGCAGAAGAAAATATCATAAATTACGAAAAGACCATTGCCGAGCTTCAGGCTAAGATGATTAAAGCGGCTGAAAATCTTGAATTTGAAGAAGCCGCGGCTTTGCGTGACAGAATACGAAAATTAGAAAAAGAAATGAGTGAATAAAATGGATTATGAGCTTAAAAAATAAGCTTGTTAAGATAATTTCAAAAAACATTCTCACTCCTGTTATATATATGATTGAAAACGATAATCTACTTGATTTTATATGTTTTTGTGATAGAAATATAAAAATGCAGGAAATATATAATGTAGAACAGCAAATAAAAGAGGTTACAAACAAAAATGTTGAGATAATCGACATTCGTGAATTCGGTGAATCGGAAAGAATTGAAGTGATAAATCAAGCGACTTTAATTTATTCCGAACATCCGCTGATTGAAAAAATATTTGCTCAATCAATGATGGAAGATTTTAAAATTGCTATGGATGAAAGAAAGGACGTTCAGCAGAGATATAAAGAATGCGGAACGTGCTATTTACAGTAAAACAGAGGTAAATCAATGGAAAAGGATATTATAATTAAAGGTGCAAGAGAGCATAATCTTAAAAATATCGATGTAAAAATACCGCGAGAAAAGCTTGTCGTACTTACGGGGCTTTCGGGCTCCGGTAAATCATCTTTGGCGTTTGATACAATTTATGCAGAGGGACAAAGAAGATATGTAGAGTCACTGTCGTCATATGCAAGAATGTTTCTCGGTCAAATGGAAAAAGCCTGATGTAGATTATATTGACGGTTTGTCGCCTGCAATCAGCATCGACCAAAAACAACATCAAAAAAATCCACGCTCAACAGTCGGTACAGTTACCGAAATATACGATTATTTAAGACTTTTGTATGCCCGAATCGGTATACCGCATTGCCCTAAATGCGGTAAAGAGGTTCAAAGACAGAGTATAGACCAAATTGTTGACAAAGTTATGTCATTGGGCGAAGGTACAAAAATTCAAATTCTTGCGCCTGTTATACGCGGTAAAAAAAGGTGAGCATAAAAAAGTATTTGAAAATGCAAGAAAAAGCGGATATGTGCGTGTAAAGGCTGACGGTGAACAATATGATTTAAGTGAGCCGATAGAGTTAAAGAAAACGCAAAAAGCACAACATAGAAATTATCATAGACAGATTGATTATTCGTGAAAATATTGTTCAGCGACTTACCGATTCACTTGAAACAGCCATTGCATTGACAGGTGATGTTGTGCTTGTCGAGGTTATCGGCGGAGAGATTATGTCTTTCAGTCAGAATTTTGCGTGTGACGATTGCGGTATCAGCTTGCAGGAGCTTACTCCGAGATTGTTTTCTTTCAATAATCCATACGGTGCGTGTGATAATTGTGACGGCTTGGGTGCATTGTCTAAAAAATTGATCCCGACCTTGTTGTAGCAGATGAAAATTTAAGTATAATCGACGGTGCTATTTCAGCGACAGGCTGGGCTAGCGCAAATAAAAAAGATTCGATGGCTTATATGTATTTTACCGCACTTGCTGATTATTACGGATTTGATGTAAATACACCGTATAAAGATTTGCCGAAAGATATACAAAACATTATTCTTTACGGAACAGGCGATACAAACATTCCTATGAATTACGAACGCAGTTATGGCAGCGGTAAATACAGTGCACCGTTTGAAGGCGTTATAACAAACCTTGAAAGACGTTATAATGCCAACACATACGATTATGTAAAGAACGACATTGAACGTTACGTCAATGACGTAATTTGTCCGAAATGTCACGGTGCAAGACTTAATGATGAAGTGCTTGCGGTTACAATTAACGGAGTTAATATATATGAATTTACAACTATGTCTATCCAAAAGAAATGGATTTTGTAAATTCATTGGAACTTTTTTACTGACCGTGAAAAATGATTGGTGAACAGATTTTGAAAGAAATCAAGGCAAGACTTAAATTCTTGCTTGACGTATGTCTTGATTATCTTTCATTGTCACGTTCGGCAGGAACTTTGTCGGGTGGTGAGGCACAGAGAATACGTCTTGCAACTCAAATAGGCTCAGGACTTATGGGAGTGTTGTATATTCTTGACGAGCCAGTATCGGACTTCATCAACGTGACAATGACAGACTTATCGAAACACTTAAACATCTTCGTGATTTGGGTAATACTGTAATCGTTGTTGAACACGACACCGATACAATGTATGCAGCAGATTATATTGTTGACATCGGTCCGGGAGCAGGTGTAAACGGCGGTGAACTCGTAGGAGAGGGAACCGTTGAAGATTTGATTAAATCACCTCGCTCAATTACGGGTAAATATCTAAGTGGTGAACTGAAAATTGAAGTGCCGAAAGAACGCAGAAAACCGACTGGTTGGATTGAAGTACGCGGTGCAAAGAGAAAACAATCTTAAAAACATCAATGTAAAAATACCGATAGGCGTTATGACTTGCGTTACAGGTGTTTCAGGTTCGGGTAAGTCGTCATTGGTAAATGAAATACTTTACAAAAAACTTGCTCACGTTTTAAATCGTGCAAGAACTCATGCCGGCGCACATAAAGAGATAAAGGGCATAGAACAGCTTGACAAAATCATTGATATAAACCAGTCACCGATTGGAAGAACACCACGTTCAAATCCGGCAACATATACAAATGTTTTCGGTGATATTCGTGAAGTCTTTGCGTCTACAAATGAGGCAAAGGTGCGTGGTTATAAATCAGGACGTTTTAGCTTTAACGTTAAAGGCGGACGTTGCGAAGCTTGTAGCGGTGACGGTATAAAGAAGATTGAAATGCACTTTTTAGCAGATATATTTGTTCCATGTGAAGTCTGTAAGGGCAAGCGATATAACAGAGAAACTCTTGAAGTTAAATATAAAGGGTAAAAATATTTATGAAGTGCTTGAAATGACTGTTGATGAGGGTGTTGAATTTTTGGAAAACATTCCAAAGATAAAAAGAAAAACTTGAAACTTTGCAGGAAGTCGGTCTTGGATATATCAAAACTCGGTCAAAGTTCAACAACTTTGTCAGGCGGTGAGGCACAACGTGTTAAACTTGCCACGGAGCTTTCAAAGAGAAGTACCGGTAAAACGATTTATATTCTTGACGAGCCTACAACAGGACTTCACACTGCTGATGTTCACAAACTTACGGAAGTGCTTGACAAACTCGTTGAGGGGGGTAATACCGTTGTTGTAATCGAACATAACCTTGACGTTATAAAAACCGCAGACTATATCATTGATATGGGACCTGAGGGCGGCGATAACGGCGGTACCGTAATCGCGTCAGGTACACCTGAACAAGTTGCAAAGGTTGAAAAAATCTTATACCGGAAAATATTTAAAGAAAATGCTCGAATAAAACCTTGACAAAACAAAAAAAGTGTTAGAATATTTTAAAAGCGTAGATGAAGACAGTAGCATTGGGCAAAAGTCACAAGAGAGAGAGAACGTCATGGGCTGTAAGCGTTCTTTGATGGGTTTAATGTGAATACCACTTCGGAGCTGCAGACTGAACAATTTATATTAAGTAAGTTTTGCCGTATTCCTTACGAAACAAGGACAAACTAAGTGACAGCATTATATGCTGTAATTAGGGTGGAACCGTGTATATTTATGCACCCCTAAGGTATGGATATTATCCGTACTTTAGGGGTGCTTTTAGTTTATAAAAAAGAAAGGACTAATAAAAATGGAAATGAATGAACTACAAACACTAAGACATTCAGCCTCGCATATGCTTGCACAGGCTGTAAAAAGACTTTATCCGGATACAAAACTTGCTATCGGTCCGGCTATTGATGACGGTTTTTACTATGATTTTGATACAGAGCATACTTTCACCCCTGAGGATTTAGAAGCTCTTGAAAAAGAAATGAAAAAAATCGCTAAAGAAAACCTTAAGATTGAAAGATTTGAATTGCCGAGCAGAGGCTCTTGAATTAATGAAAAGATGAGCCATACAAAGTTGAATTGATTAACGATTTACCCGAAGATGCTACAATTTCTTTCTATAAGCAAGGCGATTTTGTTGACCTATGTGCAGGACCTCACGTAAATTACACAAGCAAGGTTAAAGCATACAAACTTCTAAGTGCAACAGGCGCATATTGGAGAGGTAATGAGAAAAACAAGATGTTACAACGTATTTACGGTACTGCTTTCCTAAATAAAGCCGACCTTGAGGCACATCTTGAACAGCTTGAAGAGGCAAAAAAACGTGACCATAATAAGCTTGGACGTGAACTTGAATTGTTTACAACAGTTGATTATATCGGTCAAGGTCTTCCTATTATGCTTCCAAAGGGTGCAAAGAGTAATTCAATTACTTCAAAGATGGGTTGAAGATGAAGAACAAAAACGTGGCTGGCAGCTTACAAAGACACCTCTAATGGCAAAGCGCGAATTATATAAGCTTTCGGGACACTGGGATCACTATAAAGAGGGAATGTTTGTTTTGGGTGATGAGGAAACGGATAAGGAAGTGTTTGCACTTCGTCCGATGACCTGCCCGTTCCAGTATCAGGCATATTTAAACAGAGGCCGCTCATACAGAGATCTGCCGATGCGCTTGAATGAAACATCAACGCTTTTCAGAAATGAGGCGTCAGGTGAAATGCACGGACTAATCCGTGTGCGTCAGTTTACAATTTCAGAGGACACTTGATGTGTACACCTGAACAGCTTGAAGAAGAATTTAAGGGTTGTCTTGAGCTCACAAATTATATGCTTACAACTCTTGGATTAATCGAAGACGTTTCATATCGTTTCTCAAAATGGGATCCTGACGACAGAGAAAAATATATCGGTACAGAAGAACAGTGGGACGAGGCACAAGATACAATGGAGAAAATCTTGAAAGACCTTAACATTGATTATAAAGTCGGTGTCGGTGAGGCTGCATTCTACGGTCCGAAACTTGATATTCAAATTAAGAATGTACATGGTAAAGAAGATACCCTTGTAACAATCCAAATCGACCAAATGCTTGCCGAAAATTCGGTATGGAATATGTTGATAAAGACGGTACTAAGAAAAATCCGTATATTATTCACAGAACATCAATCGGTTGTTACGAAAGAACACTTGCACTTCTTATCGAAAAGTATGCAGGTGCATTCCCGGTATGGCTTGCTCCTGTACAAATCAAGCTTTGCCTATTGCGGACAGACATCTTGATTATGTATATGAAATTAAGAAACAGCTTGAGGCAAACGGTATTTTGCGTGTAGAAGTTGATGACAGAAGTGAAAAACTTGGTTATAAACTTCGTGAGGCACAACTTGAAAAAAAGTACCTTATATGCTTGTTGTCGGTGATAAGGATATTGAAAATAACACTGTATCTGTTCGTTCAAGAAAAAGAGGGCGACAAAGGGTGCTATGGCAATAGATGAATTTATCAAAGCAGTTAAAGAAGAAATCGACACAAAGAGAATATAATTGTTAATGTAACGTAAATTTGCTCCCCCGACATACTATACAGTGTCGGGGGGAGGGATTTATATGAGGCTTGGACTTTCACGAACAAGAAACAGAAATTTAAAGGTGTAGGGAATATTCTTTACACTGTTTTTTTGATTTTTCTTATATGGCTTATATTCACAAAATTGCAACCGTTTTTTATCGAATATGCAAAGGTGTATTCAAATAACATTGCAAATGAAGTTGTAAACAGTGCAGTAGATTATGTATTTGTTAAAGAAGAATACCAAAGCCTTGCAAAAATTATGGAGAATTCCTCCGAAAATATAAAGGCAATCGAAACGGATACCGCAAAGGTTAATCGCTTAAAATCGGCAATAATACAGTCAATGCAGAAAAATATTGATTCACATAAAAGCGATACGGTATATGTGTACCGCTCGGAAGCTGCAGTAATTTATATTTTCTTGCCGGACTCGGTCCCTAAAGTGCCGATACGAATATATCCGGTCAGTATTGTAAATGCTGATTTTAAAGAGAGTTTTGACTCTGTCGGTATTAATCAGGTAAAGCATAAATTGTATTTAGACGTATCTATGAAAATGTCATTCGTGGGAATGATGTTTGCACAATCCGACACTAATGGAAACATCAGTGCTTTTAAATGAAACGATTATTGTAGGTGACACACCGACTTATTACGGAAATGGTGGAATGACTGCATCAGTCGAGTAGAAAGGAATTTTATTAATGAACGATATTGAAAAACGTATTGAAGAATTGACAAATGAACTTAATTATCATAACCACAAGTATTATGTTGATGATGCTCCCGAAATTTCTGATTTTGCGTTTGATAAAATGCTTGTAGAACTTGAACAGCTTGAAGAAAAATATCCCGAATATAAAAAGAAAAAATTCACCTACAGTAAGAGTAGGCGGAGAAGCTGTTAAAAGTTTTGGTGAAGTTCATCACGACGTGCCTATGTTAAGTCAGCAAAAGGCATTTTCAAAAGAAGAAATACTTGACTTTGACAGACGTGTAAGAGCCGTTGTACATGATGTAAATTACGTTGTTGAGCAGAAAATTGACGGCTTATCTGTTTCTCTTGAATATGTAGACGGTGAATTTACAAGAGGTTCGACGCGCGGTAACGGTATTAACGGCGAGGATGTTACGGAAAATCTGAAAACAATTAAGAGCATACCTCTTACCTTAAAAGACGATATACCTTTTCTTGAAGTAAGAGGAGAAGTATTTTTGTCAAGAGATAACTTTAATAAAATAAACGATATTTTAGAGGCGAGCGAACAACCGCTTTTTGCAAATCCGCGTAATGCAGCGGCAGGCTCACTAAGACAACTTGACCCCAAAATAGCCGCAAAACGTAATCTTGACATATTTGTTTTTTAATATTCAGCAAATACAGGGTAAAAGAAATTTCAACACATATTGAAGGCCTTGAATTTTTTTAAAGAACAGGGATTTAAAACTATTCTTGATAAAAAATCATATTCCTCTATAGAAAAGGCATATGAGAGAATATTAGAAATAGGTGAGGAGAGAGGTAACCTATATTTTGATATAGACGGTGCGGTAATTAAGGTAAATGAATTGACCGCAAGAGAAATGCTCGGAGATACAGCAAAAATTCCCTCGTTGGTCTATTGCATATAAATATCCCGCCGAGAAACAGCAAACGGTTATAAGAGATATTAAAGTTCAAGTCGGAAGAACAGGTGTTCTTACACCTCTTGCAATACTTGATACAGTCCATATTGCAGGCTCAAATGTATCAAGAGCGACACTTCACAATCTTGACTTTATACGTGAAAAAAGGATATCAGAATAGGCGATACTGTTATTATTCAAAAGGCAGGCGATATAATTCCGGCTGTCGTTGAAGTTATAAAAAGAAAATCGTGACGGCAGTGAAAGGAAGAATTTGAAATGCCTACACATTGCCTTGAATGCGGTGCTTTAATCGTGCGTGAAGAAGGCGAAGCAGCATATCGTTGCACAGGTGTGAATTGCCCGGCACAGCGACTTAGAAATATAATTCACTTTGTGTCTCGAAATGCAATGGACATTGACGGTCTTGGTCCGTCTATCATTGAACAAATGATAGAAAAAGATTTAATCGAAACCGCCGCCGATTTGTATTATGTAAAAAGCCGAAGATATAGCCGAAATGGATAAAATGGGTGAAAAATCAGCACAAAATCTTATAAACGCTCTTGAAAAGTCAAAAACAAACCCATTATACAGACTGATAAATGCTTTCGGTATTCGTCATATAGGTGAAAAAAGCCGCAAAAGATTTTATCGGCAAAATATAAAACTCTTGATAATTTGAGAAATGCGTCTGTTGAAGAACTTACCGAAATTGCCGATATAGGCGGTAAAATGGCACAATCGGTTGTTGAATTTTTTTATGCAAGAGCAGTCAATCGCTTTTTATTGATAAGCTTGAAAAAGCGGGTGTAAACTGTATAGACGACAGTGAAGATTCTATTATCGACAGACGTTTTGAGGGTATGACATTTGTTCTGACAGGAACACTTTCTAAATATAAGCGAAGTGAGGCAGGAAAAATAATAGAAAATTACGGCGGTAAAACATCGTCAAGTGTATCAAAAGAAAACAACATATGTTCTTGCCGGTGAAGACGCAGGAAGTAAACTTGACAAGGCGAACAGCTTGGGTGTAACGGTTATCAGTGAAGATGAATTTGAGGAGATGATAAAATGATTGAAGAAAAAGCATTTCAAATAAAGGACGAGCTGATTTCCATACGACGTCACCTCCACCGTACTCCTGAAACTGATTTTGAAGAAATAAAAACATCTTCATTTATTCGCAGTAAACTTGACGATTATGGAATACCTTATACAACCTCAGCTAAAACAGGAACAGTTGCCTTGATTAAAGGTAAAAACAGTAACAAAACTGTACTTTGCGTGCTGATATAGACGGATTACCTATAAAAGACGAAAGCAAATTTGAAATAAAAAATCGGAACGCGAAAGGATATATGCACGCATGCGGACATGATATTCATGCAACGTGTCTTTTAGGTGCGGCTAAAATTTTAAACGATATTAAAGACGAGTTGAACGGAAAACGTCAAACTTGTTTTCCAGCCTGCTGAAGAGGGAGTAGGCGGTGCATTACCTATGATTGAGGACGGAATACTTGAAAATCCGCACGTTGACGCGGCTTTTGCACTTCACGTTGAACCGTTAGAAAAGACGGGCAATATCCAAGTTAAGGACGGCTCAATTATGGCGTCGCCCGACGATTTTAAAATTGTTGTTCACGGTGTCGGCGGTCACGCCTCCGCACCTGAAAAATGCGTAAATCCAGTTACTATCGGCACGGCAATTATAACGGAATTTGAAAAACTAAATGCAACTGTTCTAAAAGACAAGCCGTGTGTTATGACGGTTTGCTATTTTAACGGCGGAACTTGACAATAATGCAATTCCGCAAACTGCTGAAATTATGGGTACGGCACGTTCGCTTGACAATGAAACTCGTGAAATGCTCATAGAATTACTTGATAAAACGGCACATGAAACAGCAAAAAGCATGGAACAACTATTGATTTTACATTCAATAAACTTTTTCCGCCTGTTGTTAATAACAGTGAAATGAATGATGTAATCAGAAACAGTGCAAAAAAGCTTACCTGCATAAACGAAGTAGTGACACTTGACAAACCGGCAATGGCGGGTGATGATTTTCATATTTTGGAGAAAACGTCACGAGTGCCTATTTTAAATTAGGTGTAGGAAATGTAGAAAAAGGAGCTGTTTATCCGATACATAGTCCGAAGTTTATAGCAGACGAAGACGCTTTACCTATTGGAAGTGCGATTTTGTCACAAACCGCAGTTGATTATTTAGATACTTATAATAATTAGTTTACCATAAAAATATTATGTAAACTAAATTGATTTTAAGAGGTTTTAAAATTGAAAAAAATAGCAATTATAGATTGCAGAGCCGATGATAAAACTGTATATACTCTTGAAAAATTAAATATCAAAGTAATTCCGACTTTAAAGATTGATAATCTGTATGACTCCGTTGCAACCCACGCAGATATTCAAATTCACTATATCGGAAATAATTGTTTTATATCTGCTCCCGAAACATATGAACATTACAAAAAATATATGCCTAAAGAGTGTACTTTAATTAAAGGACAAAACAATATAGACTCAAAATATCCGTATGACGTGTGGTACAATGCTACGGCTTTAAAAAGATTATGTTATTTGTAATAAAGCATATACTGATAAAACGATTCTTGATAGTCACAATAAAGAAATTATTAACGTCAAGCAGGGGTACAGTAAATGCAATATTTGTATTGTAGACAATAATGCAATTATAACGTCTGATAACGGAATAGCCAAAGCAGTGGCACAAAAGGGAATAGATGCCCTAAAAATATCACCGGGTCATATTGAATTGCGAAACCTTGATTACGGCTTTATTGGTGGAGCAACAGGACTTATAGATAATAACACGCTTGCTGTAAACGGTGACATTAATTCTCACCCCGACAGTGAACAAATTAAGGTGTTTTGCCATAAATATAATGTTGATATTATTCCGCTTAAAGACGGTAAATTAGTTGATATTGGAACAATTATAGTAAATATTTAAGTTAGGACTTGATTTTCACAAATAAATCTGATATAATATTTAAGAATTAAATAAAGGGAATGAGGTTCTCCCTTAGTATAATACTAAAACCGCTTATTTAAGCTGATGACTTCTGCACTATTTTTTAATGCAGAAACATCAGCTTTTTCTGCATTTTTATGGAGGAATATTTATGTTTTTAGTTTATCAATCATTTTATTGTTCGGTCTGTTACTTGGCGGAATATGCAAAAAAACTGCGATTGCCGTCACTTATAGGAATGTTGGCTGTTGGAATTATAATAGGACCGTATGCACTGAATTTAATTGATACATCAATTCTTGAAATATCCGCACAATTACGCAAAATTGCATTAATTATAATTCTTGCAAGAGCCGGATTGTCGCTCAATGTGTCGGAATTGAAAAAAAGTCGGCAGACCTGCTATAATGATGTGCTTTGTTCCGGCTTGTTTTGAAATAATAGGTATGATACTTCTTGCACCTAAATTGTTAGGAATATCCGTAGTTGACGCAGCAGTTATGGGTACAGTGGTAGGTGCGGTTTCACCTGCGGTTATTGTGCCTAAAATGCTGAATTTAATAGAGAACGGCTACGGTAAAGATAAAAGCATTCCGCAACTTATACTTGCCGGGCGTCGGTTGATGACGTGTTTGTTATAGTTCTTTTCTCTGCATTTCTCGGTCTGTCGCAAACAGGAGATATGTCTGCTGTCAGTTTTGTAAAAATCCCAATATCCATTGTATTGGGTATAACTGTCAGGTATTTTTGTCGGAATAGTGTTAGGCAAATTTTTTTGCTAAAGCACATATCAGAGATACGGTAAAAATAATCATTTTAATGTGCGTGTCGTTTTTGCTTGTTGCATTTGAAGATACTTACGGTGGGATTGTGCCGTTTTCATCGCTTATTGCCGTTATGTGCATAGGTATTTCTTTGCAAAAAAGTCAGAAAAGAGGCGACTGAACGTCTTTCTCAGCGATACAACAAACTATGGGTTGTTGCGGAAATATTATTATTCGTGCTTGTCGGTGCAAGCGTTAATATTGATTACGCACTTAAAGCGGGAGTAGCCGCAATTATATTGATATTCTTAGTTTTTTGCTATTCCGCATGTTCGGCGTATTTATTTGTATGTTAAAAACTGATTTGAACTTAAAAAGAAAGACTGTTCTGTATGATAGCTTATCTGCCAAAGGCGACTGTTCAAAGCCGCAATAGGCGGAATACCGCTTTCTATGGGATTAAATTGCGGTGAAACAGTTTTAACCGTTGCGGTTTTGTCAATAATAATCACCGCACCGTTGGGAGCATTTTTGATAGACTTAACATATAAGAAACTATTGACAAAAAAACGCTTTACAAAAAGCAAATAAAATGATATAACTGTATTATATTTATTTTTTTAAAGGTGGTTTAGTTTATGAATGTAACATTAAAGCGTGACGGATTAACTTTGCGAGGCGAACTTTTAAAGCCGGACGTTGAAAAATGTCCGATACTTATTATATTTCACGGATTTATGGCGAATATAGGCAAAGATGATAAATCAATGTTTTATCAGATTGCACACGAATGTCTGAATAACGGTATCGCAACAATACGGTTTGATTTTGACGGTCACGGCGACAGTGACGGTGAATTTTGTGATATGAATGTATTAAGCGAAATACTTGATGCCGCTAAAATAATTGATTATGTCAGAGGACTTGATTTTGTTACCGAAATAAATATACTCGGTCATTCTCAAAAGGTGCTTTGGTTGGCGGTATGATGGCGGGATATTATCGTGAATGTATCAGTAAACTTATAATGCTTGCTCCTGCCGCAACGATTAAAGATGATTCTTTAATCGGCTCGTGTTTCGGTACTCCGTATGATATGATAAACGTACCGGATAAATTTCCTGTAAAAGATAATGAGGGTAATCATTATGAAGTCGGCGGTATATATTTCAGAGTTGCAAGAACATTACCGATTTATGAAACTACATCAATGTTCGGCGGTAAAACACTGATCATACATGGTACTGCCGATGACGCAGTTGGAGTTATCGGTTCTCGCAGATATAAAGAATGTATGCCGCATAATACCGAACTTGTATTAATTGAAGGTGAAGGACACGGTTTGGATAATTCATTGGATGATATAAAGAAACGTGTTATCGAGTTTTTGAAGAAATAATTATAAATTAATGTAGTTGAGGGGATTAAGTATGAAGAAAATAACAACATTTTTAATTGTGATGATAATTAGTTGCTCTTGTTTGCAAGTATCTGCAAATAACGATGTTTTAGAGGCAAAAAAGGCTAATTTTAATATAGTATTACATGGACGGCAAGAAAAATTTAACTTGCCTATAGCTACTATTAATGATAATACATATGTACCGCTAAAGGGAACTATGTGAAAAAAATTAAATATGAATTTATATTGGGATGCACACGATAAAAAGAAATCAGTATATATAAAAGACCCCATTAGCACCAATATCGACGAATGAACCTCAATCTACACAAAATCCATATAAACCAAATACAGAGCGAACAGCATATACTCTTAAAAGATTTTTTTTTTTAACAATAGATATGTCCATAAATGACATAATGGAGAGAATGGGAGAGCCAAGCTATTGGGACGGTTCAGGAGCACCGTGTATATGTATTATCAGATGGTAGTGAATTATCATTGGCTATGTATAGATATATTATTGAAACAAGAAAAAATCAGAAAAATCCAGGAGTAGTATTAGATATAAATGGAACTGATGTAATAATTAATTTTAATAGTGAAGGAACGATAAACATATATTAATTTTGTAGTGTTAAACGCATTGTATGACAGAAATAATTATAATCAGAGTTGAAATATACTCTGATTTTGTTTTGTTTATAAAATAAATGTGATATAATATAGTTGAGGTGAAAAAGATGGATTATAATGAATTAGAACCTAAGATAGTATTTCAATATTTCAAGGAAGTATCGAATAATCCGCATGGTTCTGGAAATATAGAAGAAATATCAAAATATTTAATGAATTTTGCAAAGGAACATAATCTTAAAAGCAATTTACGATTCCGGCAGAAATATTATAATTTTTAAAGACGGTACAAAAGGGTTTGAAAACAGTGAGCCTATTATTTTACAAGGTCATATGGATATGGTGTGTGACAAAGTACCGGATTGCACTATTGATATGTCTAAAGAGGGTTTGACATTGTGTACCGATGGTGAATATTTATGGGCTGACGGTACAACGCTTGGCGGTGACGACGGAATTGCGGTTGCTTATATACTTGCAATTCTTGCTTCAGACGATATACCTCATCCGCCTATTGAGGCAGTTATAACAAGAGATGAGGAAATAGGTCTTTTAGGTGCGGCTGAGCTTGAGACGTCATATCTGAAAGGTAAGCGTTTAATTAATATTGACAGTGAAGATGAAGGCATTTTTACCGCCGGTTGTGCCGGTGCAATGATTTATACTGCCAATATTCCGATAGAATTTGAAAACAGTGACAATAACACTTTGCGTATAGAAATAAGCGGTTTAAACGGAGGACACAGTGGTATTGATATTGGCAAGCAACGTGAAAATGCAATCAAATTATTAGGAAAATACTTTATGAGTTATCACAAGATTGTAAATTTTCTGTTTGCGATATAAATGGGGAGTTAGAGAAAACGTCATACCTAAGCAAGCATATGCCGTAATCTGTATAGAGGATACATCGAAATTAAAAGACATAGTCAAATACATAAAATCAGAATTAATCAATACAGAAAAAGACTTGAAAATAACTTTTTCAGAAACTGAAATCAGCAAAAAACTTTCAAAGCAAAGTACCGATAAAATAATAACATTTCTTACAAATACAAAATCTACCGCATTAAAGTTTAACAATAAAAATGAAGTGCTTACATCACTGAACTTAGGTGTTGTTTCGTTAGCGGATAATACATTTCAAGCAAGTTTTATGATTAGGTCCAATTTGAAGAATGAAAAAAAAAGAACAACAATCGGACATTTTAGATGAATTAGTGTTATCACTTGGCGGTTCATTTGAACATTCCGCCAAGCTATCCTGCATGGGAATATGCTGAAAATTCAAAATTAAGAGAAACTATGACTGCTGTATTTGAACGTTTATATGACAGAACGCCTAAAATCGAAACTATCCACGCAGGGTTGGAGTGCGGTATTATTGCCGATAAAATTAATAATCTTGACGCAGTATCAATAGGACCTAATATTTTAGAAATTCATACTCGAACGAGAAACTTGATATAGCTTCTACCAAACGCACATGGAAATTTTTAATTGAAATTTTAAAAGAATTAAAATAGCTTTTAACAGACAGAAATTCAAAATGAATTTCTGTCTGTTTTTGATTAAAAAATAAGTACAAAAAACATATCTGTGCATAAGAATAATTATTTGGGAATTAAAATACAGGCACAATATCCGGGGATAGGCTGATAGCAATAAATGGTAAGATGTTTGTCAATTTCGGTCAGGACTTGTTGCCGTTGAAACATCGGCATATGTAACCATGCAATATGACTGAATACAAAATCAACACCGTGACCTTTTTCATCAAAAACCAATTCAATAACACAGAAAGCAAGCGGTATTTTATCCCAAAGGGTACATTTTTCCAAAAAGACCTAAGGCCCGGCTTGGTAACAATAAAATATGACGGTAATCATATCGGCGGTCTTTTTTGGCGAAAAAACGGAAAAATGATGATTTTTGGAAATTGTTATTACACCGGAACAATAAACAGCGAGATTGGTGATTTCGGACATCTGACTAACAATTCAGAACATTATACAGTAAGAGATTTTTGCCAAAACAAGCGAAGAAATAGTATCGGAAGATGTTCTTATGAGCCTTAATTTGTATGCAAGAGCAAATAAGCCTAATGATACAGCTACTTTATTGGAAGTCAGAGAACGGTATCCCGGTATTAACTGAGGAAGAACAGGTTTTCCTGTCTACAATCACAAATAATCAACCAAATTATATCACGGTTGCAGCGAACGCAATGGCAGATACAAGTGTAGAGATTAAAACGGATAAAATTCCGTCTTATTTGAAACTTACCAAAATAACTGTAAATGATAATGAGATTAAAAGCAAATTCAGACGGCAAGTATATATTTACTATGCCCGAAAATGATGTTACGGTGGATGCTGATTTTGAGTTTATGCTTGAAAAAAAGATTCTTTGATAACTATATTGTTTCAACAGATGAGGAACTTTTGATTTTATCAAAGGCAGTAAATGACGGGTATGAGGCAGGAAACGTCGTTCTCACAGCAGATGTTACAGCCTCAACGGAAAAAAGGTTTTGAACCGATAGGTACAAATGACAATCCGTATAAAGGTAATTTTAACGGTAAAGGTCACACTGTAACGCTCGACATCACAAGCGGCACGAAAATATAACAGTACTGTAGCAACGGGCTTGTTTGGAATTACATCAGATGGCATACATAGGAAACCTTGTAATTAAGGGAAGTGTAGACGGCGGAGATGATACATCTTCATACCGGCGCACTTGTCGGCATAATGAAATCTAAGCGTGACTTGTATAATGTATACAGTGAAGTATCGGTAAGCGGCAGTGTTTTGTCGGCGGTTTTATCGGATACGCTCAGGGTGGTGTTACTTTTCGTAACGCAGTAAATAACGGTACGGCACCCCTCGGTCGGTGCATTTAGTAACGGCATATAATTATGATACTGCTTATTATAATTCGGAGAAAACAGTATCCGGTTATGACAATGACGAAAAAATAAAGTGACAACCAATATAGGTTGGATATAGCAAAGACAACGGAAGAACTTTTTCTCCGACAGTACAATGGATGCATTAAATGTAAAATGCGCAACGCAGTGGGTATATGTAATGGGACTTTGTAACGGAAAAAATGAAATTCAAACTGCAAAAATCGTAGAAAAATGCCCTGTGCCTGTATATGAAATTTATCACATATATGACGAGGATATTATTCAAACGTCCGCTGATTATTCAAGAGCCGGAAAGACGATTGAAGTAGAAGTAGATTTGTATAATGATTACAGCAACCTAATAAATTCAGTAAAGGAAATAAAGGTTACAGATTCAAAAGGAAAAAAGTGTCAAAGTTACAAAAACGAGCGATAACACATATGAATTTACAATGCCGAAAAGTCAGGTAAATATACAGGCAATATGTGATTATAATTTAACAACAGATTCCGAGGGTGTGTATTACATCTCTGATGCAGATGATTTGGTTGCGTTTTGCAAGAATCGTAGAGGCAGGTCAGACAGACGCAAATGCAAAAGGTAGTGGCTAAAAGTATTAACTACCGTGATTATAGCGGTTATTGGGCTTATTCAAATGTTGGATTGATAGGCAAAAACGCACCGTATACAGGTATTTGACGGAAACGGTGCAGAGATTACGGCAGACTGTATTGTTTGCCGAAACAGACGGTGCCGTTATTAAAAATGTTAATTATAAATTCCCATGTTTATAACGAAAAAATCAGCCGGTATTGTACAAGTTGCAAATAATACCAGTATAGATAACTGTGATGTATATATATCATTGAACTATGGCATATGGTGGTGGTCGCAGCCGAGGCTTATAATTCAACAATTACAAACTGCTGTGTAACCGCAACAGGTTATATATATGAATTTATGGTATTGTTTACTCAACATCGGGTAATACGGTTATCGCAAACTGTGTATTAAAAAACAGCGGTGTTAATGTGACAAGTCTTTACGGAGGTATTGTCGGTGAGGCATGCGGTAAAAACCGAAATATATAACTGTGCCAATAGTGATATAGGTTCAATTCACGCCGTTCGGGCGGTATAGTTTCGTATGCAGAAATGTCAGGACTTACTCTTGAAAATAATATGTATTATGAAGAAAAATGACTGTTATGATGTGTACTATGATATTGAAAAAGATGAGTGTATTTCCAAAATGGTAGATAAAGATTCTACGGTAAGCGAACAAGATGCGGATGGATTGTATATTCCGGCTAAGTTGAATGAATATGTCAGAGCAAACCCTAACCAAGTGAAAGGTACAACACTTAAAACGTGGGGCATTGACTATAATAATGAACCTTCTTTTGCAAATAATAAAAATCCGAGCTTTATTTAATAAAACAGAGTGGCGTTAAGGCTGACACTCTTATTAACGGGGACTATGCCCGCGGAGCATTACCGGGGAACAAGGTAACCGTTTGCGGTATTGCAGACGGTGCAGTAGTAGCCGTTACAGATGTAAACGGAAATGATATTAAGCACAACAAACGAAAACGGTTATGAATTTACAATGCCGAAATGTGATGTAACGGTATCTGCTGTGTTGGATACAGGTATCAGTGAAACAACAGTAATAGACGGCAAGACATACGTTGTTGTAAAAAACGCATCCGACTTTGTTAAAGCGGTAAAATCTATCGCAGACGGTAACAGCGAATTAAACGTATATATAGCCGAGAATATAAATCTTACGGCAGAGGAATTGGCTGAATATCCGATATATACTGATGAAATGAAACTTCAAAGTTATAATGGTATATTTGACGGTGCAGGCCATACCATTACATTTGACGGATTAAAACAATCAATGTTGTACTATATCGGTTCGGAAGGTATTATAAAAAATATTACTGTTGACGGCACAATATCTTCTATAAAAAGTGACAGCAGTGATGAAACAAGTGTAACAAGAGTCAATAGCATCGGGTATTGCCATGGCAAAATAACGGTCAAATCGTAAATTGTATCAATAAAGCCGACATAAGCGGTATAAAAGCCTCAGGTATAACTATATTAAAATAACGGTATTGTATATAACTGTATGAACAAGGGCATTATAACAGGCCCAAAACTTGCCGGAGCAATAACATGTTCAAATAGTTCAATGGTAATAATTGCTTCAAATGAGGGTAAAATAATCAATCAGAATGAAAATTCAAGTTGGAATAATATGACAGGCAACGATGATGACAACGGTTTATTAGTACAGGATTTTTCATCTGAAACCGAC
>VOFC01003146.1_pt1 | contig 49753 bp, 85 predicted proteins | sample 5384161 | NCBI WGS metagenome assembly VOFC01 (sample SAMN12384722, study PRJNA508395) | human gut metagenome | isolation source: healthy gut B | host: Homo sapiens | reverse complement strand
TCATCCGCGCCGCCGTCCAGCGCCCGGACGCGGTCATACCCGCGCCCTTGGCGGTGGCCATAATGACCGGGATGCGGCGCAGGGACGTCGGAGGCGCGCATGCGACCCAGCAGCTCCGTGCCGTCGATTCCGGGGAGCATCACGTCCAGCACCACCAGGTCGGGCTTTTCGCTTTGCAGGGCCTGCCAGAAGGCGGCGCCGTCGGTAAACCCTCGGCCTCCAGCCCGGCGGAATTCGCAGGGCGTACAGCTCGATATCGCGGATGCTGGCGTCATCCTCTACACCAGATCATGATGGGGTCCCTCCTTTTGGCTCAAGTGGCCTCGGTCTTGTGCACGCCGGTGACAGAAAACATCACCCACTCGGCGATGTTGGTGGCGTGGTCGCCGATACGTTCATAATACTTGGCGATCATCAGTAAAGTCAAGTGTGGCTTCACCGTCATCCACGTCCTTGGCGATACGGGGCTCCACCGCCAAGGGCACTTATGATGCACAGACGCTGCTGCTGGCCGCCGGAGAAAGCCCAGGGCATTCTTTTTCAGGCGGTCCTTTACCTCGTCCCAGATGGCGGCGTCCCGGAGAGACGCTCTACGATCTCGTCCAGCTTGGCCTTGCTGTGGAATGCCATGGGTGCGCGGGGCCGTAGGCCACGTTGTCGTAAATGCTCATGGGGAAGGGATTTGGCTTCTGGAACACCATGCCCACTTCCTGCGCAGGTTGTTGACCTCTGCCTGAAAAAATCCTGTCCTTGCTCTCGTAGCACACGTCTCTCGACCTTTACGCCGGGAATCAGATCATTCATACGGTCCAGCGTTTTAAGAAATGTGGATTTGCCGCAGCCGGAGGGGCCGATGAGGGCGGTAATGCTGTGCTCCGGGACGGCGATGTTAATGGATTTCAGTGCCTGGGTATCCCCGTACCAGAGCCACAGATTTTCCGCCGTAATAATATCGCCATTCGCTTCTTCCGTTTCATAATAACGCCCGGTCAGCATAGCCGCCACAGGTTGATGAGCAGGGCCAGCGCCATGAGGATGGCGGCGATGGCGAAGGCCGCATCGAACTCACCCTCCTCCTTGGCGTAGACATACAGGGCCACGGACAGTGTGGCACCGGAGCCCTCCAGCGTGGCCGCAGGCTGTTGTGATGGCGTGGGCGAAGCCCGCCGTGAACAGCAGCGCGGCAGACTCACCTAAAATACGTCCGATGGAGAGGATGCACCCGGTGACTACACCGTCCACGCAGTTGGGAAGCACTACCGTGCGGATGACCCGCCACTTCCCGCTCCCAGACCGAAGGCGCCCTCCCGGTAGCTCTGGGGTACAGTTTTCAGACTCTCCTGAGTGGTGCGCATCACCGTGGGCAGATTCATGATCACGAGGGTCAGCGGCGCCTGCCAGCAAGGCAAGTGCCGATGCCCAGTTATTGGAAAACAGCAGCATACCCACAAGGCCGTAGATGATGGAGGGAATGCCGGACAGGGTCTCGGCGGCATACTCGATGACCGCCACCACGCTCTTATTCTGGGCATACTCCGTCAAGTACACGGCGGCACCCACACCCAGCGGCAGCACGATCACCAATGTTGCCAGAACGATGCATACACCGTGTTGAGGATATCCGGCAGGATGCCGATGGAGCCGTCCTCAGATAGCTGGGCTTGGTGCTCAGCAGCTCCCATGTGATGTTGGGAATGCCCTTTCGCCAGAACGTAGACCATACGATAAGAAACAGTACCAGCCAGCGTCAGTCCGGCGGCCAGATACATCAGGTGGCAAGATACATCCCGCCCCGAACCGTCCAAGAAACAGCTTTCGTTTTTCTCATGGTCACTTTGCTTTGTCTCCGCTTGAGGAAGAAATTGAGAGCCGCATTCAGAAGCATAATGAACAGGAACAGCACCAGCGCAATGGAGAACAGCGCCTGTTTTGCAGGCCGCTGGAATAGGACATTTCGCTTGCCACCGCCGTAGTGAGGAAACGCACGCTTTGAAACAGGGTGGGCATATTGGCGACATTGCCCGATACCATCATGACGGCCATGGCCTCGCCAATGGCGCGGCCTACGCCCAGCACCACCGCTGCGGCGATGCCGCTCCTTGCAGCGGGTACGGACACACTGAAGAAGGTCTCCTCAGGAGACGCACCCAGCGCAAGGGAAGCGTCCTCGTATTCCTTCGGCACCGGCGTCCAGCGCCGTGACAGACACCTTGATGATGCTGGGCAGGATCATAATGGCCAGCACAATGATGGCCGCCAGCAGGCTGGATCCGTCCGGCACATATGAAAGATCTGACGCACCGCCGGCACCAGCACCATCATACCGACAAGACCATATACCACCGACGGAATGCCCGCCAGCAGGGAAACCGCCTGCTCCATGGCGGACGGGCTTTTTTCCGGCGCCATTTTTGCCAGGAACACGGCGGTCAAAAGCCAACGGGCACGCCCAGCACGATGGCACCCGGCAGTGCCGTACACACTGGTGAGGATAAAGGGCAGGATGCCGAACTTGAGGCTCGGCTGCGTTAGAGGTCCCACTCGGGCCAAAGAGGAACTGTAAAAGGCCGATCTGCTTGATGGCGGGAATTCCGGAAATAATTAAGTATATGGTGATCAGAAGCACACAGCCCACGGTGATCCAGTCCGAGAATCAGGAAAATACCGTGGACGACGGCCTCAAAAATCGTTTTTGATTTTATGTTATGCACCTCGAGAAGGTTTACCATCTTACCGAATTGAGAAAAGGCACCGCGCCGCCGCCGTTCCGTTTGCTTAGCCGTTGGCGGGAACCACACCGGAAGCGGTGATGATGTCTGGCCTGCACCCTTGGTGGCGTAGTCGAAGAACGCCTGGGCGGCGGGGAGAGCTTGGTGCCGTCCTTGGTCACCAGCACGAAGGGGCGCTGGATGAGGTATGTGCCGTCCTTGACGGTATCCTCGCTGGGGGCGACTCCCGCCACGCTGAGTGCCTTGACGGTATCCTTGATGGATGCCAGAGAGGCGTAGCCGATGGCATTGGGGTTCTGGCTGACGGCGGTGATGACATCACCGGTGGAGGTCAGCTCCTGGCGGTACCGGCACTCATCCTTGGTGCCGCTGATGGATTCGAAGCCATCCCGGGTACCGCTGGCGGCCTCGCGGCCGATGAGGACCACCTCGGCGTCATTGCCGCCCATGTCCTTCCAGTTGGGGAGGTCGATGTCACTTGTCGGGCCGTCGGAGCCGGTGTCTCGCTGCCGCAGGCGTTTTGGATAACCAGTGCAATCCCTTCATAGTACCTCATTTTTTCGTCGTTTTGGATAAACTCTTTGGTGCCGGTTTTCGGTCTTGGCCCAATGTAAAGGGAAAAATCCCAGCTGTAAAATCCATGTAAAATAAAAACCGGGAAAAGCTTTTTGCGTTCAGCCGTGGAATACGGTACAATGGCCATACATCAGGCGCAGAAAATGTGCAAAAACGCTGAAAGGAAGGAATAAGGAGTATGAAGAAAAAGCTGCTGTCTTTGCTGCTTGCCCTGGCCATGGTGTTCACCCTGGCGGCCTGCGGCGAAAAGAAACCCGACCCCGGCAAGGACGCCACCGCCACGGAGCCGGTGGTCATCCTGCACACCAACGATGTGCACGGCGCTGTTTCCAATTACGCCAAGGTAGCGGCGCTGGCCAGCCAGTATGAGTCTGAGGGCGCGTATGTGCTGATCCTGGACGCCGGCGACTTCAGTCAGGGCGACACCGCTGTGAGTGTGTCTGAGGGTGCAACGGCTGTGGAGCTGATGAACATGGTGGGCTACGACGCTGTGGCGCTGGGCAACCACGAGTTCGACTACGGCTTTGAGGCGCTGAAGAAGAACATGGAGAACGCCCAGTTCCCCGTGCTGGCCGCCAACGTGAAGTACAACGGCGAGCTGGCCTTTGACGATGCGGCCGTGTTCACCACCCCCGTGCGGCACCAAGATCGGCGTGTTCGGCCTGGACACCCCGGAGACCGCCACCAAGGCCCATCCCGCCAAGATCCAGGGTGTGACCTTTGCCAGCGGCGAGGAGTTGTACCAGATCGCGCAGGATATGGTGAAGATGCTGCGTGAGGACGAGGGCTGCAACTACGTTATCTGCCTGGGCCACCTGGGCATCGACGATGAGACCGCTGCCACCGGCAACCGCTCTATCGACCTGCTGAACAAGGTCACCGGCATCGACGTGTTCATCGACGGTCACTCTCATTCCACTGAGGAGGAGATCGTTGAGAAGACCAACACGGACCGCAAGGTGGGCGACACTATCCTGACCTCTACCGGCACGAAGCTGGAGAACATCGGCGTTGTGACCATCAAGGACAGCACCATCACCACCACGTGCTTGTCCACCGAGGACATGGGGGCGGCCGACGACGCCATCGCCGCCCGCGCCGCCGCCATCATCGCCGAGATCGAGGCCGAGTACGGCAAGGTGTTCGCCAAGACCGAGGTGACGCTGAACGGCGAGAAGGACCCCGGCAACCGCACGCAGGAGACCAATCTGGGCGACCTGATTACCGACGCGCTGGTGTGGGGCGCTGAGCAGCAGGGCGAGACTGTTGACGCGGCCATCACCAACGGCGGCGGCATCCGCGCCACCATTGAGGCCGGCGACATCACCAAGAAGGACGTGTTCACCGTTCTGCCCTTCGGCAACACCTTGAGCATCATCAAGATCACCGGTACGGAGCTGCTGGAAGTGCTGGAGGCCTCCACCTTCTGCACGCCGGAGCTTCTTCTCGATGCCCTCGCCGGTCTGGAAGGCGAACGGCATCGTCAACACGAACTTGACGGACTACATCACCACCGCCGCCCAGCTTCTTGGCGGCGTCGGCGGCGCATCCACGTGCCCTCCACGCTGCCTCACGGCGGTCCTTTTTATGTCGCCGGCGGACGAACTCCATCTGCAGCAGGCAGTTCTCCTCGTAGAACTTGTTCATCTTGCCCATGACGATCTTCTCCTTGACGGACCTGCCCAGCTTCTTGGCTTGGAGGCCATCTTGGGATCGTTGAAGATGTCATCAGGACGCCATCTGCAGCAGATCTTCTTCTCCTTGTCCAGGACGTCCCTTGGGCCTCGACCATGGGACTTATCCCAGAAGCGGGGATTCAGAGCCAGCGATCTGCATGGCAACGTTCTTGCCGATCTCGATCTCGGTGCGCGATGCCGCCCTCCACAGCCAGATTCACCAGCACGCCGATCTTGCCGCCGGCATGGACATAACCCACGCTGGTGTTGTCGGAGAAGCGGACAAAGCGGCGGATCTGCAGGTTTTCACCGATAGACATGACCTTCTCGGGCATGGTCTCAGCCACGGTCAGGTCAGTCCCGGGATACTTGCAGTTCATCAGGGCATCCACGTCGGCGGGATCGTTATCCAGAACGGCCTTGGCGATATCCTTGACGAATGCGACAAAGGAATCGCTCTTGGCGCAGAAGTCGGTCTCGCAGTTGACTTCCACCAGTGCGCCCACGCCGTTCTCCACCAGCGCAAAGGACATACCCTCGGCGGCGATGCGGCCGGCCTTCTTGGCGGCCTTGGCCAGGCCCTTCTCACGCAGGTAGTCTACGGCCTTGTCCATGTCGCCGTCGGTCTCCGTCAGTGCCTTCTTGCAATCCATCATGCCCACGCTGGTCATCTCGCGCAGGGTCTTCACATCAGCAGCAGTAAAAAGCCATTTGTATTTCCTCCTGTAAAAGTTGAATTAAAAGGGGCAGGGCATACACCCTGCCCCGTGGTTACGCGGTATCTATCGAGTTGGCTTACTCGGCGTCCTTGGCGGCGGCCTCCTCCACCTGCTCACCCTGACGGCCCTCGATCATCGCGTTGGCCATGATGGAGGAGATCAGCTTGATGGCGCGGATGGCGTCATCGTTGCCGGGGATGGGATAGTCGATCTCATCGGGATCGCAGTTGGTATCGGCGATGGCCACAACGGGAATACCCAGACGGTGCGCCTCGGCGATGGCGTTGCGCTCCTTACGGGTGTCCACGATGAACAGAGCGCCGGGCAGCTTCTTCATTTCCTTCACGCCGCCCAGATACTTCTCCAGCTTCTCGATCTCGCCCAGGTGCTTGATGACTTCCTTCTTGGGCAGCATATCGAAGGTACCGTCAGCCTGCATGGTCTTCAGCTGGTTCAGACGGTCGACACGGGTACGCATGGTCTTGAAGTTGGTCAGCATGCCGCCGAGCCAGCGGGCGTTCACATAGTACTGCCCGCAGCGGGAAGCCTCGTCCTTGATGGCCTCCTGGGCCTGCTTCTTGGTACCCACGAAGAGCAGGGTCTGGCCGTTCTCCGGACAGCTGACGCACGAAAGCATAGGCCTCCTCCAGCTTCTTCACGGTCTTCTGCAGTTCTTGGCGGCGGCACTGCACAGGATGCCCATGTCCGGGTACTGACGGGCCAGGTCGGCCATCTCGGCGGCGTGGTCCGGCTCCATGTGGTGGACCACCAGATAGTCCGGTGCTCTGCCGTTCAGGACGTGGGCCACATTTTCACGGAAGGTGGTACGCACGGCGCTGTCCACCGTGTCGAACAGGACAGTCTTGTCGTCCAGCAGGAGATAGCTGTTGAAGCTGACGCCGTCGGGCACGCCGAACACGCCCCTCGAACAGGGCCAGACGGCGGCAATCCGCGCCCACCCAGGTGTAGTCGTCGTTGACTTTTCTGATGCAATACATGGTCATTCATCCTTTCCATGATCTTTTCAGGGGTATTATAGCAGTATTGTCAAGCTTTTCCAGCACCGAAATGCGAAAAACAGCGCCCTGCCTTCGGCAGAGCGCTGTATGTGCACAAGATTTACGCCTTCTTGGCGATGTCACACAGGGCGGTAAAAGCCACGCTGTCGTTGATAGCCATCTCGGAAAGCATCTTGCGGTTGATCTGGATGCCGGCGACCTTCAGACCGTGCATGAAGGTGGAGTAGTTCAGACCGTTGGGCTTCACAGCGGCGGAGATACGGGTGATCCACAGCTGACGGAAGTCCCGCTTCTTCAGACGGCGGCCCACATAGGCGTAGGTCAGAGACTTCATGACCTGCTCGTTGGCCATCTTGAAATGCTTGGACTTTGCACCCCAGTAGCCCTTAGCCAGCTTCAGCGTCTTGTTTCTTCTTTTTACGCGCCATCATTGCGCCTTTAACTCTTGCCATATTCTAATTGCCTCCTATTCTAACGAAAACGTATCTTATTTGTAAGGGATCATCTTGCGGATGGTCGCCTCGGTGGTGCAGTCAGCATAGGTGGTGCTGCGCAGACGACGGCCACGCTTGGTGTCCTTTTTGGTCAGGATGTGGCTCTTGAAAGCGTGGGCTCTCTTGACCTTGCCGGACTTCGTCAGATTGAAGCGCTTTTTGCGCCGCTATGGGTCTTCAGTTTAGGCATAGTTGTTTTCTCCTTCCAATATGATCCTTTGCGAATGAAATGCTTATTTGCCGACCTTGGGGGACAGGAAAATAGACATATTCCGCCCTCCAGCTTGGCGGCTTTGTCCAGGGTGGACACCTCGGTACACAGCTCGGCGAACTTGTTGAGCAGATCGCGTCCGATCTCGGTGTGCGCCATCTCGCGGCCGCGGAAGCGGACGCTGACCTTGACGCGGTTGCCGTCGTTCAGGAATTTCTGAGCGGCCTTGACCTTGGTGTTGAAGTCGCCCACGTCGATGCCCGGAGACATACGGATCTCCTTGATCTCGACAACGTGCTGGTTCTTTTCTGGCTTCCTTCTCGCGCTTGCTCTGCTCGAACTTGTACTTGCCGTAGTTCATCAGCTTGCACACCGGAGGCGTTGCCTGCGGAGAGATCTTTACCAGATCCAGGCCCTGCTCCTCTGCGGTACGCAGCGCCTCTCGCCGGACACAATGCCCAGCTGCTCGCCATTCTCGCCGATCAGTCGGATCTCCTTGTCGGTGATCTCCTCGTTCAGTTGATGCTGTACCTTGCTAATACCGAAGCACCTCCAATCCAAAATAAAAACGCGGACGCTCCGGGCATCCGCGAAACAACACAAACAGCCCTTTCGGGCGCTTGTATGACGCTGTTGACCTCTTTGCCGTTGCTGGAGGTGAGGCGGATGCACCGACCTTCTTTGTTTTCTCGGATATTTTATACTATCCCGGCGTGTTTGTCAACGGCTTTTTCCAGAATTTTTTTACATATTTTCTGCGGCGGCGGTGAAACTATGGTTGTACCTTAGGTACAAAGGGTACAGAAAATGGAGGTATATCTCATGGATAACACGAAGAACACCAAAAACACCAAGAACACCAACACCACCACCGACAACACGGAAAACACCAATACCAAGAACGCCAAGAACGCGAAAAACTGCAAAATAACTTCTTCATGTCTTCGTATAAAGGGAGGGGCCGGACGGCCCCTCCCTTTATATCCATCAATGCTCCGTCTTGCCCAGATACTCCTCCAGTGTGATATCCCGGTTGAAGATCTCCTGTGCCGCGTCCTTGCCCACATAGCGGTAGTGCCACGGCTCATAGATGATACCGGTGATATCGGTCTTTCCGTTGGGGTAGCGGTGGATGAAGCCGTACCGCCAGGAATTGGCCATGAGCCACTTCTGGGTCTCCGTGCTCTCCTGAGCAGAGGTCAGGTCCTGCATATTGGCGTCCACCAGGTCCACCGCCAGGCCCAGCTGATGCTCGCTGGTGCCGGGGATGGCCACGGCCTTGGCCGCCTCGGTTTTGGCCTCGTCCTCACTCATGCCGCTGCTGATGAGCCGCTGCACCTTGTTGTCGTACAGGCTCTGCTGCGTTTCCTGCGTGCGGTAACTGGAGCAGTTGACCGGGCTGTAGCCCGCCGCCTTGCAAGCGTTGATCATCTCCATATACGCCTCATAGCAGCGGCTGTCCACCCGGTGGCCGTCATCCAGCGTCACCAGGTCCACCGTCCAATCATCGGGGCAGCGGGTTCCAGGGGTTCACCAGTGTCAGCAGCTCGTCGTCCACGATGACGTTATCCGGTGTCGTAGTGTCGCCTACATTGTCCACGGGCTGATTCGTGTTCTGGGCGTCGTCCGCCGGGGCATCGTCCTTTGCAGCCCTTTGATGATGAATATCGCACCCACGATGATGCCGGCCAGCAACACGGCGGCGATGGTGCGGTTCCGCATGGCCTCCCGGTAGCGCTTCTGCCGGCGGCGTTCTCTTTCGTAATCCATTCTGTTACCTCAATTCCTCGGGGTATACCCCCGTCTCGTGCAGTTTGATAAGCTCCCGTGCCACACGGGCCCGGTCCTCATGATACGTCATGCCGAACCAGCGGTCCGCCGACTTCAGCACGCTGACACGCAGCTCTCCGCCGCCAGCAGGTCGCCCACCATGGTGGGCAGCATACACTCGGCTTTCACCGACTGCCCCGCCTCGCTGCGGAGGAAGTCGTGGAAATACGTCTCCAACGCGTCGAAGACGGAGGGGGCAAAGCCCCAGAAGTTCATGGACACCACCGTGTCGCCGTCCAGCACCGCTCCGGTATCCTCGTCCCGGATGACGCCGTCCTGCAGCAGGGCGATCTTCAGCGTCTCGCGGATGTCGCTGAGATACCCGTCCTTCACATGGCACACACCCCGGGACACGGTGCCGTGGGCGCTGACGGTGTTCTTCAGCAGATAGCCCACCATGGCGGCAGCGCCCGCCTCCGGCAGGCGCTGCAGCTCCGCATATATGGTGCGGTAAGCGTCCGCGCCGTAGAAATCGTCGGCGTTGATGACGCAGAAGGGCTCGTGTACGATATCGCGGGTACACAGCACCGCGTGGGCCGTGCCGAAGGGCTTTGTCCGCCCCGCCGGCTTTGTATACCACGCCGGCAGTGTCGTGTCGTCCTGATAGGCGTAACGGACCTCCACGGGCCGCCCGTCCGCCGTGTGCAGCCGGGACGCCATTTTGCCGCACAGGCGCTCCATCAACTCCCGCATATCCGGCTTGATGATGAACACGACCTTGTCAAAGCCCGCCCGCACCGCGTCGTACACACCGTACTCCATCAGTATCTCTCCGTGGGGCCCCACGCCGTCGGTCTGCTTGCTGCCGCCGTAGCGGGAACCGATCCCCCGCCGCCATGATGACCAGCGCTGCGTGCATAGTCTTTCCTCCTTGATTTTTCATAGCTACCATCATACCACGGATGGCAAAAAAAAACAAGCGCATTTCAAGCGTCTTAATAGAAAGTTAAGGCATTTGGAAGAAAATACCCGGGAACTACTGGATTTTTCCTTTTCCGCCGTGTATAATGATTTTTTGCGGCCAGCTGCCGCGCGAGATGAGAGAAATAGAGTCATAAGGAGAGAACCGCCATGTCCGCCACGCAAAAAAGTCATGGGCCATGTGTACGCCATTTTCACCATTCTGGTGTGGGGCAGCTGCTTCGTGCTGACCAAGCAGATGCTCACCGCCTATACCGCTATCCAGATCATCCCCCTGCGGATGGGCCTGGCCTATATCACGCTGTGGGCGCTGCGGCCCAAGACTCTGAAGCTCCCCTGGAAGGACGAGCTGATGTTCATCCTCATCGGCGTTACCGGCGGCAGCTTCTACTTCTTCCTGCAGAATACAGCGCTGACCTACACCTTCGCCGCCAATGTCAGCATCATCATCGCCCTGTCCCCCATCCTGACGGTCATTTTGGCCCAGCTGTTCTCCCGCAATGGCGAGCGCCTGGGTAAATTTGTGTACATCGGCGCGGTCATCGCCATCGCCGGTGTGGTGCTGGTGGTGCTCAACGGCCAGCTGACCTTCCACCTGAACCCTCTGGGTGATCTGATCGCCCTGGCCGCCGCCCTCATGTGGGCCGTGTACTCCATCCTTATCAAGAAATACACCGAGCAGTACGACAACTTCCTGGTCACCCGCCGGGTCATGCTGTGGGCCTTCATCACCGCCGTACCGCTGATGCTGCTGACGGACGGTATGCCCGACCTGCACCCCTGTTCACCCAGACCAACGTCCTGCTGAGCTGGCTGTTCCTGGGCGTGTTCGGCAACGCCGTATGCTTCGCCATCTGGAACATCGCCTTCCAGCGGCTGGGCGTGGTCATCACCAACAACTACCTGTACGCCTCCCTTCGTGACGCTGGTGGTGGGCTACCTGCTGCTGGACGAGCAGATCACGGTGATGAGCGTCATCGGTGCGGTGCTGATCACCGTAGGGCGTCATCGTGGCGTTGAAGAAGCCCAAGGAGAGCATCTGACCTCCCGTACATACAAAAACCGTGCGCCGCACAGCCGCGCACGGTTTTTTGTTGATTTTCCCCCGCCTGATGGTATACTTGCAGCAGGTACAACACCGTAAAGGAGGGCTCCCCATGCGACAGATATGTACATCCCGCAAGGTCTGGCTTCCCATCCTGCTGCTGTTCACCGCCGTATTCATTTTCGCCTGCTGGGACAGGGGCGTGGCCATCGACTTCGACGGCACCGGCCTGTACCATGCCAGCCCGCTCGATTCTGCCATCGAGACCGTTCCCGTTTCCTTCCACGGCCAGCTGCGCAAAGAACGTTTACACCGGCAGCTGCGACATACCCGGTGTACTCCAGTGTGACGACCTCTGCGTCATCTTCCGCGGCGACGAGAGCACCGATGTCTACTGCCGCGACCAAGCCTACCCGAACCCACGCCCATCCACAGCATCACCCTTTGACCGGGTGCAGAGCGCTGCGCCGAGATCCGCCTGTGGAGCGAATATACCGTGGAGGGCGACCACGTCCTCGCCACCTTTGACCCGCTCATGCACCCCACCCCTCACCGTCACCGAGTGAGACAGTCCCCCATAACGCACCGCATCCCCGGCACACGCCGGGGATGCGCTTTTTCTGTTGTTCATCTTTTCCCCAGGCGACTGAACCACCAGAAGGTCAGCGGCCACACGCACCCGGCGAACAGCACCACCAGCAGGTAGCGGATGCCCCCGGCGATGGCGGCGTTGCCGCCCAGCAGCGCGATCAGCAGCGCTTTCAGCCCGGAGCGTATGGCCAGCAGACAGCCAAAGCCCACTGCCAGCTTGATGAGCTGCGCCCACCACACCGCCTGTGTCTCGAACCGTATGTGCTTCCGGTCAGCAATGTTGGACACCAGCATACCCAGTGTGGCGCCCAGCAGCTTCCAGCCGTTCTCCAGCGCGCTGACGTAGTTGGCGGTGTCCTCAGCGGCAGCACCCGTATCCCCCGCAGGTACAGATACCCCAACGAAGGCCCCGCTGCACACCACCATAGCCAGTATGGTGTACGTCAGCACCACCGGCCGCCGGTCGGCCTCCTCCATCAGCGGATAGACCACCAGCACCAGCACCGCCGCGATCAGGAACGACACGCCCACATCCAGCGGCGTGTGGACACCCAGATACATCCGGCTGAACGCGATGAGCACCGTCAGCACGACCAGCACCACCCGCAGCCAGCCGCGGCGAGTATACCGGGCGATGCCGCCATAGGTGGCCACGGCGTTCTGTGTGTGACCGCTGGGAAGGAATACCCCGTGGCCTCCGCCCGGGCAGACTCCACAATGGTGAAATCCGGGTCCTGTATCCACGGCCGGGGCACGCAGAGTATTTTTCAGGAATTGATTGATGACCGTGCCAAAGAAGCCCACGATCATCAGGTAATAGCCCTCGCGCTTGCTGACGCACCAGAACACCGTCACGGCGATGACCATGAAGAACAGCTCGCCGCCCAGCAGCGTGATGACCGACATGATCTTATCCAGCGCAGGCGTGCGGATGCTCTCCAGCGCGTACAAAACTCCCATAAAGTCTCCCTCCTTTATGTTCTTCCGCTATTCTACTACACTTTTCTCCGCCGTGCAAGTGCAAGCGTTGACTGCCCCGCGGCAGCGTGCTATACTGTGGAAAAATGCAAGGAGGCCCCGCCATGAAGCCTGAAGAGCTGCTCTCCGTCCTGCACACCGCCAACCGTCTGAAGGACACCACCCGCCACTGCTGGACGCCTGGGAACCGTCACGAGAGCGTGGCCGACCACAGCTGGCGGCTGGCGCTGACGGCCTTCTTCCTCCGGGATGATTTCCCGGAGACGGATATGGACAAGGTCATTAAAATGTGCCTGATCCACGACCTGGGCGAGTGCTTTACCGGCGACATCCCCAGCTTTCTCAAGACCGACGCCGACACAGCGAAGGAGGACGCCCTCCTGATCAATGGGTGGAGACGCTGCCCCAGCCTTACCGCACGGAGATGGCCGCCCTGTACGCGGAGATGGACGCGCTGGAGACGCCGGAGGCCCGGCTCTACAAGGCGCTGGACAAGCTGGAGGCCGTCATCGCCCACAACGAGTCCCCCATCTCCTCCTGGCTGCCCCGGGAGTACGACCTGAACCTGACCTACGCCGACGGATCGAAGGGTTCGTACTCTTTTTTCTGTATATTCCGATAAAACTGCAATCGGCACATTGGTTTTTCCTGAAAATCTTCTGTAGAATGAAAGCACCAAAAACACAGGAGGTTTTTGCGATGAAAAGTATTTATGAAGAAGCAGGCGGCACATACACCCGGCAGGGCGATTATGAACTACCCAATCTAAAAGTATCACCCGAAAAAGAAATTGAAATCGGAGTTTGGGGACAGCGATACCGGCGGTATTTAAAGCAGTATCACAAAATTCGGTATTACAATCTGCTGACTTCCGGAACGCTGAACGGACATCTGGCAGAGGTAGATCAACAGGCGGAGCGGATGTTTCAGTTGCTTGTATCCGTACTTTCTAAGCAGGAAAATGTCACAGAAAGACTGAAAGTTAACCGCCCTATGGAGTGGGTGCAAAAAGACGAACAGCATCCGAAACCGAGCTGCTGAAATCGTCAACAGCGAGTTGCTTTACATATGAAAGAGCAGAAATATCATTTTTCTCTTTCGGAAAGTGAGCGAAGATTTCTCATTCAAAATCTCATTTGGTTTCAGAACACACTGCGGCGGGAAGGGCACTACACCGACACTGTAGATGCTTTAGTTATTAAGCTTTCAAAAGCAAAGCTGAAAAAATTAGGGTAACATAGAACGAACCGGAGAAAGCAACACAGCCTTCTCCGGTTTTTTTCTGTATCATCTTAGCGAGCAGACTGTTTGTATCCCCATACGGCTGCAAACAGTGATTCTCGTTAGGGCGCTGCCCTAAGACCCGATTGATTCTATATGTATTTAACCGGCGTACTTCTTGAAATCGCCTGAGAAAGAAGTCTTTGAAGTATCTTGATTTTCGTATTCGGCAACTGAATAGCATTTATCTTATCCATATACTCATCGCTGAAAATGTCCACCGATATATGCTTTCCGGTTTCAAATAATTCCTCAATGCCATCAGACTGAATTGCACCCTCAAGCATTTTGCGGACACGAGCGTTCATCTGCTCAATATCCGGTGCATCGCCTTTTGTCAACTTGAAAAGGATAGAACGGACAGCACAATAAAAATGGATATAATCCTTATCTTCATCAGAGAATTTCTCACTTGAACTACAAAGATTAAATGCCTGCTTCATTCTCTTGACTGCTGCCATAAATCTTCATCATCTTTATTACGAGTCATAACCAACTTGATTTTTTCCATTGGCTTCAACTCTTTTTTATCTTTCTCACTCAGAACAACACCATCATCACAAATCTTCTTTTGACTGTCCATTTCGGTCTTGACGGTGCCTGTGAAATACAAAAGGATATGGGTCGGAAAACAATTTTTACTGGACTACGCTTTAAAAAACCGTCGACGGCATTTCGGACGAATGGCGGAAAACGGAGAGGTCGGGACGATCATCGTAAAGGATGTTTCCCGCTTCGGCCGTGAGCAGGTCGAGATGGGCAGGCTGACGCAGGTGGTCTATCCGTCTCTCGGCATTACCTTTATCGCCATACAGGGAAAACATCAATTCCACGACCGGCGAAGGAATGGAAATGCTGCCCTTTTACAGCATCTTCAACGAGTGGTATGCGGCGCAGACTTCCAAGAAAATCCGTGCGGTCAATGAGATGAAAGCCTCTCTCAGGGCAGGTGGGTTGCTTCTACGGTTGCCTATGGATACAAAAGCTCGAAGGAGGCAAAGAGCAGTGGTATATCGACGAGCCAGCGGCGCAAATCGTCCGAAGGATATTCGCCCTCTGCCTTGCCGGGAAAGGTCCGACGCAGATCGCACGGCTGCTGGAAAAAGAAAAATTTTGACACCAACAGCATATTTCCACTCGATTGGAAGAAAGACAAGCAAACCCTGCTCCCGCAAATATTTATGGCTGGTCTGAAAGCACAGTAGAGTATATTCTGGATAATAGGCAGTACACGGGTTGCACGGTAAACGGGAAATCCACGACAGTCAGCTACAAGGTGCATAAGGTGATTGAAAATCCGAAAGAGGAATATCAGATCATTCCCAACACGCAGGAGGCAATCATTGATGAGAATGTGTGGCTGAGGGTGCAGGAACTCAGGAAGAACAAACGCAGACCGACAAAGACAAATCGGAAAAGTTTGTTTTCCGGGCTGGTATTCTGTGCCGACTGCAAATCAAAGCTGCACTTCTGCGCCGCCAAGTCACTGAAACGCAATCAGGAGTTTTTCCGCTGCGCCAACTACAAGGACGGCAGAGGAAGCTGTACCATCCATTTCATTCGGGATGTGGTGTTAGAAATGATTGTGAAGGAAGCGGTTGCGGGTTTGGCGGATTTTGTACGCTGCTATGAGTCGGTATTTCTCTATATGCAGAAGCAGAAATGCGGGGAATTCCAGAAAAACGGCAACAGGAATTGAAGCTTTCTATTGAAAGCAGCAGAAAGCGGATTGCCGATCTGGACAAGCTGTTCAGCCGGATTTACGAGGACAATGTGATTGGGAAGCTGTCGGACGAACGCTATGCAAGGATGGCGGCGGAGTATGAGTCCGAGCAGAAAGAACTGCTGGAAAAGGTCAAAGAGGAAGAAAAAGCAGCTGTCTGAAATGGAGCAGAAATCGGTGGATATGCGGCTGCTTTTACAGGGGTTGCGGAATTTACCGATATGAAAGAACTGACGCCGACGATTGTCAACAAGCTGATCCGGCGCATTGAGGTACACAATCCGGAAAAGAAACACGCTCATAAGTCAGTAAAGGTGGATATCTATTTCACGGCGGTAGGCTTAGTAAGCTTGCCGGACGAGCAGGAAATCCGAAAATGATGGAACAGATACGCAGCGCCTCACAGCTCCCAAAGCAGCTCACCGCATAAAAAAAACGAAAACGGTGTAACCCGCCACATATCGGGTTACACCATCTTCTACATTTTTACTGCCTTATCAGCACGGGGCATTTGCCGGGAAGCTTTTTATTCACCCGCTGCCGCCAGCAGCGCATCGGACAGCCTCGCGTACTCCCCAGGCCCAGGGCCTCGCCCCGCACGGTGGGGGACAGGCCGCAGCCGGCGGCGATGGCCGCCAGCTGCTCCTTAGGCAGCTGCCAGCCGGTCTGCAGGCTGTTCACCAGCGTCTTGCGCCGCAGGGCAAAGCCCGCGCGCACCGTCCGCCAGAAGGCCTCCTCGCTCCGCACCTGTACCGGCGGGGCCTTTCTTGTAACGCAGCGCACAACGGCGGATGTCACCTTGGGCGGCGGCATGGAAGCAGCTGTTGGGCACCTCGAACAGCAGTTCCGGCACGGTGTAGTACTGCATCAGCAGGGAAAACGCGCCGTAATCCGCCGTGCCCGGCTTCGCGCAGATCCGCAGGGCTACCTCTTTTTGAATGAGCACCGTCAGCTGCCGGAAACACCCGGCCCGGACACAGGCCGTAAGGAAACGGTGTGGTGATGTTGTAGGGCAGGTTGGCGCACAGCACCGCCGGCAAGCCCGGAAACTTCTCCGTCGTCACCGCCGCCAGGTCCAGCGCCATCACGTCGCCCTCGATCAGGGTGAAGTTGTCATAGTCCGCCATAGTCTCCGCCAGCACCGGCGGCAGGCGCTGTCCAGCTCCACCGACACCACCTTTTCCGCCCGCCGGGCCAGCTGCACCGTCAGTGCGCCGATGCCGGGGCCTACCTCCAGCACGCCGCAGCCGGGAACGCAGCCCGCCGCGGCGATATCCTCCGCCACGTCACCCCGGATGAGAAAGTTCTGTCCCAGCGCCTTGGCAAAGTGAAAGCCGTGCCGCGCCAGCAGTGCCTGTATATCGTTCCGATCGCACAGATCCATCGTGTTTCTCCTTCACTGCATATTGCCGCCATTGTACCACCTTTTCCCCACCCGCGCAACGAAAAGCCGGAAAAAGTTTGTCTTTCTCCGTGCCGCGTCCCCTAAAACTTGACAAAATTGGAAGATAGTGCTATACTCCACGGGTATTGCTAATTGGTAACAAAAGTTACAAATTGTTTCAATTTTTATTGTCCGCCCTGTTTGAACACCTCCCGGGGCGGCTATACTGCGAGGTACTATGGAACAAACAGTCGTCACACAACCGAAGCGCTTGCAGCCGAAAAAAGCCGCGGCGCCGCATCACGCCGGCCACGGTGTGCCAGGCAATCCACGATGTGCCCTACATCGTGGCTCGGGCCCTGATCCGCGCCGTGCGCGCAGTGGGCCACTGCTTTGCCTGGACCTGGGACGCCATCGCTTCCGACGTCAGGGCCAACTGGCGCGCCTTCTGCTGCGGACGACTGGTGACCGGCTGCCGTGACGCCCTGCGTTCCCCGGCCCCTGCGGGAGGTGCACCACATCATGCGCGATCATCCCTCTATCCGCGCCATCACCATGATCGCCGCCACAGCGGTGATCTTCGCCGCCGCCGTTATGGCGGAGCCGGTATGCACCATGGACGCCATCTGCATCGTGGGGGACGGCGACGGTCCCCCCACGTACTGGACGAGCGCAGCGAGGAGCGCACCTATGACGATCTGCTGCTGCGCCGCAGCCTGGGCGACAAGTCCATGCAGCTGCTGCTGGAGCCGGGCCGCACCGTCACCATCACCCACGGCGACGACACACACACCCCACCACCGAGGCCGAGCGCCTGTCCTCCCTGCTGCGGCGCAGCGGCATCCGTCTGGGTGAGGACGAGATGGTGGAGCTGAATGTCGCCGGCGAGGACCCCGCCATCCGCATCAGCGATACGCTGACCTACCAGCACTATGTCACTGTGGAGACGGACTACAAGATCCTTCGCTCACCGGATCCCCTGATGGACAAGGGCACCGAGGAGATCATCCGCAAGGGTATCCCCGGCCAGATCGTGGAGACGTATGAGGACACTGTGGTCAGCGGTGAGGTAGTATCTACCAAGTATATCGGTGCCAGCCACGACACCTCACACGCGGAGCTGGTGCGCTACGGCACCCGCGTCTACGAGGTGGAGGAGGGCGACACCATCGAAAAAGACTTCCCCAACGAGGTGGGCGAGGGCGGCTACCTGCTGTTCGCCTCCGGCGACACCATGACCTATAACAAGGTGATGCTCTGCTCCTCCACCGCCTACTACAGCGGCGGCGACGGCGGCGCGGCCTGGACCACGGCGGTGGGTGCCGCGGTGGGCGTGGGCACCGTGGCCGTAGACCCCAAGGTGATCCCCTACTACACCAAAATGTTCATCCAGACCACCAACGGCCGCCGTGTCTACGGCATGGGCACCGCCCTGGACTGCGGCGGCGCCGTCAAGGGCAACATCGTGGACCTGTGGTTCCCCACCAAGGCGGACTGCTACTCCTGGGGCCGCCGAAACGTCACCGTGTATATTCTGGATAAAAGGCAAGCTAAGAGCATGGCCCCGGCGGCCATGCTCTTTCCCCGCAGCCCCGGTGTGAGCCGGGGGGCGCTTTTTTATTCTCCGTAGTGCACGTGCAGCAGCGCGTGACACTTTTCCTCGCCGTACTCCCTGAGTAAAGACGTGACGATGGGGTTTTTCTCCGCCCGCTTGAACATAGCGGAGGCATCGGCGGCATACAGTCCCTCGCCCCGCTTCTTCTTCACGTTGCTCAGCCCATAGGGCTGGCCCGCGCCGCCCACGCAACCGCCCTGGCAGGTCATGACCTCTACCAGGTGGTAGAAAGCACTTGCCCGCTTCGATATCCGCGATCAGCTCCGTTCCACATGGCGGATGGATCCGTCTCCCCGCAGATCGGTGACACGGACGGCCCGCAGCGCATTCTTGCTCTTGTCCGGCAGACAGTAGCGCACCACGGCCTCGGCCACGCCGCCGGTGACGCCGTAGATCACGGCAGCGCCGGAGCCCAGGCCGAAGGGCAGGTCCGGAGCCTCCGGCTCCAGCTCGTCCAGCTGGATGCCCGTCTCACGGATCATGTCCACCAGCTCCCGGGTAGTCAGCACCAGATCCACATCCGGCCGACCGTTATGGACGAACTCGGCCGCGCCGCCTCCATCTTCTTGGCAGTGCAGGGCATAATGGCGATGTTGTAGGTAGTCCGCCCGTCGGCGGCATCTTTTTCGGCGTATTTGTCACGGATGACGGAGGCGAACATCTCCATGGGCGATTTGCAGGTGGAGATATGCTTCAGATACTTAGGGGCGTTGAGCTCCAGATACTTCACCCAGGCGGGACAGCAGCTGGTGAACATGGGGAACGGCCCGCCGTTTTTCAGCCGCTGCAAAAACTCCTCCGCCTCTCAGTCCATGGTGGTCATATCGGCGGCGAAGTTGGTGTCGTATACCTCGTCCACACCCATGAGCTTCAGCGCCGGGTCATCTTGTCAATGACGTTCACGCCTGCCGGAATGCCCAAAAGGCCTCACCCACCGCCACACGGACGGCAGGCGCGATCTGCACCACCACACGCTTTTGGGGGTCGTGAATGGCCGCCCACGCGGTGCCGATCTGATCGTTAACGGTGATAGCGCCGGTGGTGCACACGGCGGCGCACTGGCCGCAGCCCACGCACTTCGTCTCGCCCAGCTTTTTGTCAAAGGCGGGCATCACCTGCAGCTCGCTGCCGCGGAAGGCAAAGTTCAGGATGCCCTGGCCCTGGATCTCCTCGCACACCCGCACGCAGTCGCCGCAGAGGATGCACTTGTTGGGGTCACGGAAGACCGCGTAGCTGGTGTAATCCATCTCGTACCGGGGCTTATTGTTGCGGGAAACGGATATGCCGCACGCCAAAGCGCGCTGGGCCAGCTCCTGCAGACGGCAGTTGCCGCTCTTGGCACAGTTGGTGCAGCTGCGGTCGTGGGACGCCAGGATCAGCTCCAGGATCATGCGCCGGTGCCGCAAAAGCCGCGCGGTGTTGGTGCGGATCGACAGCCCGTCCCGGGGCTCCATGGAGCAGGAGGCGTCGATCTTCCGGGTCCTCGTCCTCCACGACGCACATCCGGCACGCGCCGTAGACGCTCAGATCGGAATAATAGCAGAAGGTGGGAATGTCGATTCCGGCCTTGCGGATAACGGAGAGCACGTTGTTTTCGCCGTCAAACGGCACCCGCTGCCCGTCGATGACCATAATTCCCTTTGCCATGGCTCACTCCTCCTCGATGGCATCAATCGCGCCGAAGGGGCACGGCTCCCCAGCAAGCACCGCAGTGGATACACTTTCGTTGGTTCAATGACGTAGGGCATGGATGTGGCCGGAGATAGCCTCCATGGGACAGTTCCGCCACTTGCCGCAGCCCTTGCACTTGCTCCGGCGTCGATGGTGGGATGGGCGCTTGCGGCCGTTGCAGATGGGACAGTGGTGATCCACCACATGGTTCAGATACTCGTTTCGGAAATAGCGCAGGGTGCTCAGCACGGGCTTGCAGGCCGTCTGCCCCAGGCCGCACAGGGCGGTGGAGCGGAGATGGTATCTGACAGCTTCTCCAGCAGGTCCAGGTCCTCGAGAGAGCCCTTATTGCCATGATGCGGTCTAAAATCTCCAGCATCCGCTTGGTGCCCTCCCGGCAGGGAACGCACTTGCCGCAGCTTTCGTTCTGGGTGAACTCCATGAAGAAGCGGGCAACCTCCACCATGCAGGTGTCCTCGTCCATGACCACCAGGCCGCCGGAGCCGATAATGGCCCCCAGCTTCTTCAGCGAGTCAAAGTCCATGGGGTGGTCCAGGTGCTCCTCGGGGAGGCAGCCGCCGGCGGGCCCGCCGATCTGCACGGCCTTGAACTTCTTGCCGTCGCGGATACCGCCGCCGATGTCGAAGACGACCTCCCGGGGTGGCGCCCATAGGCACCTCCACGAGTCCCGTATTGACCACATTGCCCGTGAGGGCAAGGTCTTGGTGCCGGCGCTGGCCTTGGTGCCGATGGAGCGGTACCACGTCCACGCCGTTGCGAATGATGTTCATGGGGGACGTTGGCGTACGTCTCCACATTGTTCAGGACCGTGGGCTTCTCCACAGGCCCTGGTCTACGGTCCGGGGGGGCTTTACGCGGGGCATGCCGCGCTTGCCCTCGATAGAGGCGGTGAATGCGCTGCCCTCGCCGCAGACGAAGGCGCCGGCGCCGCGGTTGATGTGGATGCGGAAGCTGAACTCACTGCCCATGATGTCGTCGCCCAGCAGTCCGGCCGCCGCAGCCTTGTCGATGGCCACCTGCAAACGCTTCACCGCCAGCGGATACTCGGCGCGGACGTAGATGTAGCCCTCCGTGGCTGCCCGGTGGCTTAGCGCCGGCGATCATCATGCCCTCCAGCACGGAGTGGGGATTGCCCTCCATGATGGAGCGGTCCATGAACGCGCCCGGGTCACCCTCGTCGCCGTTGCAGACGATGTACTTCACGGTTCCTCTGCCTGCTTGGCGCACGCTGTTCCCACTTACTGTCCGGCGGGAAACCCGCCGCCGCCCCGGCCCCGCAGACCGGAGTCGGAGATCTCCCTGCAGATCGCCGCGCCATCCATGTCGAACAGTGCCTTTTCAAAGGCGATGTACCCGCCCTTAGCAATGTATTCCTCCAGATTTTCCGCGTCACTGGCGCCGCAGCTGGCCAGCACCACCCGGTGCTGCTTCTTGTAAAAGGGGATGTCCTCCTGCCGGGGATAGGACACGCCGTCCTGGTGATAGGTCAGCCGTTCGATGACCTCGCCGCCCAGCAGCGTTCTCTCCACGATCTCGCGGCAATCCTCCGGCTTCACGCGGACATACATCACACCCAGCGGCTCGATATGCACCAGCGGTCCCATCTCGCAGAAGCCGTGGCAGCCACTCATCTTGATGTGCAGGCTCTTCTCCGCGTCGCCGTGGTGGGTCAGGCCCACATACACCTGCAGTCCCCGCTGGGCACACTCCTCCCGCAGGTTCTCATACACCTTCATGGACCCGCTGGCGATACAGCCCGTACCGGCACAGATCAGCACGTTCAGGGATGATCTGCTCCGTTCCAGCGCCTCCGCCGCCTGTTCGTGCATGGCGCGGAAGCCCTCCCGTGTCAGCTTGCTCATTCCGCCGCCTCCTTTCCGCGAATGGCCTCCAACTCCGCCAGAGCCGCCTCCGGCGTCATTTTCGCGTGGACCTCACCGTCCACCGTCATCACCGGCGCCAGGCCGCAGGCACCCAGACAGGCCACCGTCTCCAGCGTAAATACGCCGTCGGCGCTGGTCCTGCGCTTGCCGTCCAGCTTCAGGTACTCATAGATCGCGTCGTAGATAGGCCCGGACTTCCGCACATGACAGGCTGTGCCGTCACAGACCTTGATGATGTGCTTTCCCTTGGGCTCCAGCGAGAAATTCTCATAAAACGTGGCCACGCTGTACACCCGTGAGACGCTGATGTGCAGCATATCCGCCACCAGTTCCATATTCTCCTGGCTCAGGTAGTTCTCCGACGCCTGTATCTCCTGCAAAATGGCGATGAGCTTCGCGCTGTCGCAGTCATGGGCCCGGACGATGGCCACCGTTTTCTCCTGTTCCGATCTCATGCTCTCTCCTCCTAAAACGTGTTGAACGCCGTGTCGCTTAGCCTGTTAATTTTCTAACACTCCACCCGTACTGTACCATAGGCCCGCCCGCCTTGCAACAGCAAAAGAGGGGAAATTCTCGCCGTGCGAACTTTTCTCCACCCTGCACAAAAACGTCCCCGCTTTTTTGCCTTAAACGGCAAAAAGCAAGGGGGCATAACTTTTTTTCATGGCTTCGACAGCATAAGTGCCCCCCGCAGGCCCATGGGCCTGCGGGGGGCACTCTCTGTTTACATGATACCGGACTTTTCCTTGCTGGCGGCGATGGCCGCGTTCAGTCTTCGGGCCGGGTAATATACCAGCAGGCCGAACACCGTGAACAGCGCGCACATGCCCAGCAGCACCAGCGCGCAGCGCAGGTATGTGTCGCCGTACATACCGCCCACCGTCTCCCGGATCATGTCCATGCCGTAGTGGAAGGGCATGAAGGGATACAGTGTCTGGAACAGCTGCGGCAGCACGTGTACCAGGTATGAGCCGCCGGACCCGGCCACCTGAATGACCATGATAACGACCGACAGCGCCATGCCCACGTTGTCCAGGGCATACACCAGCGCGTAGTTCATGCTGGCGAAGTTCAGTGAGCACAGGCAGCAGGCCAGCACGAACAGCGCCGGCTCCGCCGTCTCCATCCCCACGAAGTACAGGCACCCGAAGGCCGTCACCAGCGCCTGGGCCATGGCCATCAGGAAGAAGGTGGCGAACCGCCCGAAATACCGCTCCACGGCCCGGCACCCGGCAAACTCCGGCTGGGTCACCGGTACCTTCAGCATCACGGCGGTCAGCAGGCTGCCCACAAACAGCGCCAGCATGACGTAGTAGGGCGACATGGCCGCGCCGTAGTCCTTGATCTCATAGATGATCTCCGTGTTCAGCTGCACCGGCGAGCTGAGGTAGTCCGCCATGCTTTCGGCATCGCTGCTCTCCATCAGCTCCGTAAAGCGCTTGAAGGCTTCGCTCTCCGTTACCCGGCGCACATCGTCCTCGATGTCCGCCAGATACGTCTCCACCGTGTTGGCCAGGGGTGATGCCCGCGTCCAGCGTAGGCTGTACGGTGGTCATGGCATCGGCGTAGCTGTCCAGCGTGCCGGACACCTCCCCAGGCTGCCGCCCACGGCCCCCAGCAGCTGCTGGACGGACCGCAGCGTGGTCTGAGCCTGTGCCCCGGTGGTGTGCAGGTATTCGTTGACCTCCTTATTGGTCTGCACCGCCGCAGCCAGCAGCTCCTGCCGCACCTGATGCAGCATATCCAGCACCGGTCCCTGCAGGGCCGATGGCTCCAGCGTATCCACCAGCGTGTCCAGCGCCTGCAGATCGGCGATAGCCGTCTCCAGCTGCGCCTTCACGGCCTCGTCCTCGGCGGCCGCCAGCTGGTCCTCCAGTGCGGCGATGGCCGCCTGTATCTTCCGGTGCAGGTCCGCCTTCAGCGCTTCGTCGGCGGCAGAGGTATCCATACTCCGCAGGGCATCCTCGATGTCGCCCAGTACCTTATCCGTGTTGTTCAGCACCGTCAGCAGGTCGCTGTACGCCGTGTCCGCCGCGCTCAGGCCCGTGCTGATAAGCTGCACCGTGCTGCCCGCCGCCGCGTCGGCATCCTCCACCGTTCCCCGTGCGTCCGCGATGGTCACGGACGCCGCGGTCAGCAGCCCATCCGCCCCGTTCATCACGTCCTTCAGCGACAGCAGCACCTTCTGCAGCTGCGCCATCTCCTGCCGCGCACCGGTCAGCTTATCCATAATGCCGTCCGCCAGCGCCTCCGAGTCCAGCCCCATGGCCTTGAACACGGAGCCCGCCGTGGTCAGCGCCTCGGCAGCCTTGCCTATGACCGTGGTGTTGATCTGCTCCTGCACGGCGGTCTTGGCCTTGCTGGTGATCTTGGGAGCGATGGCGTTCTTCTTCTCGTTCTCGTAATACTGTATTTGCGGGTGGCGCAGATCGCCGGACAGAATACTCACAAAATCCTCGGTAAAATTCCTCCGGCACGATCAACGCCGCGTAGTAGTCGCCGGACTCCACCCCGTCCAGGGCCTCCGCCCGGCTGTCCACGAACACCCAGCCCATCTGGTCGTTGCTCTCCAGTCCCTGCAGCACCAGCGCGCCGATGTTCACCTCCAGACCCAGCACCTCGCAGCCCGCGTCCTCGCTGGCCACCGCCACGCTGATGCGGCTGGTGGACGCCGTGCCGTAGGGGGTCCCAGTTGGACAGGATGTTGAACCAGGCATACAGACACGGCACCAGGCACAATCCCAGCAGCACCACCACCGCCACCACACTGGCCGTCAGCCGCCGCCAGTCGGCGCGAAAGATATTCCAGATGTTCTTCATCGGTCCACCTGCCCTTCCCGGCTCTCCGCCGCACCGCGCCGCAGGTCATCGGACAGCCCCTGTATCGCCCGGGTCAGCGCGTCCAGATCGGACGCCAGCTTCTCCGGTCGTCCAGCAGCCGTTCCAGCACCCGCGCGCCGCTGTATACCGGCGCGGCAGGCATCGGGGCGTTGTCTGCCTGCGGCGCTCCGCCGTGCACCTCCCGCAGTATCTCGTCCACGGAATATGCCTCCGGCTCCGGCGCTGCCGGTGCCTTTGTGACCGGCGTCTCCGGCACAGGCTCCGCGGATATGTCCTCCGCTGCCGCAGCCGTCTCCTCCGGGCACAGGCTCCGTCTCCGGCATCTCCTGTTCCTCCCGGGCGCCGTGGCGCAGCAGCAGACCCATCCGGGGCACCTTGGGCAGCTCCGGCAGCTCCAGCAGTGTGCCCAGGCTCTCCTGCTCCATCTGGGTGATGTTCTCCAGCTTCTTTTGCAGCTCATAGTCCGCGTACTCCACGGCGATCAGATATGCCGCCACTGCGAACATGGACAGTATCCACAGCATCAGGGTGAACACCTTGTTCCCCCGCCAGAAACATCAGCAGCATCAATCCCAGCGTCACCGCCAGCAGCATCCGCATACCGACGCGTATGCGCCGCCGGTTGTTCCGGTGCAGGGTGCTGACCTCCTCCAGCAGGCGGTCATACAACTCCTGATAGTCCCGTTCTTTTGTCATCGGTCAACACCTCCTTTCACAGCAGCTCCGTCTCCTCCAGCTTCTCCTCCATAAAGTGGTTCAGTCCCATGAAGGGCCGCCGCACCAGCAGGCCGATCAGCAGCGCCGCCGCGGCGAACAGCAGCAGGAAGCCGATCTGCTTCAGCCAGTAGTAATTCCCGTACATCCCACAGATGCACTCGCGCATGGCGTCGATGGCATAGGGGAAGGGGAAGAAGCGATAGATCTTCTGGTAAATGGCCGGCAGCAGCTCGATGGGGAACGTGCCGGAGGAGCCTGCGATCTGCATGACCATGATGACCACCACAATGGCCTTGCCCACATCGCCGAAGGACAGCGCCAGCGAGTAGATCAGCAGGCTGAATGTGAAGGCCGTCAGCGCGCCCGTGAGATACAGCATCCCCGGGTGCAGGCACTGCACCTTCAGTATGTACAGATCGCCGGTGACGATGACCGCCGCCTGTATCTGGCTCAGCACGAAAAAGAACAAGTACCGCCCGAAAGTACAGCTCCGCCGGCTTGGGTCGATCAGGCCCGTCCGTCCGGGCGTGTATCTTGATGAGGGATGACAATCATCACGCCGCCCACCCAGATGGCCAGCACCGTGTAGAACGGCGTCGCCGCGCCGAGCCGTAGTTGGCGATGGATACACCGCATTCACGCTGGTCTGCACCATTTCCGGAAAATACTGGCCGTACACCGCCGGGTCGCCGCCCAGGATATTCACCAGCGTATCCATGTATTCGTCTGTGGTCAGCCCCTCCAGGTCGTCTATGCAGTGCTCTCCAGCGAGGTCAGCAGCTTCTCCGTAGCCGGCCGCAGCAGCGCCATGGTGTCGCCCACAGCGTCAGCGGTCTCCGCCAGCGCGGTCTTCATGGCCTTGCGTCTCCAGCCAGCGCAGCCATGCCCTCCATGGTGTCCGCCACCTGACCGGCTACGGTGTCCAGTTCCTTTTGCAGCGCCTTTGAAGTCACGGGGATCCTGTCCACCATCGTCCGGATGGACTTCACCAAAATGCGTCGCAGTCCGCCAGCAGGTCGGCAGAATCACGGACTCTCCGCCAGCGCCCGCAGCTTCGCCGCCAGACGCGTACACTCGGCGGAAATGGCTCGCGCCTGCTCTGCCGCGGCCGGCGGCCTCCATCTCGAGATCCTCCGCCCACCGATCCAACGCGTGGCCGCCGCCTTTTTCCATGGTCTGGGCCGCCGCATCCTCCTGAATCTGGGGCTGCTGAGCGTCCACGGCAATCCGTTCGCATTCTCAATGGCGCTGTTCAGCCGATCCAGCGCCCGTTCCACCCAGGGCCAGGGCCGTGTTCAGCTGCAGCTGTATCTCCGCCGCCGTCTGCTGCAGCTGTGCGCCGTCCGGCAGGTTCTTGTTGATATTGGCCACGGCCGCCTCCAGCGCCGCCGCGCTGCTCTCCGACACGCCGCTGCCGCCCGCCGCCTCAAAAGGCATCCATCATCCGCCCGCAGGCGTGCAGCAGGTCCTGGGCCTGGTACAGCACGCCCTTCAACAGCGCCTCCGGATCGTCGGCGGTCAGGTCCGCCGCCAGCAGATTGCTCTGCTCCATGATGCCGTCGATGACCACCTCCAGATAGTTTTCACTGATGGAGCGCTTCAGCGTCTCCACCGCCGTGTCGGTGATCTTGGTGGCCACGGCGTTCTTCTTGGCGTTTTCGTAGTAGGTGATGGCCGGGCTTTCCCGTCCAGTCCGTCAGCATCCGAAACATATTCCGGCTGAACTGCTTGTCGATGCCCACCGCCGCGTAGTAGTCCCCGGACTCCACGCCGCCCTTGGCCTCCTCCTCGGTGTCCACGATGACCCAGTTGATGGACGTGGCCTCCCGCAGGTCGGCCACCACGTCGTTGCCCTTGTTCTCGTAGGTGCCGTCCTCATCGGTATAGCCCTCGTCCAGCGACGCCACCGCGATGGATATCCCCGGTGTTGCCGTAGGGGTCCCAGTTGGAGTAGATATTCAGCCAGGCGTACAGGCTGGGCAGCAGGGCGATGGCGACCACCACCACGCAGGCGAAAAGCACTTGCTCAGCGTCCGTATATCGGTTTTGAATACCGTCCAGATATTACGCATACTGCCTCCTTACGCGCGGCACGCCGCGCTGTATATAAAGCTGTCGTTAACAATAGTGTATCAGTATGTATTATACAGAAAGCCGCCATGATTTGTCCACACAAAACCCGTTTTTTGCCCAAAAATACAGAAAAGAGACGGCTCCCGCCGTCTCTTTCGTTCTACTCTTTTTTCTGTATCCTCCGCCACGATGCGGTAGTAGGTATTCCCCGTCAGCTTGTACACGATGGCATACAGCACCGCGAACACCGCAAAGCTCACCGCCGTTGTGCCGATCAGCAGCCCCCGTTGTCCAGATTGAACAGGATCAGCAGCTTGTGGATGAACGGGAACGCGAAGCACAGGTGCACGCCCGCCAGCACCAGCGGCAGATAGAACACCGTAAGCAGCTGGCTGTTGATGCTCCGCCGGATCTCGGTTTTGGTCATGCCCACCTTCTGCATAATGTCGAAGCGGGACTGATCCTCATAGCCCTCGGAGAGCTGCTTATAGTACAGGATAGCCACTGCCGCGAAGATGAACACGATACTCAGCATGATGCCCAGGAAGAACAGACCGCCGTAGGTGCCGTAGAAGTCTGCCCGATTGGCGGCCTTGGACTCCACGCTGACGCCCACGCCCCAGTCACTGCTGACGCCCGCCAGATAGCCGTTCAGCGCGTCCTCCAGATTGGGCGTTGTTCCGTCGATGTTCCCTGCTGGTTTTCCGGCAGATCGGTGTCGAAAGCGTAGTGCCACGTGGCCGTGAGATACCACCCGTACTTCTCGCTCAGTCCGTCCTCCAGCTCCTGCACGAACTGTGTGAAGTGCGGTATGACCACCATAAGGGTCGGGGTGATATCCGCCGTGAAGGGGCCGCTCAGCGGCGGAATGTCCCGATCCATGACCCGGAACGTCCATTTCCCGTCGACGGTCAGGGTGTCGTAAGGGAAATCCGTCCGCAGAGCCGCCACATACACCTGCCCGTCGTTCAGCGTCAGGCTCTGCCCCGTGGCGGCGTTATAGTCCTCCAGCGGCAGGAAATGCAGCTGCGTCACACGGGTGCTGTCCGCTGCGGACGCACCGGCGTTGCCCAACCGCAGATCCCCGCCGTCCGGCAGACCGCTGACGCTGATCTCACGGTATGTCGCCACATTACTGGTCTGCCCGCCGAAGTTGAAAAACGGTGCTCTCCACACCCCTGACGCAGCTGCTCCGCCTCCGCCTCGTCCAGCGGATGATCGCTTCTGCCGTATACCGCCACGTCCATGTCGCGGGGATACCGGGCATTCACCGCGTCCTCCTGCCCCACATACAGGCAGGTGGTGGAGGAGATCATCACCAGCACCATGGTGGCCAGAATGCAGACCGAGGCAAGACCCGCGCCGTTGCGCTTCATGCGGTAGGCCATGGAGGACACGGACACGAAGTGCTGGGGCCGGTAGTAGTATTTTTTGTTCCTTTGCAAGCCGCGGCACAGCGTCACCGAGCCGCTGATAAACAGCAGATAGGTGGCGATGATGACCATGATGACCGCCGCAAAGAACCACGTCAGCGCCGCCAGTGGTTCCCTGATGGACACCGCCAGCCAGTAGGCCCCGGCCAGCAGCACCGCCCCCGCCGCCGTCAGCACCCACTGCGCCTTGGGCGGCTTCTCGCCCACGCTCTCGCTGCGCAGCAGCCCCACCGCGCTGACGCCGTGCAGCTGCCGCAGCCCGTTCAGCAATATCAGCGCGTGGATGGCCGCAAACAACGCCGCCGCAGCCAGCAGAGACGATACGGACACCGTCAGGGTATAGGTCACGGGCACCTGCAAAGCCGCACCATACCCAACTCCGCCAGCTTATACAGTACCACGCCCAGAAGCAGTCCCGTCCCCGTGGTCAGGCCATAGGTGATGACCGTCTCCCCAGCAGAATGCGGGCGATGTTGCCCTTGCCCATACCCAGCACATTGTACAGGCCAAACTCCCTCCCGGCGGCGAATGAGGAACGAGGGGTATAGAACAGAAATATCAGCGCAAACACGGCGATGACCACCGTGCCCAGCCGCAGTATGATGGCGCTGCTGCCGCCGCCGGACATATGCTCCAGCACCGGCGAGCCGGACAGCCCCGTAAGAATGTAGAACATCAGCACCATCCCGGCGCAGCTCAGCAGATACGGCAGGTACAGCCGCCTGTTTTTCATGCCCGTCCAGGCCAGCCGGGCGTATAATGTCTTTTTCCCTCATGCCGGTTCACCGCCCGACTGCAGCATGGTCAGCGTGTCGGAGATGCGCTGATAGAACCGGGTGTCGTCGTCCTCGCCCCGGTACAGCTGGTGGAACACCTGGCCGTCCTTGATGAACAGCACCCGGCCCGCCCGGCTGGCGGCCTTCACGGAGTGTGTCACCATCAGTATGGTCTGCCCTGCCCGGTTGATGGCGGCGAACAGCCGCAGCAGCTCGTCGGTGGAGCCGCTGTCCAGTGCGCCGGTAGGCTCATCCGCCAGCAGCAGCTTTGGCTCGGTGATGATGGCCCGGGCCACGGCCGCCCGCTGCTTCTGCCCGCCGGAGACCTCATAGGGGTACTTCTTCAAAAGCTCCGTCAGTCCCAGCTCCCGGGCGACAGGCAGCAGCCGCGCCCGCATATCCTCGTAAGACATTCCCATCAGCACCAGCGGCAGATAGATGTTGTCCTCCAGCGTGAACGTATCCAGCAGGTTGAACTCCTGGAACACAAATCCCAGGTTGTCCCGGCGGAAGGCCGCCGCGTCCCTCTCCCGTATCTTGCCCAGCTCATGGCCGTCCAGCCGCACCGTACCCGCCGTGGGCTCGTCCAGCGCCGCCAGAATGTTCAGCAGCGTGGTCTTGCCGCTGCCGGACTCACCCATGATAGCCACATACTCGCCCTGCTCCACGGTAAAGCTGACATTCCGCAGCGCCTCTACACGGCTGCCGCCCAGCCGCGAGGTGTATACCTTCCGCAGCCCACTGACTTCCAAAATGCTCATAGCATGACCTCCTTTATCTTACAAGGCCATTATAGTCCGGGTCCTTCCCCCCCTAATCCATCGCTTTGCCTTACCAAAAACGAACAACTCTGTCACCTTTCACTCCGGCAGGTTTGCAAATCGCCGCGGCCCAGCGTCAGCCTTACCGTGGTGCCCGCACCGGGCGCGGACTCGATCCGTATCTCGTGCCGCAGATTGCGGCATATCCGCCGGCACAGGTACAGCCCGATGCCGCTGGACCGGCGGTCCAGCCGCCCGTTCTGCCCGGTATAGCCCATGTCAAATACCCGGGGCAGGTCCTCCGGCGCGATGCCCATGCCGCTGTCCCGGATGCACAGATCGTCTCCCTCCCGGTAGATCCGGACGGTCCCCTGTCCTGCCCGGTGTACTTCAGGGCATTGCTCAGCAGCTGCTCCACCACAAAGGTCAGCCACTTGCCGTCCGTCACTGTCTCCCATTCCACCGGCGTGTAGTCCAGCGCGATGCGCCGGTCAATGAACTCCCCGGCGAACCGCCGCACAGCGGCGCACACCACGTCATCCACGGCGCACGTTCGTATCACGTAGTCGCTGCCGCCCTCCTCCAGCCGCAGATAGGTCAGTGCCATCTCCACGTACTGCTCCACCCGGCCCAGCTCCGTCATCAGCCGTCGGGCGGCCGGCGTGTCCTCCCCCTGCAGGGTCAGGCGCATGGCGGCGATGGGCGTCTTGATCTGGTGCACCCATGCGGTGTAATAGGCCGTCATATCCTCCCACCGGGCGGCGCGCGCCGTCTCCTGCCGGCACAGCTCCCGCCGCAGCGTCTCCACCACGGCGGCGCAGTCCGCCCCCCTCCACGGTGGTCATGGCCGGCAGGTCCAGCAGCACCGCCTCGCCCGCCCTCACGCAGACGCTTCAGCGCCTTGTGCCGCCGTGCCGCGCGGCCGTAATCCCACGCCGCAAGGCACGCCCCCAGCAGAACGCACAGCCCTGCCGGATAGCCCACCGCCGCCAGCGGCAGGCCGTACAGGGCAAAGGACACGGCAAACACCCCGACAAACAGCAGAAATGCCGCCAGCATCAGCCGACGCTCCTTCAGATATGCTTTGAGCAGCTCCATATCTCTCACTCCACGATGTACCCCACCCCATGCCGGGTGGCGATAAAGTCCACAAGCCCCACGCCTGCCAGCTTCCGCCGCAGGCGGTCACATTGACGGTCAGCGTGTTCTCATCCACAAAGCTGTCCGTCTCCCATAGCCGCTGCATCAGCTTCTCCCGGCTGACCACCTTCCCGGCGCTCTCCATCAGGCAGGACAAAATACGGTACTCATTCTTGGTCAGCTCCACCGTCTGCCCCTGATAGGTCAGCTTCTGGTCGTCGGCGGACAGCTGCGCGCCCCGCCTCTCCCGCAGCACCGCCGGCGCCGCCATGTCATAGCTGCGCCGCAGCATGGCCTGTACCTTAGCCATCAGAACACCGCCGTCAAAGGGCTTGGCGATAAAATCGTCCGCGCCGAAATTCATGGCCATGATGACGTTCATGTTATCACCGGCCGACCTCCGGCAACACCGGCATCGGTCTGGCTGCCGTGGCAGCTGCCAAGGGCTATCGCATCATCATCGTCATGCCCGAGACCATGAGCGTCGAGCGCCGCCAGCTGATGAAGGCCTACGGCGCAGAGCTGGTGCTCAGCGAGGGTGCAAAGGGCATGAAGGGTGCCATCGCCAAGGCCGATGAGCTGGCAAAAGAGATCCCCAACTCCTTCATCCCCGGTCAGTTCGTCAACCCCGCCAACCCCAAGGCCCACATCGACACCACCGGCCCCGAGATCTGGGAGGACACGGACGGCAAGGTGGACATCTTCGTGGCCGGCGTCGGCACCGGCGGCACCATCACCGGCGTGGGCCAGTACCTCAAGAGCAAGAATCCCGGCGTCAAGGTCGTGGCCGTTGAGCCCGCTACCTCTCCTGTCCTGAGCAAGGGTACCGCCGGTGCGCACAAGATCCAGGGCATCGGCGCCGGCTTTGTGCCCGACGTGCTGGACACCAAGATCTATGACGAGATCATCCCCGTGGAAAACGAGGACGCCTTTGCCACCGGCCGCCTGATCGGCCACAATCAGACCACCCAGCGGCTGGTTGGGCAAGTATTTGTCCAAATTGGACGCGGAAATGACGGTCGAGGGCAACACCATCCGCCTCGGCACACTCCTCATAGATGAAAGCGGCAGCGGTATGCTGACCTACTCGGTGGAGAATCGGACGGCGTGAAGTATACAGACGCAGGATACGGCGAAGCCGTGGATATGTCCGCTGAGCCGTCCATGGCTGGACAGTGCGCCCGACGCACAGGGTTACGGCGGTACCTGCATCAGCAGCAGATGCCATGTGGACGAGGATGCCAGCACCGATACCCTGCCTGCAGGTGGTGCTCTATTTTGCAGCCGGTAAGACATTCCAGAAGGGCGATGATTTCTACTTCACCGTGTACGACAGTGCTAGCCAGCCCTACTCCATCTCTATCCAGCCCCAGACTTACGTGCCCGTCAAGACCATGACTGCCAAAAACGGCGAGATCGTGACGCTCTCTGCCCTGGGCATGACCATCGTAAATCCCGACCCCAGCCGCGAAATACACACTGACGAGGTGCTGGTCAACGCCAAGGACGGCAGCAGCTTCGCCGTGGAAAGCAGCAGCAAAAACCTGATGAACTGGGTCATCGGCTCCATTACCGGCGACGGTCAAGCTGCCTTTGAAAACTACACCTATGTGTTCAATCGGCTGGTAGATGTGAACGAGGTCGGGTCTGTGACGCTGACAGGCTATTACTACAACCTGGACGGCTCCGATAACGACACCGTATCCCTGACCTATCAGCCCTGAACAGGCAAAAAAGAACCGCCCGCGGGCGGTTCTTTTTTTCGCTTATATCACATAATTGTCCCCGGCTGGGGCGTTCATCAGATCCGCCAGCGTGATGTGGGTGAAGTAGTCCCGCGTCAGCTTGTAGAATCCCCTGCCACACGCCCAGCGTCCGGCACTCCCCCGGCCCGCTGGCACACCGGGCGTCCGGCTGCAGGCAGGTGACCGGTGCCAGATCGGCCTCCGCCAGCTCCAGTATCTCCCAGAGGTGTAGTCCTCCGGCTCCCGCGTCAGGCGGTAGCCGCCGCCGATGCCGTGGACGCTCTCCACCAGGCCGGCGGCTTTCAGAGCGGGCATGAGCCGCTCGATGTATTTCAGGGAGATGTCTGCCGGGCGGCCACCTCCTTCATGGGTATAAAGTCCCCGCTGCGGTGCTCCGCCAGATCCAGCAGAACGCGGATGGAATAGCGACCTTTCGTGGAGATCATAGGTCTTCCTCCTGTCAGAAAATACACGGGCCATAAGATGACCCGTGTATAGTATACCACCAATCCCGTAGGTTAGGCAAGTTTAATTTTTCTTTGCGTGCCGATATGCCTGCACGCCCCACACCAGCCAGGCCGCTACCACCGCCGCCAGGACGATCCAACGCACCGTCTCCAAGGGGCCAGGCCACCGCGGACAGGTCTGCATAGCGGCTGATCATAACGCTTTCCGCCGTACTGACCGTGGCCGCATAGGCAGCGGCCGGCTTCCAGCACACCAGGATCCGCACGATCTCCACGGCAAAGAGCAGTCCACAGCCGCCATACAGCGCAAAACGGAAGCTCCTATCCCGCACCAGCGGCTCTTTCAGCACCGCGCCGCCGATTACCAGCGCCGCCGCCAGCAGCAGCGGCAGCAGCAGCCATACCGCCTCCTGCCGCACAGTCAGCGCTGCCCAGGAAAACTGCCGCACCACACCGCCGTGCAGCGCATACCATTTGGCGGACACCAGTAGGCGCCACACCCCCAGCAGCTGTATGGCCGCAAACAGCCACAGGGCGCACAGCGGTATCCAGCAGCAGGATGCGGCGGCGCAAAAAGTGCGTCTCTCGGCTGCGGCACACGCCCCCAGCCCAGCCACAGGCACAGGGGCGACGCCAGCAGGCACAGCCACGACCAGTTGTTATAGAGGGAATGCCACCCACACTGCCAACGCCATTACTGCCAGACTGTACCCGATGCGGAAGCGCAGGCTTCCCCGGCGCTCCAGATAGGCCTCCACCTCCGCCGGTGTATCGGCACAGGCTCGGGGGCGCGTCTCACCGGCCAGGATGTCGTCTGCCGTCACGCCGTACAGCGCCGCCAGCGCCGGCAGGGCGGCAATGTCCGGCAGCCCCGCGCCGGACTCCCATTTGCTGACAGTTTTGTTGGACACCCCTAATATATCCGCCACCTGCTGCTGTGTCATGTCCCGCCCCCTGCGGAGTGATGCCAGATAGGTGCCTGTCTTTTCCATATCCATTGTCGCGGCCTCCTTTTTTTCTTGTTGTTCCCAGTATAGCATACGGCGGATTTTTGTCCATCCCCCGCCCGCTGACTTTGTCTACGGAGCGTAGACAAGGCTGTTTCCACGGAAAAGTGCCCCGTTCTCCGATTTTTTTTTGACACGGACGGTGGCCTATGGTAATATGTACAAGCTGACGATTTGAGTGGAGGGCGCACGCGGGTGTAGCACAATGGCCAGGGCACCAGCCTTCCAAGCTGGGGATGCGGGTTCGATTCCCGTCACCCGCTCCAACTTGACAGATACGCGCCAGTAGCTCAGTTGGATAGAGCAACTGCCTTCTAAGCAGTAGGCCAGGGTTCGAGTCCCTTCTGGCGTGCCATTTCCCCTTGCGGGCGTCAGCGCTTCCCGTGCGGATGTATATGGTGGGTGTAGCTCAGTTGGTTAGAGCACCGGATTGTGGTTCCGGGTGTCGAGGGTTCGAGTCCCTTTACCCACCCCACAAAAAGAAATGAGGGATCGGGAGTGTCCCGGTCCCTCATCCCTTTCCACACAGGGGTGTCGCCAAGTGGTAAGGCAAGGGACTTTGACTCCCTCATCCGCTGGTTCGAGTCCAGCCGTCCCTGCCAGGTCTTTCTCCGCCGCCAGCTTCAGCAGGGTCTCTTTTTATCGTTAGGCGTTCCGTCCAGCACGGCGTTCAGCAGATACTGCAGCGCATCACCGACCTCTCGCCCCCGCAGCCCCAGCGCCATCAGGTCGCCGCCCTTCACCGTCAGGTCCTTCAGTGAAAAGCACTGCCGCTTCGCCAGCAGCGTGTTCAGAAGATCCTCCGCCTGCTGTATATCCGCCAGACGGCAGCGATCCTCCGGGCTTTGGGCGGCGTTGTCGGCCCGCTTCACCTCCAGCAGCTGCCGAAACGTCTCCTCTCCCAGCTGCGACACGGCGCGGGCAATAGCCTTCTCCGTCCGGGCAATATCCCGGTCGTGCCAGCGCACCAGTGTCACGATGCGTTCGGCCGTGCGGTTGTCCATCCGCAGGCGGCGGCAGATATCCGCCGCCAGGTCCGCCGAGATGGCCGGGTGACCATAAAAATGCCCCACGCCCTGTTCATCCCGGGTAAAGCACGCCGGCTTGCCGATATCATGGAGCAGCATAGTCCAGCGCAGGACCACCTCCGCCGGGACGGCGGCCACTGCGTGGGCAGTGTGCCCCCACACGTCGTAGATATGATGGCGATTGTGCTGATCGAAGCCCACGCAGGGCGCGATCTCCGGCAGGAACATCGCCAGCACGTCCGGCCAGTTCAACAGCACCGGCAGCACGTGACTGCCGCACAGCAGTTTATCCATCTCTGTCAGGACGCGCTCCGGCGCGATACAGCGCAGCAGCGGCGCCTTCACCCGCAGCGCCGCATCAGTCCGCGGCTCGACCGAAAATCCCAGTACGGCGGCAAAGCGCAGCGTCCGCAGGATACGCAGCGCATCCTCCTCAAAGCGTCGTCCCGGCTCTCCCACACACCGCAGGATACCCGCCTCCAGATCCTCCCGCCCGCCATACAGATCGGTGATATGCCCGCGCAGGTCCATCGCCATGGCATTCACCGTCAGGTCACGGCGGCAGAGATCCTCCTCCAGCCTGTCGGAGAAAAACACCTGATCCGGCCGGCGATGGTCCGTATAGGTCCCATCCGCCCGGAAGGTGGTCACCTCAATGTGCATCTCACCCACCCGGACCGTGACCGTCCCGTGCTTCAGCCCGGTTGGGATGGCATAGCCGTCAAACAGTGCAAGCACCTGCTCCGGCCGCGCGGCGGTGGTCACGTCCCAATCTCCCGGCGTGCGGCCAAGCAGCGTGTCCCGCACGCAGCCGCCCACGGCATAGGCGGCGAAGCCCGCATCCTCCAGCCGTTCCAGCACATATTGCACCGCCTGCGGCAGCATGGCTTCGCCTCCCCTCACGTTTTTTCGTCCTCCGCCGCCAAATACCGGCAAAAAAGCCGGTTGCATGGGCGGAGTCGTTGTATTATAATAGTACAGTAATTTTTCTGTTCCTGTCAAGGAGGCAGCAAATATGTTTCATCCTACTGAGGACTTTCACAAGTATATCCACCCCCGGCAAGCGCGTACACCTTGCCGGCATCGGCGGCGTCAGTATGTGCGCGCTGGCGGAGGTATTGCAGGGCATGGGCGTGACGGTGCAGGGCTCGGACATGAGCGAGAGCGACACCGTGAAGCACCTGCGCTCTGTGGGGATCCCCGTGGCCATCGGCCACTCGGCGGAGAACCTGAAGGACTGTGACCCGGTGATCCGCACCGCCGCCATTCACGACAGCAATCCCGAGATCGCCGGCGCCGTGGCACGTGGCATCCCCGTCTATGAGCGTGCCCAGGCTTGGGGCGCCATCATGCAGCGGGCTACCCCAACGCCCTCTGCATCTCCGGCACCCATGGCAAGACCACCACCACCTCCATGGCCACCCACATCTTCATGGCGGCTCAGGCCGACCCCACGGTGATGATCGGCGGTACGCTGCCGCTGCTGCACTCCGGCTATCGGGTGGGCAGGGGCGACACCATCATTCTGGAGTCCTGCGAGTACTGCAACTCCTTCCTGAACTTCTTCCCCACGGTGGCAGTGATCCTTAACGTCCACGCCGATCATCTGGACTTCTTCAAGGACCTGGCCGATATCGAGCACTCCTTCCACGACTTTGCCGCTCTGGTGCCGGAGCGCGGCTTTATCATCGCCAACACCGATGACGAGGGTCGCCCGCGAGGCCGTCAAGGGCCTGACACATCCGGTGTTCACCTTCAGTGTCAAAGACCGCAGCGCCGACTGCTATGCCGACAACGTCTCCTTCTTTGACGGCTACGGCGACTTCGACGTGGTCATCAACGGCCTGACCTACGCCCATGTGTCCCCTGCACGTCCCCGGCGCCCACAATATTTCCAACGCCCTGGCGGCGGCCAGTGCCGCCTATGTTCTCGGCCTTCCCGGCGAGGCGGTAACGGCGGGCCTGGCGTCCTTCACCGGCGCAGGACGGCGCTTCGAGCACAAGGGCACCTTCCGCGGCGCGGAGGTCTATGACGATTATGCCCACCATCCCGACGAGGTGCGGGCGCTGCTGAGTGCCGCGCAGCGCTGCCCCCACAAACGGCTCATCCTGGCCTTCCAGCCCCACACCTACACCCGCACCGCCGCGCTGTTCGACGACTTTGTGGAGGTACTGCGCCTGCCGGACCGCGTAGTGCTGGCGGAGATCTACGCCGCCCGGGAAAAAGAACGACATCGGCATCTCCTCCCGGGACCTGGCCGCCCGCATCCCCCGGCGCCGTCTACTGCGCCACGCTGGAGCAGACGGCGGACGAGCTGGAAAAGCTGGCCCAGCCCGGCGATATGATCATTACCGTTGGCGCAGGCGACATCTACCGCGCCGGAGAGCTGCTGCTGAAACGAGGTGACGCACAGTGACCATCTCCCCCGTATCCCATAACACCCGTTCGGGATTCCAAGGTGTTTCTGATGGATGAGCCGCTGTCCAACCTGGACGCCAAGCTCCGCAATCAGATGCGTGCCGAAATCATTCTCCTGCGGAAAAAGATCGACACGACCTTTATCTATGTAACCCATGACCAGACCGAGCCATGACACTCGGCGACCTTTTTTGACTATAATCTTCAGCAGCGCCGCCGTACACTGACGCCCGTCGCCGTCCGTCCGTCAGCGTTCCGGTGAACGTTCCGTCATAGATGCGCCCGCAGCCGCAGGAGGGGCTTCGTCTCCTTCAGCACGGCGGCGGTACAGCCGTACAGGCGCGCCAGGCGCAGCGTCTCCTCCGCGCCCCGGCGGTACTCCGCCGTCACGTCCCGTCCATCGTTCATCACCACCCGGTCCCCCGCCGTTCGGAGGGATTTCGGGGCGTAGGCAGCCCACCCAGCTGCTCCGGACACACCGGCACCGCCAAGCCGCGCTTCGCCAGCTCCTGTGCCAGCGGGTTGGGCTTGCTCTGCCCGTCGTAGCGACAGGCACAGCCCAGCAGGCACGCACTCACAAGGATCATACCGCCAGTTCCTTTCCGTTCAGAGCGGCATACACCAGCGTATCGCCCGCGTATTGCAGCTTCATGGAGAAAAACGGCGTGTCCGGCTCGTGGATCAGCGCCAGAAACAGCTTGTCCCCCTCCCATTGGGGCAGCGCCGCCAGCGCATCCTTGTGCAGCCATTCCAGCACGCCCTCGCTGCACTCCCGCAGCGTCCCTGTCCAGCCGGTGGCTGTAAACAGGTGCATATATTCCCCCTCCCAGATATCCGACACAAAGGTGATGACGCCCCGGTACCGATAGTCGGTCAGGGTCAGGCCCGTCTCCTCCAGCGTCTCGCGGCAAACGCACTCCTCCGGGCTCTCGCCCTCCTCGCACTTGCCGCCCACGCCGATCCACTTGTCGTGGTTCAGGTCGTTCTGCTTCTTCACCCGATGCAGCATCAGGTATTCGCCCCGTTCGTTTTCGATATAGCACAGCGTGGTGTTTTTCATCTTTGCACCTCCGATTTACAAATCACTGCCAATAGTATATACTATTCGTATCGTCAACACAACTGTTACCTGTCAGGAGAGTATATAGTATGACAACGATAAAACCAGGCCGCTACCGCCACTTTAAGGGTAATGAATATGAGGTCATCGGCACCGCCCGCCACTCTGAAACACTGGAGGAACTGGTGGTCTACCGTGCCCTGTATGATAATGGCGGTCTGTGGGTGCGCCCCGCCGCCATGTGGTCCGAGATCGTGGACCGCGACGGTTACCGCGGCCCGCGTTTCATCCCGGAGGACGGCCAATGATCGACTATACCGTGATACGTTCCCGCCGCCGCACCCTGGCGCTGGAGGTCACCCGGCAGGGCACCGCCCTGGTCCGCGCCCCCCTGCGGGCCTCCGATGCGGACATCACCCGCTTTGTGGACAGTCACCGCGGCTGGCTGGAAAAGCATCTGGCAGCACGGCAGGCCTTTCTGGCCGCCCACCCGGAGCCGTCTGCGGCACAGACGGATGCATGGCGGCAGCAGGCAAAGAGACACTGCCGCCTCTGGTGGCCCACTGGGCCCAGCGCATGGGCGTGCAGCCCGCCGGTATCACCATCACCGCCGCCCGCACCCGCTTCGGCAGCTGCTCCGGCAAAAACCGTCTCAGCTTCTCCCTCTACCTGATGGCCTATCCCGAGACCGCCATTGAATACGTGGTGGTCCATGAGCTGGCGCACATTCGCCACCACGACCACTCCCCGCCTTCTACCGTGAGGTGGAAGCCCTTATCTGCCCGACTGGAGGGCGCGCCGCGCCCTCCTTCGCCGGTAATTCCGCCATTTTGCGCCGTACATTCGATACTTCGCCGCCGCCCGTTCAATCGGGCGGTGGTTTTCTGTGAATTTTCACAAGAAAACCACCGTTTTTCTGTGCGTTTCGGCAAAATGCAGCGAAGCAATTGACAATTGCGGCAAACACTGATAGGATAACTATGCTTAACGGAAACGTTACCGGTAATGTTTCCGCTTTCCTCTGACGATTTTCTTTCCTTTCGATCTGGTATAGTAGGAGGCACACCCAGGTATGACGATCAAGGATATAGCAAAACAGTGCAGCGTCAGCGTCAGTACCGTCTCCCGTGTGCTGAACGACCGGCCGGATGTCAGTGAGGATGTCCGGCGTAAGGTGCTTTCCGCTATCAAGAATAGCAACTACATTCCCAACAACAGTGCCCGCGATCTGGTTCGCACCAAGTCCGACGCTGTGGGTCTGGTAGTCCGCGGTGTGTCCAATCCGTTCTACACCGACATTATCCGCGCCATTGAACGCACCATCACCGATGCCGGTTTTACAATGGTCATGCAGCAGATCGGTACTTGCGACGACGAGGTCAAATGCGGTGCGGTCATGGAGCGCGAAAAGCGCCTGCAGGGCATCGTGTTCCTGGGCGGTCGGTTTGATTACACCCCCGCTGATCTGGCGATGCTGAACGTTCCCTTTGTGTGCTGTTCCTACTCCAACCGCTATGGCACGCTGATCGAGGGCGAGTATTCCTCTGTGTCCATCGCCGACGGTGACACCGCACAGCAGGCGGTGGAGGAGTTGTACCGCCACGGGCACCGGCGCATCGCCGCGCTGATCTCCCGTCCCAACGATCAGTCCATCAGCCAGCTACGCTATGAGGGCTATGTGCAGGCGCTGGAGAGTCACGGCATCCCTGTGGACCCGGAACTGGTGATCTCCACCGGCGGATTCGGCGCGAAGGACGCCTACAGAGCCGTGCAGAAAAAAATGGCCGAAAACGTTGATTTTACAGCACTTTTCGCCATCGCGGACTCTATGGCCATTGGTGCCATGCGGGCTTTGATGGACGCCGGCAGGCGTATCCCCGAGGACTGTTCCGTTATAGCGATAGATGGGTTAGAATTGTTGCCTATATTGAGCCGCCGCTTACTACCCTGTGCCAGCCTATGGAGGAAATGGGCCGCCGCAGCGCCGAGATTTTGCTGGACATGGTGCGGCACAAGGGCTCCCACGCCTGTGAGCTGCTGCCCACCACCCTGCGCCAGGGCCGCAGCGTGGCCGCGCCCAGGTGATACTTTTGTATATCTTTGTGATCTATTTTGTGTATCCTAAGAATCCGTTTCCTGCATCCCAATAATTTGTTTTTTTGTACCCTAATAATCTGTTTTTACATCCTTGTGATGTGAAAATAAAAACAAAAAAGGAGTAATAATCATGAAGAAGTTTCTTGCAATGCTTCTTGCTCTCGTGATGGCCCTGTCTCTGGTGGCCTGCGGTGAGAAGAAGGACGACACCAAGACCGAGGGCGGCGACACTGCCACCGGCAGCGTGTACTATCTGAACTTTAAGCCTGAGTCCGACAATGCGTGGAAGGCTCTGGCCGCCACCTACACCGAGAAGACCGGCGTGCCCGTCAAGATCCTCACCGCCGCCTCCGGCGAGTATGCGAGTCCATCCTGGTGTCCGAGATGGACAAGGAAGACGCGCCCACCCTGTTCCAGTGCAACGAGGGCGGCGTGGCTACCTGGGGTGAGTTCTGCTACGACCTGAGCAGCAGCGACGTGTACAACCAGCTGACCTCCAAGGATTATGCCCTGAAGAACGCCGACGGTGAGGTCATCTCCATCGGCTACTGCCTGAGACCTACGGTATCATCGTGAACAAGGCGCTGCTGAAGGAAGCCGGCTATGAGGTCACCGACATCACCAACTTCGAGTCCCTGAAGAAGATCGCTGACGACATCCACAGCCGCGCTGCCGAGCTGGGCTTCGATGCCTTCACCTCCGCCGGACTGGATGGCTCCTCCTCTTGGCGTTTCTCCGGCCATCTGGCCAATATGCCTCTGTACTATCAGTTCCGCGATGAAGGCGTGACCAGCAAGCCCGCCACCATCAAGGGTACTTATCTGGACAACTACAAGGCTATCTGGGATCTCTACACCACCGACTCCGCCACCACCGGCGCTGCCCTGCTGACCGCCACCGGCGATGAGTCCGAGGCCGAGTTCGGCACCGGAAAGGCCGTCTTCTATCAGAACGGCAGCTGGGAGTACAGCAACCTGACCGGCGAGAAGTTCGGCATGAACGCTGACGACCTGACCATGATCCCCTTTTACTGCGGTGTTGCCGGCGAGGAGAAGGCCGGCCTGTGCACCGGTACCGAGAACTACTGGTCCGTCAACAAGAACGCCTCCGAGGAGGACATCAAGGCCACTCTGGACTTCCTGAACTGGGTCGTTACCTCCGAGGAAGGCACTGCCATGATGGCTGAGCAGTTCGGCGCCTGCCCGTTCCAGGCCTCCAAGGCTCCCTCCAATCCGTTCAGCGCTCTGGCCAACGAGTATGTTGCCAATGGCTGCTATCCTGTCACCTGGGCCTTCAACTACACCCCCGCTGTCAATGACTGGCGTGCCGCTGTGGTCGACGCTCTCGGCAAGTATACCGCCGACGGCGGCAGCTGGGACGATGTGAAGACCGCCTTCGTGGAAGGCTGGGCTACCCAGTACAACAACGATATCGCCAACGGCTAAGCTACGGTTTCAACCACATACGCACAGGGGCGGGCTTTTCGCCCGCCCCCTTTTCTTACTTCCTGTGACGGCGTGCGCTGTCCTTCGAACGCACTTCGGAGGAGAGCTTTCGCTGTGACAAAACTACGGAGAACAGGAGTGGTCTAATGAAACGATTTCAAGCGAAACGGGACGCGGCTGCGCTGAACAGCCGACTGGTCCGACGGCCAATTCAGCGCATGGTGTGGCTATTTCTGCTGCCCACCTTTGCCGCCTTCTGCATCGGGTTCATCTACCCGTTCCTGAAGGGCGCGTTCCTGTCCTTCTGCAAATTCAAGCTGACCAGCAAGTGGACATGGGTAGGCTTTTGACAACTATCTGAAGGCCTTTGCCGACAGCAGCTTCCGCCATGCCTTCTTGTTCACGGCGCTGTTTGCCTTGTGTCGGTGCTGTTCATCAACGCGCTGGCCTTCGCGGTGGCCTATGCGCTGACGCGGGCATCAAGGGCTCCAATCTGTTTCGGACGGTGTTTTTCATGCCGAACCTCATCGGCGGCATTGTGCTGGGCTATATCTGGTCCATGATCTTCGACGGCTTTCTGGTCGCTTACGGCCAGTCCGTGGTACTGAACAGCCACTTCGGTTTCTGGGGGTTGATCATCCTGCTGTGCTGGCAGCAGATCGGCTATATGATGATCATCTACATCGCCGGATTGCAGTCCGTGCCGGAGGATATGCTGGAGGCGGCCCGCATCGACGGCGCCACCAACTGGCAGACCCTGTGGAAGGTCACTATCCCCAACATGATGAGCTCCTTCACCATCTGCATTTTCCTGACGCTGACCAACGGCTTCAAGCTGTTTGACCAGAACCTGGCCCTGACCGGCGGCCGCCCCTTCCTGCAGCAGGCGGACGGCAGCGTTGTCAAGACCACGGAAATGCTGGCCCTGAACATCTACAACTCCTTCTACTCCGGCAGCGGCAACAACCGCGGCGTGGCCCAGGCCAAAGCCGTGCTGTTCTTCATACTGGTGGCGGCTATCGGACTGATCCAACTCCGGGCTACCCGTAAAAAGGAGGTGCAGCAGTAATGCAGACGAGCCTTGCCAAAAAGCATGACCGCAGCAAAATGGTGTTGACCATAGCGTTCACGGTGATCTGCATCGTGTATGTGCTGCCCATCGTCATCGTTCTGATCAACTCCTTCAAGACCAATGCCGCTGTCAATACCGATACGTTCGCCCTGCCCAATGAGGACACCTTCGTGGGCTGGCAGAACTATATCAAGGGCATGACCTTCGGCAACTATCCGTTTATCAAGGCGGTGTTCTACAGTCTGTTCATCACCCTGGTCTCCTCGGCGCTGATCCTGATCTGCACCTCTATGGCCGCGTGGTATGTGGCCCGTGGGCAGTCTGTTCAGCAAGATCGTGCTACTACCTGTGCGTGTTCTCCATGGTGGTGCCGTTCCAGATGGTGATGTTCACCCTGTCCCGCACCGCCGAGCAGGTCAAGCTTCCCTACTTTAGCTTCACCTCTATGGCTTTTGCCAAGATCGGATTGAACACACCGTGGACAATACCTATCGTGTACCTAGGCTTCGGCGCGGGACTGGCGGTGTTCATGTTCTCCGGGTTTGTCAAGACGATCCCGCTGGAGATCGAGGAGGCTGCCGCCATTGACGGCTGTGGGCCTGTGCGTACCTTCTTCCTGGTGGTGCTGCCCATGCTGAAGCCCACGTTTATCTCCGTGGGCGTGCTGGAGATCATGTGGGTGTGGAACGACTTTCTGCTGCCGTACCTGGTGCTGGATCTGAACAAATACCGCACCATCCCCATCGTCATCCAGTATCTGAAGGGCAGCTACGGACAGGTGGATATGGGCGCCACCATGGCGCTGATCCTGCTGAGCATCGTCCCGGTCATCATCTTCTATCTCTGCTGCCAGAAGCACATCATCAAGGGCGTGGCGGCAGGCGCCGTCAAAAGGGCTAAACTTACAACACGCCGGGGGCGGGCTGATCGCCCGCCCCCGTATATTTTGGCCGGGACCGTCCGGCTGAAAGTCAAATCCTATCCAAGAGAGAAGTTGAGTTATGAAACGAAGCAGCGGTATTTTAATGGCGGTATCCTCCCCTGCCCTCCCCTATGGCATCGGTACCCTGGGCAAGGCGGCCTATGATTTCGCCGATTTCCTGAAAGACGCCGGCCAGTCCTACTGGCAAATGCTCCCCTGGGCCCCACCAGCTATGGCGACTCCCCTACCAGAGCTTTTCCGCCTACGCCGGCAACCCCTACTACATCGACCCGGATATGCTGGCGGCTGACGGACTGCTGACGGCCGCCGAGTGCGCCGCCCCCGACTGGGGCAGCGACCCGCGCCATGTGGACTACGGAAAGATCTACGAGAGCCGCTTTACCCTGCTGCACAAGGCCTATCAAACGGGGCTGGGAGCGGGACGCGGAGGCCGTAGCGGCTTCACGGCGCAGGACAATGCGCGGTGGCTGCCGGACTATGCCCTGTACATGGCCTGCAAACGCCATTTCGGCATGAAGGCATGGACGGAGTGGCCCGACGACGACCTTCGCCTGCGTAAGAACGAGGCCGTGCTGGACAAGTACCGCACACTTCTGCGGGAGGATGTGGAGTTCTTCACCTATCTGCAGTTTCTGTTTTTCAGGCAGTGGACCGCTCTGCGCGACTACGTCCACCAGCAGGGCATCCGCATCATCGGCGACCTGCCCATCTACGTGGCCATGGACTCCGCCGACGTCTGGGCTGAGCCGCAGTTCTTCCAACTGGACGAAAAGCTGGTGCCCAAGTCTGTGGCCGGCGTCCCGCCGGACTACTTTACCGCCGACGGCCAGCTGTGGGGCAACCCCTGTACGACTGGGACGCCATGCGTGACGACGGCTTCGGCTGGTGGATCCGCCGGATCGACGGCGCCGGCAAGCTGTATGATGTGATCCGCATCGACCACTTCCGCGGCTTTGCCAACTACTGGGCCGTGCCCTACGGTCAGCCCACCGCCAAAAACGGCCGCTGGATCGCCGGTCCCGGCATGGACCTGATCGAACGGCTCAACGGCTGGTTCCCGCAGCTGGAGTTCATCGCCGAGGATCTGGGCTACCCCACCCCGGAGGTGGCGCAGCTGCTCCGCGAGTCCGGCTGGCCCGGTATGAAGGTGCTGGAATTCGCCTTTGACTCCCGGGATTCCAGCGGGTATCTGCCCCACGCCTATACGCCGCACTGCATCTGCTATACCGGCACCCACGACAACAGCCCCCTGGCACTGTGGCGGCAGGAGGCCGCGCCGGAGGATGTGGCCCACGCGGTGGAATACCTGGCGCTGACTGAGCAGGAGGGCTTCCACTGGGGTATTATCCGCGGCGGTATGTCCAGCGTGGCGGAGCTGTTCGTGGCGCAGGTGCAGGACTATCTGGGCCTGGGCGAGGGAAACCGCATGAACATCCCCGGCACCCAGGGCGGCAACTGGACCTGGCGGCTGCTGCCCGGCGAGCTGAGCGATGCGCTCTCTGTCAGGATCGACCGCATGACCGCGCTCTACGGCCGCAAGGCATAAGCGAACACCCCCGGCAGTGCCGGGGGTGTTTTTTGCCGTGAGCACCGCTTCCGCAACGCCGAAACCCCCATCTGCCATGTGACAGATGGGGGTTTCGATGTCGCCGAGGTAGGGGTTAGACCTCCGCGACCCGTACTGCAATATGGGCCCTGCCGGGCAGGGCAAATAAAAAACCGGCTGCAATGTATGCACCTTTGAAGCGCATCCCACTTGCAGCCGGTCGATCATGCGGTCAAATGCCGTTTAGACACCGTAGCTTTGCGTCTCGGCCTTTCAGCCGATTTGCCAACAGAACATTATTGTATTTGTAGTATATCACTTTCATTCCGTTTCGTCAAGCCTTTTCGGCAAAAACTTAGCGTTTTCTATGCGTCCGTCTCTAAATCTCCGATCGCCGCGCACGCCTCACGGTATGCCGCGGCCGTCTCCGGATACAGCGCCGACGCGCGCTGCATATCGCTGCCGCGCAGGGCCTCCATCAGGGCTGAGGCTGCCTGCCCCAGCTGCACCAGCCCCAGGTTGGCTGCCAAGCCCTTCAGCGTGTGCGCCGCCCGGAACGCCCGACGGGCGTCTCCGGCGCTCATGGCCGCCTGCAGCATGGCGAAGGTGTCGTCTCCGGCGAACATCCGCAGGAAACGCTCCACCGCGGACGCGCTGCCCAGCCGGCGCACGGCGTCCGCCATGTCGCCGCCCATCTCTTGATATAGCTTCTCTAAATTCATTGTTTCTTCCTCTCCAGCCACTCGGCGATCGTTTTTATCATCTGCCCAGCCTCCAACGGCTTGGGGATATGCGCGTCCATGCCCGCTGCCAGGAAGGCCGCTACGTCCTCGTCAAACAGGTTGGCGGTCATGGCGATGATCGGCAGCTGCGCGTCCGGCCTGTCCATCCCGCGGATGGCGCGGGTGGCGGCAAGGCCGTCCAGCTCCGGCATCATCACGTCCATCAGCACCGCGTCGTAGGTACCGGGCGCCGACGCGGCAAACATCTCCACCGCCTCCTTGCCGTCGGCGGCCTGGTCCACCATGGCGCCGGCCTCCTGCAGCAGGTACACCGCGATCTCCCGGTTCAGTTCGTTGTCCTCCGCCACCAGCAAGCGCCGTCCGGCGATGGAGGCCGCCGCGTCGGGAAGCGCGGCTTCCGGTTCGGCCTCACTGGGCATCATGGGCAGCACCACGCGGAAGCGCGTTCCCTGTCCGAGTGCACTGTCCACCTGAATGGTACCGCCTCTTTCGTCCACCAGCTTTTTCACCACGGCCAGACCAGGCCCACGCCGCCGGAAAGGCTGCCCCTATCGCTGTTTTCCTGGGCAAATGCCTCGAACATATGGCGCTGGAACTTCTCGCTCATACCTGCGCCGTTATCCTCGCATATAAACTCCAGCCGGCACACGCCATCCGCATAACGGGACTCGCGGAAGCTGCAGCGCACCCATCCGCCGGGGTGATTGTATTTGATGGCGTTGCCAATGATGTTCTGGCAGATCTGCCGCATATACAGCGGGTCGCCTGTAAATCGTTCATGCTCCAGCGTCAGGTCCATCACCATCAGCGCAACGCCTGCGCTCTCCGCCTGGGCGTGCGAAATATCCAGCATCTCGTGCAGCTCGCTTGTCAAACAATAGGGGGTCTTTCCCAGCGCCTCCTGCTTCCGGGCGATTCAGCGTCAGCACGTCGTTTACCAACGCCAGCAGATAGCGTGCCGCGGTCTGCGCCCTTTCTCCCGGCAGGACTGCACCAGCGTCACATCCTCCGGGTTCCGCCCGATGATCTCCAGCATACCCACGATGATGTTGATGGGTGTGCGTATGTCGTGGCTCATGCTGCGAAGGAAGTGCGTCTTGGCCTGGTCCGCCGCGCTGGCGCGGCGCACCTCCCCTCCAGACGGTGCTGGTAGTCCATCTCGCGACGCTTGCGCTCCTGCGTGGTGCGGAGCACCAGCAGCGTCGCCAAGACCGCCGCCAGCGTAGACGCCGAGGCGGAGATCACCATGTTCTTGCCCAGGATGAACACGTATTCATTGGGGAGGAACACATACAGGCTGTACTGCTGGTATCGCTCCCGTGCACCGAAGAACGTGCCGTCCGTGCGGAGCTGGGTCAGCTTGCTGCCCGGGGAGGGGGAGGACTCCAGCGCACGGATGAGGGGCACCTCGTCCACCGGCAGGTTCCACTGCTCCGCCGCGCTGCTGCCCACCACGCGCTCGCCGTCGGTGATGTAGGTGTAGACCCTGTCATGAGCAGCGTCTCGTAGCCCGCCAGCAGACTCTCGATGGACGCACGGTAGGAGGCGATGATCGTGTTCGACTGGAGGCGGACGCAGAAGACGACGCCGGGATTTTCGACGCGCGCCACGGCTGCTATGTCGTATACCGCGCCGTCACGGGTCAGGCGGCGGGCGAAGATCTTTTCCGGGTAGTCCATGATGGAGCGGATCGCCTCATTGGTGTAGTAATCGCTCCAGTCCATGTCCGCACCGGAGCTGAACTCGATCTCCAGATCCTTGTCCAGCACCAGCACACAGGTTACGCGCTGACGCTGGGCGTACCGCGCCAGCTCCTCGTTGGAGCGGTTCTGCCCCACCATACCCTCGCGCTCCGCCACCTCCTGCGCCTGCTCCGTCAGCCGCACGAGGCTCTTTTTAGCCGGTCGGCGGCGACGATGTCGCGGTAGCTGATGCACTGGTTTTGCAGATATTGCAGCGTCCGCTGGGCGGTCTGCTGGGCGTTGCGGATGCTGCTGTTGCCGCCGATGAGAGCCGTGACCGCCATCACAAAGACGCCCAGCACCAGCATGAGCACCCAGATATATTTGTTGG